>Ga0209069_10001797_pt1 | contig 11044 bp, 6 predicted proteins | sample Str013_2_FD_187202 | JGI IMG/M metagenome (GOLD analysis project Ga0209069, IMG submission 187202) | Freshwater sediment microbial communities in response to fracking from Pennsylvania, USA - Straight Creek_MetaG_SC_2013 (SPAdes) (version 2) | ecosystem: Environmental > Aquatic > Freshwater >...
GGTTGCGGGCGACGTTTATGACGTCGCGCGGCTGGGGCTGGCGGATCTGATGCTGCCGGTCGAGCGCATGCGCAAGCACGCGGGGCTCGTCTGGCACTTATTGCCCGGCAATCACGATCCGGCCGGGGCCGGCAGCCTCTGGCAGCGGCTGGGGGCCGCGGGGCTACCCGCCAACATCCGCATCCACGCCGCTGCGGGGCCCGTTGCCATCGAGGCAGGGGTCTCACTGTTGCCGGCGCCGCTGACGGGCCGCTCCAGCGCCGACGATCCGACTCTCTATATGGCGCATGCGCACACCCCGGAAGGCGCGTTGCGGATCGGTCTTGCGCATGGCTCGGTGCGCGGCTTCGGATCGGCCGAGACGGCAGCTGTCCGCATCGATCCTGCGCGGGTCGCCACGGCGCGCCTCGACTATCTGGCGCTCGGGGATTGGCACGGCACGCTCCAGGTTTCCGCTCGCTGCTGGTACAGCGGCACCCCAGAGCCCGATGGCTTCGATGACAACAGCCCGGGCCATGCGCTGATCGTCAGATTTACAGCTCCCGGAGTGCCGCCGCAGATCGAGCGGATCGACACGCGGCGGTTCCTTTGGCTGCGCCGCACGGTACGTATCGATCGGATCGAGGATCTGGCACGGCTGGAATCGGAGCTGGCCGGCCAGCCGATGCCGGGCGATCGGCTGATCGTGCGGCTCGAGCTCACCGGCCTCGTCGCGCTGGGGCTGCGGACCGCGATCGAGCGGCGGCTCGAGCTGTTGCGGCCGCGGTTCCGGCACCTGGCCACCGATCTTCGCCAGCTGGCCCCGGCGCCCACCCCGGACGAACTGGCGCGGCTCTCCCGTCAAGGTGAGATCGGTGCCGCCTCGAGCTGGCTCGGCGACCGCGTGCAAACGGGAGCCGCGCCCGAGCGCGAGACCGCGGCCCGTGCGCTCGCGCGGCTCTACCAGCTGGTGATGGACAGCGAGGCGGGGGTGGCGCCGTGAAGCTCCTCGCCGTGCGGATGCGGGAGGTCGGACCGTTCGTGCGCGGCGTGGCGCTCGAGGGATTGTCGGGCGGCATCGACGTCTTGGCGGGCCCCAACGAGCTCGGCAAGTCGACGCTGTTCCGGGCGCTGCAAGCCGTGTTTTTTGAAAACCACACCACCACCCAGAAGGAGATAGAGCGGCTGCGGCCCTATTCCGGCGGCGCACCCCTGATCGAAGCCGATTTCGAGATGCCACAAGGCCGCTGGCGCATCCGCAAACAGTTCCTGTCCGGCAAGGCTGCGGAGCTTGTCGATCTCAACACCGGCAGGATCGCCGCGCGCGGCAGGGACGCGGACAACCTGCTGGCGCAGATGGTGGGCAACGGTGATGGCAAACGCGGCGAGCAGGGCCGATTTGCCCTGCTTTGGGTGCCGCAGAAGTGCTCGCTGGACGACGTGACGGTCGTCAATGGTTCGGCCTCGGCGCTCAATGGCGCCATCGAGCGGGAGGTCGAGGCCGTGGCCGGCGGCGCATCGGCCCGTGCCGTCCGCGAGCGGGTGGCGACCGAATTGGCGGCGCTGGTCACCCCCTCGCAAGCACGCCCGACGGGGCGCTTTGCCGCCGCCAAAAGTGAGCTGCAGAGGCTGGAATCGCAACTGGCGGCTGCCGAGGCGGCCGAGCTACGCGCCGCAGGCCGCATGGCCACGCTGGCCGAGCTGCTGCATCGCCGCGAAATCCTGACGGATCCCGAGCGGCAAGCGGAATTGGCGGGTCGGCTCGCGGCCTCTGCCGCTGCGCTGGCAGCCGGCCGGGAGGCCGCGCAGGCGCTGCAACTCGCCGCCGAGCGGCTGAAGCTTGCCATGCAGGCGGCGGCGGAGGCGGGCGGCAAGCTCACGGCTTACGACGCGGCCATGGCCGAGGAAGCGCGGTTGCGGCAGGCGGCGGCCGGCGATGAAACGCAGCTGGCGGCGGCGCACGAGGCGGCCGTGCAGGCCGGTAGCGAGCGGGACCGGCTCGTCTCGCTCGCCGCCCGCCGGCGTCGGGCCGAACGGACCGGGCGGCTCGCCGCCGTCCGCAGCCGCGTTGCCGAGGTCGCCGAGCTGGACGAAGGCATCCGCCAGCTGCAACGCCGTCTGCATATGAACGGCGCATCGGCGCCGATATTGGCCAAGCTCGAGGCCGAGGACCGCGCCATCCTGGCGTTGGAGAGCCAGCTTCTGGCCGCCGCGGCGAGCCTGCGCTTCGAGTACGCGGCCGACGGGCACGGCAGGATCACGATAGCCGGTCGCGCGCCGGAGGCGGGATCAAGTCTCAGCGTGGTGGCGCCGGTGGTGATCGAGATCGCGGGCGTGGGCCGCATCACCGTCGCGCCCGGCAGCCTGACCGATCGGGCGGAAATCGAGGCGGACCTGGCGGCGCATCGCCTGGAGCTGGCGCATGTGCTGGCGACGCTCGGTGTCGCCACGCTCGATGCGGCGCTCGCGCTCGGCAAGCTGCGGCGGGAGCTGGAGAGCGAGCTGGCGGCCAAGCGGAGCCGCCAGCAGGCACTGGCACCGGACGGCTTGAACCGGCTCAGGGCGGAGCTCGCCGATCTTGCCGCCGCCATCAACGTCGATGCCGATACCGAGCCGGCCACGGACTCCGGCGCCGTGCGCGCGCTCAACGAGCCGGAGCACACCCCGGTCAGCGAGACGCAGCTGAGGGCAGCGCATACAACTGCGATGCGCGCGGAGCGGGAGGAAGTGCGGCTGAAGACGCTGGTCGAGGAACGGCGACGGCAACTCGATCAGCTGAGCCAGCGGTTACCGTCCGCCGGGGAGCGCGCCGCCTGCCGGCACGGCCTCAGCAGCCAGCTGGCTCAGTGCGAGGCGGCCTTGAACGAGGCCGTGCGGACGCACAGCGCATGGGCCGAGCAGGCGCCGCCGGCGCCCGAGCTCGGCAAGCGCGAGGCAGCCTGGCGGCAGGCCGTCGCAGCGCAGGAAGCGAGCCTGCGCGAACGTCATCGCCTCGATCTGGAGATCCGTGGCGAGGAGGCCGCGCTCGCCCAGGACGGGGAGGCGGGGACCGGATTGCGCCGCGCCGAGCTGGCAGGCGAGCTGGCGCGCGCGCGCGAGCAGGTCGCCGCGTTCGAGGCGGAAGCGGCGACGCTCGGCCTGCTGCGCGAGGCGCTGGAAACCGCAGCGCAATGCGTGCGTGCGAGCTTTCTGATGCCGGTCACGAGCCGCCTCGACCCGTTCCTGCGACTGGTCTTTCCCACAGCGCAGATTTGCCTCGGGCGGGACGTCACGGTCACCGGGCTGATGCGGTCCGAGGCCGACGAGTTGCTCGAGGCCCTGTCGATCGGGACCCGCGAGCAGATTGCCGTGCTGGTCCGTCTCGCCTTCGGCAAGCTGTTCGCCGACACCGGCGCGGCAGCGCCCGTGCTGCTCGACGACGCGCTGGTCTATTCCGACGACGAGCGGCTCGCCCGCATGTTCGCGGCGCTGCGGCTCGCCGCCGAGAGCCATCAGGTGATCGTCTTGACCTGCCGCACCGCTGCGTTCGACGCGCTGGGCGGACGGCGCCTGCAACTGATGCCGTGGGATCCGCTGGCGACCGCGGCCTGAGGCCGACGGCATCCGCGTGCCGGTCGGCTCCGCCGCATCGCTGAGCCCAAGCGGCCGTCAGGCCGGCACGACCGGGCCGCCGACGATGCGCATGCGGCCGCGCACGAGCGCGACCACCGGGCCGCCGTCGATCGAAATCTGGGCATCATAGGTGCCGTTGCGGCCTTCCCGGTAAATTTCGCGTGCCTCCACGATCAGCCTGTCGCCGGTTTTCGCGGCCAGCAGGAACTCGATGCTGGCGCCGGCGGTGACCGACCGCTCGTTGCGCGAGTTGCAGGTGAAGCCGATCGCCAGGTCCGCCAGCGTGAAATACACCCCGCCGTGGCACGTGCCGAACGAGTTGGTCATGTCGTCGCGCACGCGCATGGCAAACCGGCTGCGGCCCGGCACCGCCTCGAGCGTCTCGATGCCGAAGCTCTGGTAGATGCCGTTGCAGGAGGCCATGTAGTCGATGACCTCGCGCACGCAAGGGCAGGAGGCCGCTGCGGCCGCCTGCTGGACCGCATCTGAGCGTTGCATGTCAGCGCTTGCCCGGCGCCGCCTGATTGTTGAGCCGGGCGATCAGGCTGGACGTGTCCCAGCGGTTGCCGCCGAGCCGCTGCACCTCCGAGTAGAATTGATCGACCAGCGCCGCGACCGGCAGATGCGCGCCGTTGCGGCGCGCCTCGTCCAGGCAGATGGCGAGATCCTTGCGCATCCAGTCGACGGCGAAACCGAAATCGAACTTGCCGTCCGCCATGGTCTTCCAGCGGTTCTCCATCTGCCAGGAGCCGGCCGCGCCCTTGGAGATCGTCTCCATCACGGCGGCACTATCGAGCCCCGCCTTCTGCGCCATATGCAGTCCCTCGGCGAGCCCCTGCACAAGCCCGGCGATGCAGATCTGATTGACCATCTTGGTGAGCTGACCCGAGCCGGTCGGGCCGATCAGGGTCACCATGCGGGCGTAGCTGGCGATGACCGGCTTGGCGCGCTCGAACACGGCCGGCTCGCCGCCGACCATCACCGTCAGCACGCCGTTCTTGGCCCCTGCCTCGCCGCCGGAAACGGGTGCATCGAGGAAACCGAAGCCGCCGGCCTTGGCCGCGGCGCCAAGCTCGCGCGCAACGTTGGCGGACGCGGTGGTATTGTCGATGAACACCGCGCCCTTGGCCATGCCGGAAAAGCCGCCATTGGCGCCGGTCGTCACCGAGCGCAAGTCGTCATCATTGCCGACGCAGCAGAATACGAACTCCGCGCCGCTGGCGGCGGCGGCGGGTGTTGCCGCGGTCCTGCCGCCGAACTCCTTTACCCATGCGGTAGCCTTGGCGCTATTGCGGTTGTAGACGACGAGATCATGAGCGCCCTTCTTGGCGAGATGGCCCGCCATCGGGTAGCCCATCACGCCCAAGCCGATAAACGCAACTTTACTCATCTCGTGCCTCCGCGGGTGTGCAACCGTTCGACGGCGCTTGTAGCGGATGCCGGGCGGCTTGTCAGGTCTTGCGACGGACTGGGCTGACGAAAAAGGGAGGAGCCGAAGCTCCTCCCTCAATTCAATCGGTGCTCGTCAGTGGCTCAGCGATCGCGGCACGGATTGGCCGCGACCACGCACTGGATCTCGAGTGGGCCGCGCGGGCGGCAACCCGCGGACTTGCCCTGGGCGCGGCCCCAGCTGGCATACTGCGGGCCGAAGGACTTGGACACCTCGGCTTCCCAGTGGGCGATGGCGCGGGCCTCGGCCTTGCCGCCGGGCCGTCCGCCGAAGAACTTCTTCTCGGCCGAGCCGCGCGCCTCGACCTTGTACATGCAGCGCGGGCCGAAACGATGCTTCTCATGCTCGAAGCGGCGGAACTCGCCGTGGCGATAGTCCTGTGCCGAGGCGGCACTCATCGAGATGCCGACGAAGCAGACAGCGGCAGCGGCGGTCGCGCAAATCGTTTTGGTGATGGACATCCGTCCTCCTTGTTGATTGGGAAAGCTGCCGGGCGTTGTCGAGGCGCGGCATGTGGGTGCAGCATATGCGGGTCAGAGTGACCCGTCCCTGAACGCTCAGTTCACCCGCCATTCATCCTAGCGGAGCATTGAGGCGAGCACAATTAACCCTGCGAATGACGCCGGGGCACCTGAATGGATTCAATGCTGCGGCGCCGATGATCCCGCCGAATGCCCCGAGCACGGAGCCGCGGTGACGAGACAGCGCACGGCATTTCCTTCGATCCGGCAGACGACATCCTTGCCGTTTGCGGCAAACCAGCGATCATACTCTGAACCATAGGTTTGCTGGGCCTTGTCACGCCACTGTCGGATCGCCAGCCGTCGCACCCGTTCCTCGACAAACGCGTCGGAGACGCCTGGATTGCCGGCCGCGGGCAACGGCATTGCGGCATCCGCCGACACGCGGGACTTGCACACGGCTTCGGCGGTTTTACGAGGCAGGGGCGCGGTATCCGGCCGCCCAAGCCGCGATTCCTGGCCAAGCGCCGAGCACCCCGCGGATAAAAGCATACAGGTCAGCAGCGCCGAAACGGTTGAACGCACGTGGGGCCTCCCCAAATTGTCGAGCCGCATGCTCGCCGATCGCCGCCGGCCACCAATTTGCCCGCTCCGTGCCATCTAGCGACCAACAACGTGGCAAACTGCCACATTATTCCTGAGGGACGGATGAATCGAGTGTTCAGCCTGCATTCATCTCGGGCTGGCGAATCGCCGCCGACCGCAGGATAATAGAACGCTCTCGATCGGCACGGCGTTTGCCAAATTTCGCTTTCCAACCGTCATTTTTGGCGGAAAACTCCTTACAAGGTAGCATAATCTGCGGTGATTGCGAGACGGTCGGGATTGCGACGATGGACCGCCGTAACGTTGGGAGGCAACGTCATGAACATGATCGAGAGCGGTATCGCGGCGAGCCGGACCGACACGCTGGCGATGCTGCGCCAGCTCGAGCGCAAGGTGCTGTGGCTGTCCTCCTACATGATCCACCACGCCAATCATGAGAGCGAGCGGGGTGACGGGCTCAAGGTCGGCGGGCATCAGGCCTCCTCGGCCTCGCTCGCAAGCTTGATGACGGCGCTGTATTTCCACGTGCTGAAGCCGGAGGACCGGGTGGCGGTGAAGCCGCACGCAAGCCCGGTGTTCCATGCCATCCAGTATTTGCTCGGCAACCAGACGCGGGACAAGCTCGAGAACTTCCGCGGGTTCGGCGGGGCGCAGTCCTACCCCTCGCGGACCAAGGATGCCGACGACGTGGATTTCTCCACCGGCTCGGTCGGGCTCGGCGTGGCGGTGACGGGTTTTGCCAGCCTGGTGCAGGACTATGTGCGCGCCAAGGGGTGGGGAAAATCCTGGCCCGAAGGCCGCATGATCGCACTGATGGGCGATGCGGAGATCGACGAGGGCAACATCCACGAGGCGCTGCTCGAGTTCTGGAAGCATGGGCTCAGGAACTGCTGGTGGGTGGTCGACTACAACCGTCAGAGCCTCGATTCGGTCGTCTCCGACCGGCTGTTCATGAAGGTTGCCGGCATTTTCGAAACCATGGGCTGGGAGGTGCGGCTGCTGAAATACGGCAAGCTGCAGCAGGAGACCTTCCGCCTCCCTGGTGGCGCGCGGCTCGCGCGCTGGATCGACGAGTGTCCCAACACGGTCTATTCGGCACTGGTGTTCGAAGGCGCCAAGGGCTGGCGGCGGCAGCTCGAGGCCGACCTCGTCGCGCACCCCGATACGCTTGCCATCATCCGCAATCTCGACGACGCCAGCCTCGCGCGGCTGATGACCAATCTCGGCGGCCACGATCTCGAGACCATCCTCGAATCGTTCGAGACGGCGCCGACCGACAAACCGGTGTGTTTCATCGCGTACACCATCAAAGGGTTCGGGCTGCCGCTCGCCGGCCACAAGGACAACCATTCCGGCCTGATGACCCGGCCGCAGATGGAGGAGTTCCGCCGTCTGCACAGCGTAGCGCAGGGTGCCGAATGGGAGCCGTTTGCCGGGCTCGATGCCGATCCCGCCGAGATCGCCAGCTATCTCAGCCGCGTGCCGTTCAATGCGCGCGGAAGGCGGCGTTTGTCCGCGGACCCGATCCCGGTCGGCGAACTGAAGCCGCTCGAGGTCAAGGAGCCGATCTCGACCCAGACCGGCTTTGGGCGCTATCTGGATGCCATCGCGCGGGGAAAGACGCCGCTCGCCGAGCGCATCGTGACCACCTCGCCCGACGTGACCGTATCGACCAACCTCGGCCCCTGGGTGAACCGGCGCGGCCTGTTCTCGCTTGCCACGAAGCAGGACGTGTTCCGCGAACGCGGCCTCGCCAGCATGCAGAAATGGGAGATGCTGCCGTCGGGTCAGCACATCGAGCTCGGCATCGCCGAGAACAACCTGTTCCTGCTGCTCGCGGCACTTGGACTGTCCCATTCGCTGTTCGGCGAGCGGCTGCTGCCGATCGGTACGCTGTACGACCCGTTCATCGCGCGCGGGCTCGATTCGCTGAACTATGCCTGTTATCAGGACGCGCGCTTCATCGTGGTCGCCACACCGTCCGGGCTCACGCTGGCGCCCGAGGGTGGCGCCCATCAGTCGATCGGGACGCCGCTGATCGGCATCGCACAGGCCGGGCTCGCAAGCTTCGAGCCGGCCTTCGTCGACGAGCTCGGCGTGCTGCTCGGCTGGTCGCTCGATTATATCCAGCGCGAAGGTGGGGAGGCGAAGGACCAACACGGCCTGCAAGAGGAGCAGGGCGGCTCGGTCTATCTGCGCCTGTCGACCCGCCCGCTCGAGCAGCCGAGGCGCGAGCTCGGCGACGCGCTAAAATCCGCGATCATCCAGGGTGGCTATTGGCTGCGCCAGCCCGAGCCGGGGGCGGGTTTTGCCATCGCCTATGCCGGAGCGGTGGCCCCCGAAGCGATCGAGGCGTCGGGGCTGCTCGGAGAAAAATACCGCGGCCACGGCGTGCTGGCGATCACCTCCGCGGACCGGCTGTTGGCCGGCTGGCATGCGGCCCAACGCGAGCGCGAGCGCGGCAACGATGCGGCGGTCTCACATGTCGAGACGCTGCTGGCACCGCTGGCGGCGGATGCCGGGCTGCTGACGCTGATCGACGGACATCCCGAGACGCTGTCCTGGCTCGGCTCTGTGCTGGGCCATCGGGTGCGGGCGCTGGGCGTCGAGCAATTCGGCCAGTCGGGCTCGATCGGTGAGCTCTACGCGCACTACGGCCTCGATGTGAGCGCGATCCTCACCGCCGCCGCGGGGCTGCGCCAGGGCCGGCCGGGGCGTGTAACCAACAGATGAGTCCCACGTTGTCATCCCGGCATTTATTGCCGGGATTCAGCGGCCGGTACGCTCCAGAGCCAGCCGCTGGCTGGGTCCCCGGGACAAGCTTCGGGATGACAACCGGGAACCAAGGGTGAGAGTTCACAACGGGCCGGTGAAATCCTCGTCAGCTCGCCCGCACAACGCCCACGCCACGCCGCTCGCGGGGACTGATAACGTAGTCCCGGCACGTCACCGCGTAGTCGAAATGATCGAACGTTTCCGCCTGATTGCGGTCCTTGCTCCACTCGCCTTCGCCGGTGAGAAAGCTGTTCTTGCCCTTTTTGGTCCTGACAATGATCCACATGGCATTTCCTCTCCGAGCTTTTCTTGTTGGGCCCGAAAATAGCCTGGGACGTGCCTTGCCTCAAGATAAAACGTTCGATTGAATGAGGCGTCGGTTTATGGCGTGAGCCGACCTTCAAAGTCGTGCAGACTTCGCTGAACCCATTGATTGCAGGGGAAAACTTTTGGTGGAGCCGCGCGTTCGCATGCGTATTTTGCATGCCTGCTGGGCGGTTCAGGAGGGCCGCGGGGCGGCGCGGTGCTCACCCGTTCATGTAGCCGGGCAACCAGCCCTCGTGCGCCTCGCGCAGCCGGGCCAGCGTCAGCGGCGTCTCGCCACGGATGTTGAGCGTCGGCCCGCCGACCATGCCGATCACGCGCGCATTGAGCGCGAGCAGCCGCGCGCGGTCGGTCACACTGTCGGCGTCCTTGGGATCGACCTCGACCACATAGCGGCCCTGGTCCTCGCCGAACCAGGCGGCATGCTCGGGCAGATCGCCCTCGTAGGACCAGAACGAGACGCCGAGATTGCCGGCGAGCGCCATCTCCGCCACCGCAACCAGCAAGCCGCCATCGGAGCAGTCATGCACCGCACGGGCGGTCCCCGAGCGGATCAATTGGCGAACGAGGTTGCCCGCCTTCAATTCGTCGGCGAGGTCGACCGGCGGCGGCGCGCCGGCGAGCTTGCCGGTAATGTGCTGCTGATAGAGCGACTGGCCGAGGTGGCCGCGCTCGGGCCCGATCACCAGGATCAGGTTGCCGGCGGTCTTGAGCGCGATGGTCGCCATCTTATCGATATCGGGCAGCACGCCGACGCCGCCGATCGCGGGCGTGGGCGGGATGCCGATGCCATTGGTCTCATTGTAGAGTGAGACGTTGCCGGAGACGACCGGGAACGAAAGCGCTATACACGCCTCCGCCATACCTTTGACCGAGCCGACGAACTGGCCCATCACCTCGGGCCGCTCGGGATTGCCGAAGTTCATGTTGTCGGTGACGGCGAGCGGGTCGGCGCCGACCGCGGTGAGATTGCGCCAGGCCTCGACCACCGCTTGCTTGGTGCCCATGGCCGGATCGGCGGCCACGTAGCGGGGCGTAACATCGCAGGTCATGGCGAGGCCCTTTTGCGTGCCGTGCACACGCACCACGGCAGCGTCCCCGCCCGGCCGCTGCACGGTATCGTTCATCACCCGATGGTCGTACTGCTCCCAGATCCAGCGGCGGGAGGCCAAATGCGGCGAGGCCATCAGCTTGGCGAGCGTGCCGAGATACGAGTTGGGCGCCGGCACGTCGGTGGGCATGATCAGCGGCTGCAGCCTGGTCGGCACGTGCGGACGGGTGTAGAGCGGCGCCGAGTTGGCGAGCTTGTCGACCGGCAGGTCCGCCTCGATCGCGCCCTTGTGCCTGATCACCATGCGGCCGGTCCTGGTGGTCTTGCCGATCACCGCGAAGTCGAGACCCCATTTCTTGAAGATCGCCTCGGCCTCGGGCTCGGATCCCGGCTGCAGGATCATCAGCATCCGCTCCTGGCTCTCGGACAGCATCATCTCGTAGGCGGTCATGCCGGCCTCGCGCTGCGGCACCTTGTCGAGGTCGAGCTCGATGCCCGAACCGCCCTTGTCGCCCATCTCGGCGGAGGACGAGGTCAATCCCGCCGCACCCATATCCTGGATGGCGATGATGGCGTCGGTGGACATCAATTCCAGGCAGGCTTCCAACAGCAGTTTTTCGGTGAAGGGATCGCCCACCTGCACGGTGGGGCGTTTTTCCTCTGACGCATCGTCGAATTCGGCGCTCGCCATGGTGGCGCCATGGATGCCGTCGCGCCCCGTCTTGGAGCCGATATAGACCACCGGATTGCCGGCGCCTTCGGCCGCCGATTTGAAAATCTTATTGG
>Ga0209069_10001798_pt1 | contig 11042 bp, 5 predicted proteins | sample Str013_2_FD_187202 | JGI IMG/M metagenome (GOLD analysis project Ga0209069, IMG submission 187202) | Freshwater sediment microbial communities in response to fracking from Pennsylvania, USA - Straight Creek_MetaG_SC_2013 (SPAdes) (version 2) | ecosystem: Environmental > Aquatic > Freshwater >...
ATACATCAAGATTTTCATTAGGAGATATCGCTGAAGATTTTTTCAGCAGTTCGCAATGGATAAAGTTTTATGTGTTTATCATCCTGTTATTATTGCTGGCGCAAATAAAAACATTCCGGGAGTTCTGGAACGATAAACCCAAAATGATTTTTACCTTACTCACCTTTGGCATATTAGCGGAGGCAACCATCTTCCAAACCACCAGCTATATCCCTCCCGATAATAATATTTTCTTCCACAGTTTTGCCATTGCTTTTATCCTGGCAAACTTTGCCGCCTACCTGCCCATTAATTTTGAATCCAGGAAAACAATAATAGTGTTGGGTGCAGGTATGCTACTATGGTGGAGCAATGTTTACTGGAAATACATTGAAAAGTATGTAGTAAAACCAACCCCAGCATTGGCCAGTACAGACGGAATTGTAAACAAGAGGACGTATTTAATTACAACACCGGACAGCACCGATATTCCCATGTCGCAATGGCGAACCATCCCTTTAAAATCATTTGGCAAAATGCTGTTGCCCGGCCCTACGGTAGATGGCATTAACCGACTGTTGGATTTGGATATGGTGAAAAACAACAAACACCTCCGTGTTTTGAATATGACTGAATTAACGCCGCTTGCCTATGAAATGAAGTTTGAACTGGAACAAAGCAGTGAATATCCATTGTGGTACCACAAAGGAGTTGGCATGTTTCAGAAGGAGACCAATATGTTTTGCGACCGGATAAATAACAATGAATATGATCTCGTGTTATTTGAATATATTCCTTATCTCAATAATTTTTATCCCTTCCAGGTAAGAGACGCACTGATGAAAAATTATGAGCGGATAGATGTATTTACAGCGCCCCGAAAACCATCTTTGCAGGCCTGGGTGGAAGTATATGTGCAGAAAAAATAACCGGGTACTTAACGGTGTTTGTCGCTATGCGTAAACATGCGCCTGATGCGCTTTAAAAAACCTTTCCATAGTCCCCCGTCTATCTGTATGCGCCGGTCGGTGGTCCAAACCAATGCTTTTGGATGGGTGACATAATATAATTTTCCAAAACCTTTGTTTCGGAGCTTTAATGCCAGCCAGCCATCTTCATTGGAACCCGGCGGATGATTAAAACCTTCCACCTGCAAACCTTGTTCTCTTCGGAAACCTGAATTAAAACCATACACATTTACAGCTTCTTCGCGGAATGTTTTGTTCAGCCATCGCATGAAGTCGGCAGCGTATTCATAAAAAAAGTAAACGATTCTTGGGGTGCCGGCAATGGCGATAAAAGAGAAACGCCCGTAAACTGAACACACTTTTTCATTGTCCAGCGGTTTTACCATCCTTTCAATCCATTCAGGAGGGTATAATGTATCAGCATCGGCATTTAAAATGTATTTGCCCCGGGCGTTGGCAAGACCAGCATTACGGGCAGGGGTGATTCCCTGCGTTGTTTCAAGTATGCAACGAACCCCGGTAGCGTTTACCAATGTTTCAGTGCGATCCTTTGAATTATTGTTTACTACGATTACCTCCACCGACCGACCGGTATTTGATAGGGACAAACAGGACAATGTCTTTAGAATGGAATCTTCCTCATTGTAGGCGGGAATAACCACGCTTACCTCAGGCTCACCTTTTAATAAATTTTCCAAACCAGTGCGAATTTCAGCAATCCTCATTTCCAGGGCGGCATTGGGTTGATTCTGATCGTGTATAAATGGTGGAATTCTTAATGGTCGCATAAGCTGGTCAAAAGGGTTTAGGTTTCAAAACTAAGCATTATATTTTTTTTAAAAATAACAGGTCAGGTGTATGAAATTAATACAAGTGAATGCATCTTTCCTCTTTTGTATTAGTATTGCACCTGTAAGTTGAATTCCAGTAGCAGCTTAACGCATAAACACTGCTTTGTATTGAAGGCGGAAGCTGTGCCAGGAACAATTATTTTTGTTTAAAAAAATAGTATCAGTCAGCAAGCATCCATATTAGCCAACCCTATTGAATACCTGAAAGGAGTAGGTCCGCTGCGCGCAGACCTGCTCAAAAAAGAGTTGAATATTTTTACCTTCAACGATCTGCTGCAACACTTTCCTTACAGGCATGTAGACAAAACAAAAGTAAACCTGGTCAGTGAAATTACGCCCCAGACTGAATTTATCCAGGTAGCAGGCAAGCTTACATCTATCGAAGTAATCGGTGAGAAAAGAGGGAAAAGATTGGTGGCCGAATTGAAAGATAGCAGTGGGGTACTGGAGCTGGTTTGGTTCCAGGGTGTAAACTGGATGCAAAAAATCTTATCGGCAGGGAATGAATACCTCGTTTATGGAAGGGTAAGTTTTTTCCAGGGTCAGCCACAAATTACCCATCCGGAAATTGAAGCCTTTACCCGGGAAAAAAGCGAAGGAAAGAGTTTTTTGGAACCTGTTTATCCCACCACGGAAAAATTAAAAATAAAAGGACTGGGGGGAAGACAGATTGCAAAACTTACCTATGCCTTGTTTGGATTATTGCATGAAAAAGACATTCCTGAAAATATTCCAGAGAATATTTTAAAGCAATTCAGGCTATTACCCCGGTACCAGAGCTACCAGCAAGTGCATTTTCCTTCCAATCCTGCGCTTTATGAGCAGGCACTGAACCGCCTGAAATTTGAAGAATTGTTTATCGCGCAGGTAAGAATGAATTTGATAAAGAACCAGCGTCACCGCTATTCAAAAGGTATTGTATTTGGACAGGTAGGCGACTATTTTAATTCTTTTTATAAGCAATATTTGCCATTTGAACTTACAAGGGCGCAAAAAAGGGTTTTAAAGGAAATCAGAAATGATACTGCTCATGGAAGGCAAATGAATCGTTTATTGCAGGGTGATGTTGGCAGCGGCAAAACAATCGTTGCTTTATTATGCATGTTGCTTGCTGCAGACAACGGTTACCAGGCCAGCCTGATGGCGCCAACGGAAATCCTGGCTACACAGCATTATAATGGGTTGACTGAAATGCTTAGGGATATGCCGGTATCAATAAGATTACTGACAGGATCAACCAAAAAAGCAGAAAGAAATAAAATCCTTGCTGCATTGGAAGATGGTTCCTTACATTTCCTGGTCGGTACACACGCAATTATAGAAGACCCGGTAAAATTCAAAAACCTAGGGTTGGCAATTATTGATGAACAACATCGTTTTGGGGTGGCACAACGTGCCAAACTATGGCAGAAAGCCGCAATACCCCCACATGTGTTGGTCATGACAGCAACGCCCATCCCAAGAACCCTGGCCATGACCGCCTATGGCGATTTGGATTACAGTGTAATTGATGAATTACCACCCGGCCGCCATCCAATAACCACGGTTCACAGGTATGAACATGCGCGTGCTAAAGTGATGGATTTTATAAAAGAAGAAATTGGTAAAGGCAGACAAGCCTACATTATATTTCCATTGATTGAGGAATCGGAAAAAATGGATTATGAAAACCTGATGCGCGGGTACGAAAATGTAAAAGCATTTTTCCCGGAACCAAAATACTGGATTAGCATGGTTCATGGCCAGCAAAAGCCTGCTGTAAAGGAAACCAATATGCAGCGCTTTGTAAAAGGAGATACACAAATCATGGTTTCCACCACCGTAATTGAAGTAGGCGTAAATGTACCCAATGCCACTGTAATGGTAGTAGAAAGTACCGAAAGGTTCGGGCTCTCACAATTGCATCAATTAAGGGGTAGGGTTGGAAGGGGAACCAATAAGAGCTTTTGCATCTTATTAACAGGCATGAAACCAACCAATGAGGCCAGGGAACGTATTAAGATAATGTGTGCTACCAATGACGGGTTCAAAATTGCTGAAAAAGATTTGGAATTGAGGGGACCCGGTGATATTGAAGGAACCAGGCAAAGCGGGGCCCTGAATTTTAAATTAGCCAGCCTGTTGCAGGACAGGCAGTTATTACTGGCAGCTAAAGAAATGGCAGAAAGACTAATGGACACCGATCCTGACCTTAGTTCGGCCGAAAATTTGCAGTTAAAAGCCTACCTGCAATCCCAAAAGGGAAAAACGGTATGGAGTAAAATATCGTAAATCATACATAGTAACTTTTCTTTCATACATTGAAATACAGTATCGTGTTCAGGGCATTCCAGGCAACTTGTTTAAAGGAGTTGGAACAAGAATTTAGGATGATATAACGTTTAAATTGGTAAATTAGATGAACACATTGAAGACCCGGCCATACATATTTTTATTTCTATTCAGCCTTGTTGCCATCCATACCAGCGCTCAGCAAACAGCTTTTGATTTTATTGAAAACAAGGGTCAGTGGGACAAGCGGGCAAAATATATGGGCAAAATCGGGGCAGGCGAATTCTTCCTTGAAAAAAAGGGATTTACTGTTTTTCTGCACAATGCCGATGACCTGAAGAGCATTTTCCATCATAGTCACAATGCAAGTCCGGCAGCTAATTCTCCCGGTAATAACGCCGCATTATCATCAAACAGCGATTTGCCGGGTAATGGCGGGCCGGATGGAATTGGTTCTGCTAAATATGGGACACCGGTTGTTCGATCCCATGCATACAGGGTAAATTTTGAAGGAGCCAGTGATGATGTCCGGATAATTCCCGGTAAGCAACAGGATGAATACAACAATTATTTTATAGGAAATGACAAGTCTCAATGGGGATCGCATTGTAATATTTATAAGACAGTTACCTACAACAATGTATATCCGGGTATTGATGTACGTTATTATTCTGACAATGGTACCCTTAAATACGATCTGGTGATAAACCCGGGAGCAAATCCGGCTCTGATAGCAATGAAATATGATGGCGCTGAAGGGTTAAGCATTCGGAACAACCAGTTGTATATTAAAACATCCGTGGGCGATGTAAAAGAATTATATCCTTATTCCTACCAGTTTGATAAAATAAAAGGCAGAACGGACGTACAATGCAAGTATGAAATAGTGAACGGAAACACCGTAAAGTTTAAATTAAAAAATTACGATCCTTCTCAACCGCTGATAATAGACCCAACACTTATATTTTCATCTTTTACCGGAAGTGCTGCCGACCAATGGGGCTTTACCGCAACCCCTGGCCCGGATGGTAGTTTATATTCCGGGGGTATTGTGTTTGGAGCAGGGTATCCTATAACACCCGGTGCCATTCAAAATACAAACGCCGGAGGTATTGTGGATATGGGTATTACAAGATTCAATCCTTTGGGTACAGCCAGGATCTACAGCACTTATATTGGTGGTGGGGGTGATGATTTACCATTGAGTATGATAGCAGATGGGCAGGCCAACCTGGTTATAATGGGTAGGACTACCTCAGGCAATTTCCCGGGTACATTAATAGGTACTGGGGGAAGCGGAGATTTATTCGTATTAAAATTGAATAATACCGGCACAGCGCTGATAGGTGCTTTGCGTATTGGCGGAACCGGGCTCGATGCAGCAAATATAGAAATACAACGCCCGGTGGGTCCTATACGGGAAATAAGAACTTTACGTTTTTATGGAGACGATTCAAGAGGCGAAGTTATCCTTGACGGGAACAATAACATTTATGTGGCTACACAATCACAGTCGGATGACTTTCCCATGAAAAATGCATTACAGTCAACCCGTGCTGGCAAGCAGGATGGAGTAATATTGAAAATCGATCCAAACTGTAGCGGACTAATTTTTAGTACCTATTTGGGCGGTACAGATGATGACGGGGCTTTTGTAATGGATATTAGCCCTACCACCGGAAATTTATATATAGCAGGTGCAACCAGCAGTACTGATTTTCCCGGTAATAAAACCGGGGTTATTCAACCTGTAAATGCCGGCGGAAGAACGGATGGGTTTATTGTAGAAATGGCAAACGATGGAAGTGCCATTATCAGGTCCACCTACCTCGGAACAAATAATTATGACGCTATTTATGGAATTAAATTCGACAAGTTTGGTTTTCCCTATGTAATGGGAATTACCGAAGGGGCGTGGACGGTATTCAATGCTACTTATAGTGTTGCCAATGGCAAACAGTTCATTTCAAAACTTAAAACTGATTTATCAGGATATGTTTATTCAACCATCTTTGGCAATTCGAATGCAACCCCTACCTCCTTACCCAATATTTCGCCAGTTGCCTTCCTGGTGGATCGTTGTGAAAATGTATATATATCTGGTTGGGGTGGTTGGATAGCCCCCGGTTCAAACCAGGATCCTTATAGGCAGGCAGGAGTCGTTAACCTGCCGATTACTCCAGGTGCTTTGAAATCCACCACAGATAATAAAGACTTTTATTTTATAGTTATCAAAAAGAATGCAACAGGTTTGTTATATGGTTCCTATTTTGGTCAGGGGGGTGGTTACGGTGAGCATGTGGATGGTGGTACCAGCCGGTTTGATCAGCAGGGTGTAATATACCAGGCTATTTGTGCCAATTGTGAGGGAAACAATATTCCCGGAGGTCAGGTTACAGTTCCCTACCGAACAACGCCAGGGGTGGTAGGTCCGGTTAATGGTGCGGGCGATCACGGATGTAATCTCGGCGCATTAAAAATTGCATTTAATTTTGCGGGTGTTGATGCAGGGGTAAAAGCTTTTATAAATGCAGTGTACGATACCGTTGGTTGTGTACCTCTCAATGTTGAATTCAAAGACACTGTTAGGGTGGCAGCGAGTTACGAATGGGACTTTGGGGATGGATCTCCTTCAGTAGCAACTACCAATTTTGATATATTTCATACGTATACTACCATTGGTGATTATAAGGTTAGGTTGATAGGGATTGATTCTTCCACCTGTAATATTCGGGATACTGCTTACGTAACTGTCAGGGTGAGAGATAACCAGGCTTTTCTTGGCTTTGTTTCACAAAAATTACAACCTTGCGAATCCTTGTCATACCAGTTTACCAACATTTCCACGAAAACAGCTACTGCAAAACCATTCGGTAATCAATCCTTCATTTGGGATTTTGGTGATGGTACACCGCGGGTTGTGTCTGGTCCTGCAAGTATAACGCATTCCTATCTTGCGCCGGGTACTTACAAGGTTAAATTGATATTACCGGATACTGGATATTGTAACTCCCCTGATTCCGTTTCACAGGATCTTAGAGTGGCACCATTGGTGAAGGCTCAGTTTGAAACGCCTTCGGCGGGATGCGCACCTTACAATGCAGTATTTAATAATACCTCACTGGCAGGTCAAACTTTCTTCTGGGATTTTGGTGATGGTTCCACATCTACCGCTACCAACCCAACCCATAATTATTCAGCAAAAGGAACTTATACAATTAAGTTGGTCGCTACCGATACTTCAACCTGTAATAAAATTGATTCAATTGCCGTTTCGATCAATGTTAGCATTAAGCCAACAGCGGACTACACCTATTCACCACTTACTCCACAGCAGAATTTCCCCTATACTTTTACCAACGCCTCATCTCCTGATGCGACGAGATTTTTCTGGAGCTTTGGTGATGGCGATACTTTGTTGACAAGGAGCAGGGCAAATTTTGATCACCAGTATAATAAAACCGGCACCTTCAATGCTTGCCTTACAGCCTTTAACGATGTAGGTTGTGCGGACACTATTTGTAAGCCATTACAAAATATTGTGGTACCAAAACTTGATTTGCCAAATGCATTTACACCGCTGTCAAATACTACCAACAGTTATATTTCTGTGAAAGGGTTTGGAATTGGTAAAATAAAATGGAGAATTTACAATCGCTTTGGAAACCTGGTATTTGAAAGCGACAGCCAGTCAAAAGGCTGGGACGGGAAATATAAAGGCGTGGTGCAACCAATGGATGTATATGCCTATACACTCGATGTAGAGTTTACGGATGGAACAAAAGCAACTAAAAAGGGAGATATTACGTTATTAAGATGATAACGCTGTGATAATCCTGAAGGAATGAAATAAATTAGTAGCGGATTCTGTGAAATAATAGAATAAACAGCATGAATCAATTAAGCAATAAAAGGATGAAACGATTTACAGCAGTTGAAGTGAGTGACACAACAACTGCTGAAGGGGGTTATGTTGCTGGGTACAAAATTATTTTATTATCCTTCCTCTTATTGGGCAGTTTGATTTCATATTCCCAGGACCTTCATTTTTCTCAATGGTTCAATTCACCGTTAACCACCAATCCTGCCAATACCGGGTTTATTCCGCAGGCAGATTATCGCATTGGCGCCAATTACCGCAGCCAATGGGTAAATGTGCTGAGTGTTCCCTACAAAACAATGAGTATTTGGGGAGATGCGCAGCTGTTTCGCGACAAGCTCGATAACGGATGGCTGGGTGTTGGAGGTGTAATCCTTAGAGATGTTGCCGGTAGTGGAAACCTTACCTCAACAAAAATATATGGGTCACTTGCCTACCACCAGATGCTTGGAATCAGCAGCTTGGTAACCGCTGGTTTTAATATTGGCTGGGCGAATAAAAGAGTGGACCCTACCCGGCTTAAATTCCCGGATCAATTTAATAAGGCAACAGGTTTCTTCGATGCAGGCATACCTACCAGTGTAGCTTTTGCTACCACCAGTACCAGTTACATGGATGTACAGGCTGGTCTGAATTATGCCTATTTCCCCTCCGGGAATGTATATATTAATGGAGGATTTTCTGTGCACCATCTGAACCGTCCAAAAGAAACTTTTTTTGACAACACAGCGGGTTTCGATAACCGGTTATCACCACGCTATATTGGGTTTGCAAATGCAAGTGTAAAAGTAAACGACCAGGTAATCATTAACCCAATGGCTTATTATACCAACCAGGCTGGTGCCAGCGAAATTGTAGGTGGTTTGAATGCCAATTATAATTTAAGTGGTGATGGAGAGGTGCAGGTGCAGGGGGGATTGTACTACCGCGCTGGCGATGCTATTATTCCAATGATTGGGTTTCAGTGGAAAATATTCAAAATGATTTTCACCTACGATATTACTACCTCATCACTCGCCAACTACAACGGCGCAAGGGGTGCATTTGAATTCTCGCTGATTAACGAAGGCTTTTATGGACAATACAATGGAGAAAAAAGACAATCCCTGTGTCCTAAGTTTTAACCTCTGATAAACATTCCCGCACAAATACATATAGTCCGCGTAAAATTCCCCAATGCCTTTTACTTTTTATCCGATCTTTGAAAAAAAGTATTAAATGGATTTGTCTGAGACAACAAGCATCAATACAAAAAAGCTCCTGGAGCAATTTAAGGCCATTGCAGGCGATCAATTTGTATTGGTTGATGAAGAATCAATGCAAGTTTATGGACATGATGAAACCGAAGATTTACTTTTTCTTCCCGACATTGTAATTCGTCCACGAACCACCCAGGAAATTAGTGGCATTCTTCAATTATGTAACAGGTATAAAATACCAGTTACCCCAAGGGGTGCCGGTACAGGATTGAGTGGAGGTGCATTGCCCAATCTTGGCGGCGTATTGCTTAGTACCGACCGGATGAACAGTATCCTTCATATTGATGAACGCAACCTCCAGGTTACCACCGAGCCCGGGGTGATTACGGAAGTGCTGATGAATGCGGTAAAAGAGAAGGGATTGTTTTATCCTCCGGATCCAAGTAGCAGGGGCTCCTGTTTTATTGGGGGCAATATTGCCGAAAACAGCGGTGGTCCCAAAGCTGTTAAATATGGTGTTGTAAAAGACTATGTGCTGAACCTTGAAGTAGTACTTCCTACAGGGGATATCATTTGGACGGGGGCGAATGTGTTGAAGAATTCTACCGGTTATAATCTTACGCAATTAATGGTAGGGAGCGAAGGGACACTGGGGATTGTTACTAAAATCGTTCTGAGGCTTATACCGCACCCGAAATTCGATTTATTGATGCTGGCACCGTTCAAATCACTGGAAAAGGCAAGTGAAGCAGTGAGTGCCATTTTCAGGGCAGGGTTTATTCCCAGCGGTTTGGAACTGGTGGAAATTGATGCCCTGAAAATTGTGAGTGAAATGGTAGGAAGTTCAGCCGTACCGGTAACGGATGATATAGAGGCGCACCTGATAATTGAAGTAGACGGTAATAATATGGAGGTATTGATGCAGGAGATGGAATCCATCGGTGAATTGCTGGGTAACTACGATGCGGGTGAGCTGTTTTTTGCAGACGATGCACAACAGAAAGCGGAATTGTGGAAACTTCGGCGACGCGTAGCCGAAGCTGTAAAACTGGCAGGTTATACCATTGAAGAAGATTGTGTAGTGCCGAGAGCAGAATTACCTGCATTGATTAGGGGCGCCAGGCAATTGGGAAAATTGTATGGTTATCATGCAGTATGTTATGGTCATGCAGGGGATGGCAACCTTCATATCAGGATCAAAAAACCAGGCACAAAAAGCAGCCTTGACAACCCTGAGCTAACTGAGAGCCTTCGGGCATTGTTCACACTGGTAAAAAGCCTTGGCGGAACCATTAGTGGTGAACACGGAATTGGTTTGATACAAAGGGGATATATGGATATTATATTTAGCAGTATCCACCTGGACATAATGCGCCAAATAAAAAAAGTGTTTGATCCCAATAATATCTTAAATGCCGGTAAAATTTTTCCTTAACAGCCCGTTAATATCAGTTCAAATAATAGCCGGGTCATTGTCAATTCTTACTTTTGAACTATGAAAACGAAACTGATTATTTCCGCTTTGTTATGTGTTGCATTGAGTAAATATTCATTTGCACAGTATGGAAAAACTGAAAGTTCAGAACCACACAAAGGATTTGATAAATCGAAACTCTTTTTCGGGGGGAATTTTGGGTTGAGCTTCTCCACTTATTATTCATTGATAAATGTTTCACCACAGGTTGGATATAGGTTTAATCAATACCTGGCGGCCGGTGCAGGTGTAAATTTTATTTATTCCAGCCAGAAGTACGTTGATTTTAATGGCAGTGATCTATACCGTTATAATTATGGAGTTACGGGATTGAACATTTTTGGAAGGGTGTATCCAATTCAACAACTATTCGTTCAATTACAACCGGAAATGAATTATACCTGGGGTAAGGTAAAATAT
>Ga0209069_10001799_pt1 | contig 11042 bp, 7 predicted proteins | sample Str013_2_FD_187202 | JGI IMG/M metagenome (GOLD analysis project Ga0209069, IMG submission 187202) | Freshwater sediment microbial communities in response to fracking from Pennsylvania, USA - Straight Creek_MetaG_SC_2013 (SPAdes) (version 2) | ecosystem: Environmental > Aquatic > Freshwater >...
CAAACGCGCGTCGGCACGGCTGGGGCGAGACGTAATTTTTCTGGCCACGGACGATGAAGAACAAGGCGGCGCGGCCAGCATCAAGACCGCGGTCGAAAAATATTGGGACAAAATCGCCTGCGCGTATTCGCTGAACGAGGGCGGGCGCTCGGTATTACAAGACGGAAAAGTACAATACGTCGCCATCCAGGCCAGTGAGAAAATCTCTTACAACGTCACGGTGATCGCCACCGGGCCTTCCGGACACGGCTCCATGCCGCGCCCGGACAATGCCGTGGTGCATTTGGCGGCGGCTATTGAAAAAATTGGATCGTTTCAGGTGCCGGCGCAACCGAGCACCATTACGCTGCGCTATTTCGAGCAGCTTGCAAAGATCGAGGACGACGACGTTGCCAAATGGATGCGCGCGCTGGAGCAGCCGGAACGCGCCGATCTCGCTGTAAAACATCTTTCCGAGCTGAGTCCGATGTGGAGTTCCATGTTGCGCGATTCTGTGGCGCCCACGATGATGCAGGCGGGGATTCGCGTGAATGTGATTCCTTCGGAAGCAACCGCCAATTTGAATGTGCGCATGCTTCCCGGCCATTCCATTGATGCGCTCATTGGACAGCTTGGAAAGATCGTTAACGATCCGCAAATTCGATTTCAGCTGGCGCAGGATTCCGGCGAAAACGCGCCGCCGTCGGACATCACTTCTTCCTTGTACAAAACCATTGAGCGCATCGCGTCCCAGGATTTTCCGGGCGCCATTACACTGCCCTTCCTATCCACCTGGGCCACCGATTCGGCAAGTTTGCGTTTGCACAAGGTCCAGGCCTATGGGTTGGAGCCTTTCCCGCTCACCGAGGCCGATGAATCCCGAATGCACGCGGACAATGAAAGAATGTCACTGGATAGTTTTCACAAAGGGGTAGCCTTCCTATATCATGTGGTGAGCGATTTCGCCTCCACAGCTTCGGCGGGCTCCAGGTAGAGCCCGCGCCCGTGAAGCAGGGCGAAGTAACCTCAATCCCCTTCCACGCAGAATGGGCACGGACAAAAACCTATGAATTATCGCAACGCGAAAATTGTTTGCACTCTGGGACCTGCCAGCAATTCCCCGGAGATGATAGAACGCCTGATGCGGGCCGGAATGGACGTAGCGCGCCTGAATTTTTCCCATGGAACTCATGAAGAGCATGCGCGCACGATCAAACGGTTGCGTGAGGCTTCCGCCCACCTGTCGCAACCCATCGGAATTCTGGCGGATCTTCAGGGGCCGAAAATTCGCACGGGTGCGCTTGTGGATAAACAACTCGTGCAATTAAAAGCCGGGCAGAAGTTCACGATTTCCACGCTCGCGCGCGCCGGGACCAGCGCCGGCGTAAGCACCACGTACAAACGCATGCCGCGCGAGGTTTCGCGCGGGGACCGGATTTTGCTGGGTGACGGCCTGATCGAGCTGCGCGTGCTTTCAACCACATCAAATTCGGTGCTTACCGAGGTCGTCAACGGCGGCCTGCTGGGCGAACACAAAGGCATCAACCTTCCCGGCGTCAAGCTGCGAATTCCCGCGCTCACTCCGAAGGATCATGCCGATCTTGTCTTTGCCCTTCACGAAGGCGCGAATTTTATCGCGGTAAGTTTCGTCCGCAGCGCCGCCGACGTCCTGCTGGCCAAAGCCGCCGTGAAACGCGCCGGAAAAGATACCCCGGTGATCGCCAAGCTGGAAAAACCCGAGGCGATTGACAATCTGGATGAAATTCTCCAGGTGGCCGACGCCGTAATGGTTGCCAGGGGCGATCTGGGCGTCGAGATGAACCCGGAAAAAGTTCCGGTGGTGCAAAAACAGATAATCGCCAGGGCCTGCGAAGCTCGCCGCCTAGTGATCACGGCGACGCAGATGCTCGAATCCATGACGCTGAACCCGCGCCCCACTCGAGCCGAGGCTTCCGACGTCGCCAACGCCGTCTTCGATGGCAGCGACGCGCTGATGCTCTCCGCCGAGACGGCGTCAGGAGCGTACCCGCTGGAAGCCGTGCAGATGATGGACCGGATTATTCGCGAAGCGGAAGCCAACAATACGCACGTTCTTCGCCCGCAGCCCGCGCAATTCAATATCGCCGAAACCGCGTCCGAGTTGATTTGCCATGCCTCGGAAGAATTGAAAATGAAGGTAATCGCCGTATTTACCGAGTCCGGATTCACCGCGCGCCTGGTTTCCAAGCACCGCCCGCGCCCCCCGATCATCGCATTTTCGACGATTCAGGAAACGCGACGAAGACTCTCCCTCTATTGGGGCGTGGTGCCGAAAACCATCGCGAAAGTGCAGAACATTGAAGAATTGGTGCGCTATGCCGAAAGACGTCTGCTGGAAGAGGACCTGGTAAAGATGGGAGATATTGTTGGCATCGTCGCGGGAACGCCGCTATTCGTCGGCGGGACCACCAACTTCATGAAATTCCACGTAATCGGCAGCGACGAGGAAAAAATACGGCGCGGCGTGAAATAAGAAACGAGTAGCACAGGCTTCGTCTGTGGGGTTTTAGACTTTCACCGGGCTGGCGACGCGAACTCAATTCCATTCCGGAAAACCTGATTCCGCTTTAATTTACCCAGCTGTCATCGGAACTCCCCGGCGGCTCATTCTTATGATCGCGCATATAAACCTCAAACTTGCGCTTGGCGCGGCGGCGTTTCCAATCGAGAAAATTATTCCGGGCGCGGTATAGAAATAGTCCCCGTCGGAGATACAAATAGCCGACCAGCGCGCCTCCGAGATGCGTGACGTGGCTGACGTTGTCCCCGCCAACCTCCAGCGAAAGGAAAAATTCAATAATTATTGATCCGGCGACAAGCAGTTTCATCGGAATCGAAATCGGGAATGGGAAAAGCCATACCTGGCGGTCGGGGAACATGATTCCCGCGGCAAGCAAAATTCCATAAATCGCACCGGACGCGCCGATGGTGGGCGTCGCAATCGAAACTCCCGTGCCGTGCGGATCGAGCGCCGTCTTTACCAGCACATTGATCAGCCCCGCCCCAATTCCGGTCAAAAAATAATAGACGTAAAAACGATGCGTGCCCCAGGCGCGTTCCAGATCGGCGCCGAAAAAATACAGGAATAACATATTGAAAACGAGGTGCCATATTCCCGCATGCAAAAATAAATATGTTACAGGCTGCCAAATCCTCAACAAATGGGTGACGGCCAGTGGCACCAGGCCGAACACATGTTGAAACCAGATCGTCACGGCTTCTGGGAAAAAAAGCCGCAGCAGGGATTGCAGCAACAACACGCCGGTGCACGCGATAATAATATTGCGAATGGCCGGGGTAAACATTCCCCCCCAGCGGATGCGGGAACTGTAAGGGCGCGGATATCGAGGGTTGGAACCCATTGCTGGAAGTTTAAGCGCGGAAGGGCGCGGAGTCAAAATATCGGGATTGCATGGAGCAGGTCCGAACCATCAAGCAAGCCAAATGGGAGCTCCGTCTCCCGCGGCGTTGAAGGTGCTGCTACGGAGTCTGCCAGGCGGCTTCCACCAGTTTGTTTTCCCGAAACAATCCTGAGGAGACGCGGATCTGACCGTCGCGCACGAATCGCTCATGATTTTCTTCCAGCTCCGCGGGCATGTAACGGTAGTTGACTGTCACGCCGAAGGAAGCCTTCAAACCATAAGGCCGCAGGTTTCCAAAAACATTGATGCGTTCCAGGCGAGCGCCGTTGGAAAGGTGAAATGTGGCCACGGGGTCGCACAATTTTCCGTCGCGGCGAGCCTTGGTGAGATACGCAAGAGCCAGGCGCTGCAGCGGCGCGGCCAGCACTTCTCGATGTGAGAGAGGTTTTTCCAACAAGTGGAATAGAGCCTCGACGGGGTCGCGCCGCCCAGCCGCTGCTGCCAGTTCACGGGAATATTCGGCGAGCAAACGGGATAGACGCGCGGGCGTGAATCCGTGCTCATTCTGGGTGTCGCGCAACGTTCGCGAAAATTGCGGGAGCGGTGAAAGAGTGCTGTACGTTTTGATTTTTGGGAATTCGGCGGCAAGCTCGGTCACAACCTGCTTGATCAGAAAATTGCCAAAGGGGACATTCCGCAAGCCCTGCAAGCAGTTGTTGATTGAATAAAAAATAGCGGTATCGGCATTCTCGGGCGCCAGCACGGGAGCCTTGAAATCGAGCAATGGTTCCAGGTCCCCGGTCAGCCCGTGCGATAGCGCCACTTCGACGAAGATAATCGGCTCATCGGCAAGTGCTGGATGAAAAAATGAAAAGCAACGGCGATCCGATTCCATGCGGCGGCGCAAGTCCGGCCAGCCGGTGATTTCGTGCACGGACTCGTAACGGATTAATTTTTCGAGCAGCAGCGCCGAGGTTTGCCAGCTGATGCGCTCCATGCGCAGGAACCCGCGATTGAACCACGACCGGAAAAGATGCTTGAGGTCCGCGTCGAGCGCATCGAATGCCGCGCCGTTCGAGGATAGCTCCAGCAAATGTCCTCGCAGAGCGACCAGGGTTCGTGTCCCGTCCGGCGCGGTGTTAATTCTGCGGATGAGCTCCTGACGCGGCGCTTCGACGGCGTCGGAAAGGGCCGCGAGCGTGTTTGCTCCGGGCGAACCTTCGTATTCAACGATAGCGCGATGGATCGCGGCAGGATCGGGAGAAAATTCGTTGCAGAGCATCTCAAAAAATTTAAGGCGCTGCTCCGCGTTCATCGCCCCGTAGCTGTTGATAATCTCCTGCGCCAGCACGGTCTGCGATGCTTCGCCGCGTTCGGAAAGCAGACGACGGCACAAGAAGCGCATGTCCGTGCCGCGCCGTTCGCGTAGCACTCGCAATAGATTGCTGAATAGTCCCGGCATGATCCCGGATAGTATAGCTGGAAGTTCGCAAGAATTCCTACGCGGTCTGCAAGGTAACCTGCCAGGCTATTCCCGGCTGATCTGCTTGGGGGTTCCTTCGCCGGAGGAGCCTTGATGAATTTTTCATTTGCCGATTCTTTGCTTGGCAAACACAGCGCGCGAAATCTAACATGGGCCACCTAGACCGGGGAGGTGGTGCGACGATGAGCATTGAAACTAAAAAATACGCGAGACGCATGCACATGGCTGCCATTGTATTGTTGTTTCTAACATCTCCACGCGCGGGATGGTCGCGGACAAACAGTCTCCACAAAATATTTTCTGACTATTACGAATTCGAGCTGCGGGAAAATCCCGCGACGGCAACATTCCTTGGCCGAAACGATTATAACGATCGTTGGGACGACCCTTCGCCCGAGCATATGCAGGTCAACCGCAAAGCGCTGCGGGAAATGCTAAACAGACTGGGAACGATTCCCCCGGCGGGACTGAGCGCGAAGGACCACTTGAGTTACAGGCTGCTGGATTGGCAGTTGAAACATGAGATCGAAGGGATGGACAAGTATGTAATTTATTTCACGGTGAATCACTTGATTGGCGGACACCTGATTATCTTCAGCACCGTGGCCGTCGCGCCCGCGAATACGATAAAAGATTACGAAAATCAGGTGGCACGCTTGCGTGATTTGCCCCGCTGGGCGGATAAAACGATCGCCGCGGCCCAACTTTCAATTTCGCAGGAAACTATCGCGCCAAAACTCGTGGCCGAGCGCGAACTGGACCAGTTGAATATCGAGATGTCCGGCGAGCCATTGCAAAATCCCTTGCTCGCCGCCTTCACGAAATTCCCCGCGGCAATCCCCGCAGCCGAGCAAGAACGCCTGCGGGCCTCGGCGGTGGATGCTTATATTCATTCCTTTCTTCCCGCGTGGCACAAGCTTCACGACTATGTTTCGAGCACATATCTTCCGGCCGCGCGCGCGAGCACTGGCCTTTCCGCAATGCCCGGCGGCGCGGAGATCTACGCCTCTCTAGTGGAATTCAATACCACCACTAATTACACGCCGGACCAGATCCATGAAATCGGCTTGCAGGAAGTCGCGCGAATTCAAACCGAAATGGCCAAGATTCGCGACCAGCTTCATTTTACCGGAACGCCCGAGGAATTTTCCGATCAGGTGCTGAATGCGCCGCGCTTCCGCTTCCATAGCGCGGAAGAAATTCTGACGCATGGCCGTGACATCGCTAAGCGCATTGATCCGGAACTTCCCCGCTTGTTTAAGTTTCTCCCGCGCATGACTTATGGCGTGGCGGCAATCCCCCCGGACCGCGCCGCAACGTCCTCCGAATATTACGAGCAGCCTGCGCTTGACGGCTCGCGCGCCGGCTATTTTTATATGCGTACAATCAATCCGGAGAAGGAATCGAGTTGCTGCATGGAGGCGACCATCCTGCATGAATCCGTGCCGGGGCATCACCTGCAGATTGCTCTGTCCTACGAAAATCCGGATGTTCCAAACTTCCGCAAGTTGATTGAATTCACGGCCTACACGGAGGGCTGGGCCTTGTATGCGGAAACTCTCGGTTCCGCCCTGCACATGTACGAAACTCCCTACGAGCGGTACGGTCAGTTGCAGGGCGAACTATTCCGCGCCGCGCGGCTGGTAGTGGATACAGGGATTCACACGCAGGGCTGGTCCCGTGAAAAAGCGATTGATTATATGTACGGCTCAGGCGCCGATGCTTCGCGCGATTTCATCGCAAGTGAAGTAGACCGCTATATTGCATGGCCCGGCCAGGCCCTGGCATACAAGATCGGCCAATTGAAAATCCTGGAGTTGCGCACACTGGCGGAAAAAGAGCTCGGACCTAAATTCGACATTCGGGATTTTCACGACGTGGTGCTGAGAAACGGAACTATCCCGCTCGACATTCTCGAGGAGCAAGTCCGCGACTGGATTTCACGGGCGCGCAAGGACGTGCCGCTGGGGAAGAACTAGCCCGCATTTCCTACAAGCAATGGGCGTGATGCTCGGATTCCAATCATCGCTGTTGATGAAACCGCGTGCCTAGGGCTCGGCTGCAAGGGCACGGCAGTGCCGTGCCCTTGCAGCGCCCCCTGAAAATAGGTTGCATTCGTTCTACTAGCGAGGATTGAAAGTCAGGTTTGGGAGAAATTCGGGCCAGGGCCTGCTGCGCATCCCGCGAAAAACCTCGCCTCTGAGGAGGCGGGCCACGGCAAATTTCCGCAGCTTCTTAAGTCTTTCGATCAGCCGAGAAAATCCTATTTGGCCGCCGTGAAATTGGAAAGATTATCGGTCGAATCAAGATCAATTGGATTTACAGTGACGAATTGTATTGAACCACGGAGAAACTATCTACTGACCTGAGTTCAGACAAAGAGCAGGCGGGTAAGTCCGCCGGAGGACTGAGCGGATTTACAGTCCTCCGGCAAACAATCTTGAATAGGAGTTAGTTCTCGAAATGTGCTTGCAGGACTTCACCGGGAAGCCGGGCCATCCTGGAAGCGGAATTCTTATGCATGCGATCCAATTCGAGTTGTGTGGGTTCCGGTTTCACAACCAGGGGAGGAAGATGCCCATCCGCCTGCATCCGCTCCATGCGGATGCCCAGCGTGCGCTCGAGATGCAAAAGTTCCGAGCGTTGTTCACGGCCGAAGAGCGTCGAAGCAACACCCATCTTGCCCGCGCGGCCTGTGCGGCCAACACGGTGGATGAAGTTTTCGGCGACTTCCGGCAGATCATAGTTAATGACGTGCGCGATGTCCTGCACGTGAATGCCGCGGGACGCCAGGTCGGTCGCAACCATCACGCGGTAGCGGCCCTGCTGGAATCCTGTGAGTGCGGCGGTGCGCTGCGATTGTGAACGGTCGCCATGAATCATGGTGGCGGTAAAACCTTCGCGGGCCAGATTGCGCGCCAGCTTTTCGGTTCCGCGCTTGGTGCGCGCGAAAACCAGGCAGCGGCCGGTTTCCTTGGAAAGCAATTGCTGCAGCATTTGCTGCTTGCGCTCTCCGGAAACTTCAAACGCCTGTACGCGCACGTTTTCCGAAGGCTTCAGTGTGGACCCAAACGACAGCCGCACCGGGCTGCGCATGTAATCGTTTACCAGGTGAACCACCGATGCCTCCAGCGTGGCGGAAAAGCACAACGTCTGGCGGTCTTTCGGCAACACCGAAGCAATGCGGCGAATCGCCGGCAGGAATCCCATGTCCAGCATGCGGTCGGCCTCATCAAGGACGAGCACGCTGAGCGTCTTGAAATTGAAAAGTTTGCGGCTGAGGTAATCTTCCAGCCGTCCGGGAGTAGCCACGATCAAGCGCGCGCCGGCGCGAATCGCGCTGAGCTGCTTGGCCTCGGGCAAGCCTCCTACGACCAATGCGGCCGCCGGAAGTTGCTTGCCGCGCAACGCGTTGTACTGCTCCACAACCTGCATGGCCAGTTCGCGCGTGGGCACGAGCACCAGGGCTTCAATTCCCCGCGACTTTTGCGCGAGCAATCGCTCAATGATCGGAATCAAAAACGCCAGCGTCTTGCCGGTTCCCGTTTGCGCGGTTGCGAGCACGTCCTTGCTTTCAAGCGCCTGCGGAATCGCGGCGTCCTGCACTGGAGTCGTGGTCACAAACTTTGCGAATGCCAGGCGTTCCTTGGTGTAATCGGAAATCTTTAGTTCTGAAAAATTCTGCATGGTTCTATCTTGTCTTTTCTGCCGGCAATTGCCGGCCCTGCGCACACACGGACCTTTACTTCCTGCAGGCTCCGCGTGCCGACTTGGTCGGGACGCATTTACACACTATTGGAGCGTGCACCCTGTGCGGGCAGTTGACTGGCTTTGCCAGTCCTAGTTGAAATTACGCTGAAAACGTACGGAGGAAATAAGAGGCGGGGTTTTCTCAAATCGAGCAGGTCTTACCAGAGCAACCACACCAAACAACCGATGTATTAGCGCAAGCGGAGTATACCACAACGCGACTGAAAATACAGGGGTGAATTTTTGCGCCGCATGTTTACTTGTTTCAGCATCCATATAATTGTAATTGGAGGCTAAATTCAGCCAACTACGGCTGCTTGCAGAGACTACATGGCCGTGGCACGATGAGATTGAGAATTGAGCCGCAAGATGGAAACCGATAAACCCGCGATAGTTCTTCATGAAGAACCGATTGCCCCCGCCAAGCGCCACGCGCGGACCAGATTGGCGATTGCATTCGCCATCGCCGCGGTTTCCGACTTCCTCGCAATGTGGACTGTCATCGCTCCGCCCTTGCAAGTGGCTCTGGACGTGGCAACAGCTCTCATCCTGTTTCTGATTCTCGGACGCCGCTGGGCCCTGCTCCCGGGCCTGATCGCGGAAGCAATTCCGGGCATGGGCGTCTTCCCAGTTTGGGTTCTAGTCGTGCTTTCGATCATAATTTACGACGGGATTAAGAAACCGAACAAAATATTGCCCTAACCGCGATTCCGCCCCCAGTAGGACAGGCTTCAGCCTGTCTGGTTTAGAGTTACGATTCACCAAGCAAAAACCAGACAGGCTGAAGCCTGTCCTACCGAGCGCCTCGAAATGTATATTGCCGGGAAGCATCGAAATCAGTATGCTCCACACAGATTTTTGGAGATTCCAATGAACAACTTTGCAAAACCGTTTTCCCGCAGAAAATTTATTATGGGCACATCGTCGCTGGGCGCGCTGTACGCCGCCGCGAAATTCGCGCCGCTGCCCGCTCTAGCCCAGAGCATGATGCGCGATTCGCGCATCGCGCCTCAGCCGATTGCCGACAGGGGCTTTGCCTCCATCCGTAAAATCGGAGACGGTCTGTACGCCACGATTTCGGACCGCTCGAAGGGTTTGCAGACGCGTTCAAACGGCGGAATTTTGATTGGCCGCGATGCAGCCATGATGATTGAAGGCTTTCAGACACACATCGGCGCGCAATTTCAACTGGACACGCTGCGCTCGCTCACCGCATTGCCCGTGCGCGCGGCGCTCAACACGCACTGGCACTTCGACCACACGCTGGGCAATTCAGTTTATGGCGGCGCGGGAATCCCCATCTGGGCACACGCCGACGCGGCCTCGCGCATGGCCGCGGTCTACCCCAAATGGCAAGCCGAAGAGCTGGAAACATTCCTGGCACCGTGGGAAAAACGCGTGAAGGAAGCCAAGACCGACGCGCAGCGCGAACACTTCAAGAGCGACATCGAAGGCCTCTCCGGAATGTTTGTCCCGGTAAGCCAGGCCGTTCTTTCCCTGCCGAACCATGCGCTCGATCCTGCAAAAATGCCGATCAAAATTGACCTCGGCGGCCTGACCATCGAGGTCGAACATTACATCGGCCACACCGACACCGACCTCATTTTCCGCGTGCCAGAACAAAACGTCGTCTACACCGGAGACCTGCTGACCGGCGGCCAATACCCCGTCAACATCAATGGCTACGCAATGAAGTGGCGCGAAACGCTAGCCAAATTCGCGACCTTCGACAAGGAAACCCTATTCGTTCCCGGCCACGGCAATATTTTCGGCCAGGAAGGCGTGGCCGAAATGCGCTCCTGCTTCGACGACATCGCCGAGCAAACGGAAAAATTATATAAGGCCGGAGTCCCCGTGGAAGAAGCCGTCGAGCGCTACGTCGTCCCTGATAAATTCAAAAGCTACCGCCAATTCTCCTGGGGATTTGCAATCGAGCGAACGATGGAACAGTTTTATGAGGAGTGGTCGGGAAAGCACGGGCATGTGTTGAATTATTCGTAGGTGTGAGAATAGGCGAGGCTTTGAGTAGCACAGGCATCCGCCGCGGCGGATGCCTGTGCTACTGGCCTGGTCGCGACGGCCGCGCGCATCCTCTACACAATCCCCGGCCGCTTCTTCCCAAACCCCGTCGCCGATTCAAATGCGTGCGCCATTTGCAGCACGCTGAAATCCTGCTGGTAGCGACCGACGATTTGCACGCCCACCGGCAAACCTTCCGGCGTAAAACCTGCCGGGACCGACGCCGCCGGATTGCCCGTGGCCGAAATGTACCAGCAGGACTTCATCCAATCGATGTAGCTATTGAATTTCACGCCCGCGATTTCCGTGGGATAGGGCGTGTCCACGTCGAATGGCGGCAACTGCGTGGTGGGCAGGACGAAGTAATCGTATTTTTCCATGAACGCTTGAAAGCCGCGCCAGAGCTTGCC
>Ga0209069_10001800_pt1 | contig 11041 bp, 9 predicted proteins | sample Str013_2_FD_187202 | JGI IMG/M metagenome (GOLD analysis project Ga0209069, IMG submission 187202) | Freshwater sediment microbial communities in response to fracking from Pennsylvania, USA - Straight Creek_MetaG_SC_2013 (SPAdes) (version 2) | ecosystem: Environmental > Aquatic > Freshwater >...
CCACAACCTCGCAACCGGGCAGACCACAAGAGATCAAATGGTCAGATGGATAATTGGTGATAATTTCGCAGCCATCTTTGGTGACGACAACTTCTTCCTCAATGCGTGCTGCACCGGAACCATCGTTCGACCCTTTCCAGGTTTCAAGCGCAAACACCATGCCCTCTTTCAATGGTCTGGTTTGGCCTTTGAAGCGCTTGGAAAAGATCGGCCGTTCCCACAACGACATGCCAACACCATGGCCATATTGCAGCAGGAATGCTTCTTCTTCGTCCTTATAGCCAAACTCATGCGCATCGGGCCACACGGCGGCCACTTCATCGGGTGTAACACCGGGCCTGATCATATCCATTGAGGCGCTGAGCCATTTGGAGGCCGTTTCATAAGCATCAATCTGGTTGTGGTTGGGTTGGCCACAAATGAAGGTGCGATAATAACACGTGCGATAGCCGTTATAGCTGTGCATGATGTCAAGGAATATCATATCGCCCGGTTGGATCATGCGATCAGAAAATGTGTGCGAATGCGGGCGGCCGCGACGGCCAGAAACCGAGTTCACACATTCCACGCGCTCCGAGCCCATGCGAAACAAGCGGTCGTTCGCAATTGCCACCAATTCATTTTCTTTTGTACCGGGGCGAATGGCGCGGGCAATATCAACATAGGTGGCATCAACCATGCCAGCAGCCATTTTGAGGAGCTCTATTTCGTCGCCGGTCTTAACTTCGCGCGCATCAAGCATGGCCTGCTGGCCATCAACCACCTCGATCCCTTCCGCTTCAAGGGCGCGCAGCATGCCTAGCTCCATCAGGTCAACACCCAAAGGCTGATTGGCAATGCCATAATGCACCAAGGCTTTCTTGATCTGCTTGGCGAAATCTTGGCTAACCCCTAGGCTTGGCGGAATAGCACCCTGCATTGTGGTGATGGGCGCTGCCACATTGTCTTTGATCCATGGGGATGAGATGCGCTTGGCCGGAGGTGCCGGGTCCCACAGGAACGGTGAACCTTCAGCCGGGCACAAGGCATAGCGGAAAAATTTGTCACGCGCCCATTCACCGATGTGCGTGGCAGTCACATAACGGATATTATCGAAATTGAAGCAGAGCACACCGCCCAAGCCCGCATTGCGAACCGCAGTTTGGGCTTTGGCCAAACGTTCCTTCGACATGCGGCTGTAGTCAACGCCTTCTTCCCAATCCTTGGCCATTTGGCCCCAAGAGGCAGTTGCATAGGGACTGTTATATTTCATGTGTTCTCTCCCAACTCTCCGGCCCATTTTTTTGTTTCAATGGTGTTTTTAAGCTTCGACAAAAAGGCCGCAGCATATGCACCATCAAACGCCCGGTGATCAAAACTTTGTCCCACTGTGCCCATCAATCGTGGCACCACGGCATCGCCTACAACAGCGGGCTTTTTGCGAATGGCATCGCTTGATAAAATGGCCACTTGCGGCGCGTTGATGATGGGTGATGTGAAGCTTGTGCCAAAGGCACCATTGTTGGTAATTGAATAAGTTCCCCCGCTAAAATCAGCGGGTGTTAATTTGTTGTTTTTTGCTTTCTCAATCTGGCGTCCCATGGCCTTAGCCAAACCTTGCAGGGTGAAATCTTGCACGCCATGAACAACCGGCACCACAAGTCCATTGTGGTTGAGATCGACAGCAATACCAAGATTGATACTATTGGAAACAATAAGCGACTTACCATCAAACCGCGCATTTATATGCGGAAATGCTTGCAAGGCAATGCAGCAAGCCCGAGCAATAAACGGCAGGTAAGTCAGTGCATAGCCCGTTTCTGTTTTAAACCTTTCTTTGTGGCGCGCGCGCACCACTTCGACTTCCGTGAAGTCAACATCGATGGCTTGAAAAACATGCGGAATGGTGCGCCAGTTTTCGGCCAATTTCTCGCCTGTTCGGCTGCGAATGGCGTTCAGCGTGATCACTTGATCGGCTGCAGAGATCGAGAGCGCAAGCTTTTGTGCTGGCGCTGGTGATGCGGGCAATTCTGCAAAAGCCGTCACATCCTTTTCTTCTACTTTGCGCAAGCCTTTGGCAAGGGCCTGTTGTGCTAATGCCGCCACATCCAATCCACGTTGTGCAATCATGCGCCGTGCCAATGGCGTTAGACGAATATCACCAGCAGCAGCCTTGCCAAAGCGGCCAAGCGGTGTGCGCACTTCTTCAAACGGCAACAGCACACCGTGCTTGGATGGAACAGATGGTGCTGGCACAGGTGTAGATTGAGGTTGGGTATTTTGCACGGCAACTGGCATAGACGCTGAAGTGGCCAAAACGTGCTCGCCGCCCAACACAGCAACTGTGGCCCCAATTTTAGCTGTGGCACCATTGCCAGTTCTAATTTCCGTTAGCTTTCCTGCAACAATCGCTTCAACTTCAACGGTGACTTTATCGGTCTCAACTTCAAAAAGCCTATCACCGATTTTCACGTCATCGCCAACAGCTTTGAACCAGTTTAGAATTTTGCCTTCCGCAACAGTCTCGCCAAGTTGGGGCATGATGATAATTTCGGGCATCGGGATCAGCCGTTCATTACGCGTCGAATTTTTTCGACGATGCGCGGGACATTTGGCAGTGCCAAATCTTCTAGGTGATCAGCGGCCGGCAAAGGAATGTGTGGCGTGGTAATGCGTACAATCGGCCCATCCAAATCCCAAAACCCTTCATCGGCAACGATGGAAGCAATTTCCGCGCCCCAGCCCAAAAGCCGTGGATTTTCTTCAACAGTGAAAAGCCTGCCCGTCTTGGCCACTGAGGCCAGCATCGTTTGCGTATCCAGCGGCACCAAAGAGCGTACGTCAATCACCTCCGCATCAATGCCATGATCACGCGCCAAAATCTCGGCTGCATCCATCGCACGGTGCACCATCATGGCCAGCGCCAAAATGGTGCAATCTTTGCCGGGACGCAAAATTTTTGCTGTGCCTAGCGTATCAACAATCTCACCATCAGGCACTTCGCCCTTGGTGGCATAGAGCGCTTTATGTTCGTGGAAAATAACGGGGTTGTTGTCACGGATCGCAGCAGCCATTAAACCAATCACATCAATAGGCGAGGAGGGGGCAACAACCTTCAGGCCAGGGATCATCATAGTCCAATTTTCGATGGATTGCGAATGTTGCGCGCCAAAACGAACGCCAGCACCATTGCCTGTCCGAATAACAAGTGGACACTTCACTTGGCCATTGGTCATATAAGAAATTTTCGGCATTTCGTTGGCGATATAATCAAAGCAAACAGCCACAAAATCTGAGAACATAATTTCCGCAATCGGTCGAAGCCCGGTCATGGCCGCACCCATGGCAGCACCTAAAATGGCTTGCTCTGAAATGGGTGTATCCCTCACGCGCAATGGGCCAAACTCTTCATAAAGGCCAACAGTTGCTTTAAACACGCCGCCTGCCTTGCCAATATCTTCACCCAGAAACACCACATTGTTGTCGCGGCGCATTTCTTGTGAAATGCCGCGAATGACCGCATCACGATAGCTTAGTTCCGCCATGCCCAGCCTCCATCGGCATAGACATCTGCCGTCAATAATTCTTCTGGTGCAGAGGGTGATGCTTTGCAAAGTTCCGTTGCCCGTTCCACTTTGCGTTTGCTTTCTGCTTCCACAGCTTCGATTTGCGCTTCAGTAAAGCCAAAATCTTTCATGCGCTGTTTGTAAATTTTAATGGGGTCGCGCTCCATCCATTTTTCCAACTCACCGGGTGGGCGATATTTTCCGGGGTCAGCGCGCGAATGGCCGGAATGCCGATAGGTCAGGCATTCAACAAGTGAAGGCCCGCCACCATTGCGGGCCTTTTCAATGGCAGTATTGGCGGTGCGATAAACCACATCAGCATCATTGCCATCGATCACAATTTTTTCCAGACCGTAAGCCGAAGCGCGATCACCAGCGGGGCTAGCTACGGCAGTTACATCTGAGTTCAACGTATATTCCATATAGAGATTGTTTTCGCACACAAACACCACCGGCAACTTCCAGATGACCGCGAAATTCAGCGCTTCATGGAATGCACCTATGTTGGTTGTGCCATCGCCAAAGAAACATACGGTCACATCTTTTTCACCCAAATATTGCGCCCGCCAAGCAGAGCCACAGGCAATCGGCAAATGTGCGCCGATAATGGCATAGGAACCCATCACGCCGTGTTCCACTGACGTTAAGTGCATTGAGCCGCCCTTGCCGCGCATCAAGCCAATATCGCGCAGCATCAGTTCACCCAACATCCCCTCCATCGGCACACCGCGCGCCAAAGTGTGGGCATGGCCACGGTAAGTGCAAAAGCTTTTGTCGCCCTTTTGCATCGCCACACCAAAGGCCGCTGCAATGGCTTCTTGGCCTAATGATAAATGGCTGGTGCCTTTGATTAAATTTTGCAAAAACAGATCATAGGCGCGCTTTTCGCAGTCACGAATTTCCACCTGCTTGCGCCAGAGCTCAAGCCGTTTTTCGTTACCAATATCGTCATTCTCGATTGCCATGGATTTTACCATCGTCAAGCTCGACGCGTTATCGCCAGATGATGATTTGGCTTATCGGTGAGTTGCAAACTCTGTCTCCCATATTTTTTATTATGATTTTCCACACTGTGCCAAATTTTTTTTGGTCGCGTTTCATAAAAATTATCAAATTGAGAATTTTTGATAATTGCAAGTCGTGGGGTTTGGTTAGGATGGTTGAAAAAGAAGAATCTGAAATTGGGAGGACTAACGATGAAAGCTGTGAGGTTTCACGCAGCCAAAGATATTCGCGTCGAAGATGTACCCGCTCCGTCAAAGAAGCTTGGTTCCAACGATGTTTTGATCAAGCCATTGGTGACAGGTATTTGTGGCACAGATTTGCATGAATATATTGCAGGTCCCATCGTCACACCCGTCACCCCCCATGTTTACACAGGGGTTACTAATCCGCAAATTTTAGGCCACGAGTTCAGCGCCATCGTCGCTGACAAAGGTTCTGCCGTTTCGAATGTTAAAGTGGGCGACCGCGTCTCTGTCCAACCCTTAATTTCACCGCGTGATGATTATTATGGCCGCCGTGGCCTCTATCATTTAAGCCCCAGCATGGGCTGTGTGGGCCTTTCATGGGGCTGGGGCGGCATGGGTGAAATGGCCGTTGTGAATGATTACAATGTTGCTGTTCTGCCCAAGGGTGTGAGCGATATTCAAGGCGCTATGATTGAACCAGCCGCTGTTGCGGTTTACGCCGTAGACCGTGGCAATGTGCGTTCTGGTGATACTGTTTTGGTGTCAGGCGTTGGCCCGATTGGTGCGCTTACTCTGCTGGCAGTGAAAGCTGCGGGTGCCGGACAAATTTTCGTCAGCGAGCCAAACGCATTCCGCCGCAAAATGGCAAAAGAATTGGTGCCATCAGCCATTGTGATCGATCCCATCACGCAAGATGTGGCTGAGATGATTAAATCGATGACGGAAGAAGGCGTGGGCGTGGATTGCGCCATAGAGTGCGTTGGTCTTGAAGCCAGTTTGAACACCTGTGTAAAATCTGTACGCAACCAAGGCAAAGTGGTGCAAACTGGTTTGCACATGAAGCCCGCCAGTGTTGACCCTATGACGTGGGCGTTGAAAGACATCACCATTGAAGCCACGTGGTGTTATCCGGTGCAGTGTTGGCCACGCATCATTCGTATGGTTGAATCTGGTGCTTTCCCCATTGAAAAAATTGTCACCGCCAATATTTCATCTGATGATGTTGTGAAAAAGGGCTTTGACGCGCTTCTCGATAAATCCGTAAACCACATGAAAATTCTGGTGACGGTATGAGCAAAGGGACTGTCAAAGTTGCCATGATCGGCCTTGGTTGGTGGGGCAAGAAGATGACAGCCGTGCTGAAGAAAGCACATGGCGATATTGAAATCATTTGTGCTGCCGAACCCAATCCTGCTGGTGCGGATTTTGCTAAAGAAAACGGTTTTGCGTATTATGCAAATTATAAAGACGCTTTGAAACATCCGGGCGTTGAGGCCGTTATTCTGGCAACGCCACATTCATTGCACGCCGAACAAATCAAACTGGCCGCAGCTGCCAAGAAGCATATTTTTTGTGAAAAGCCTTTGGCTCTCACCAAGAAAGGCGCTGAGCTTGCCGTCAATCTGTGCAAGAAAAACAAGTTGGTGCTTGGCATGGGCCATGAACGCCGCTGGGATCCGCCGATTGCAAAAATGCTGGCGATGGCGAAATCTGGCGCGTTGGGTCGCATCCAACAAATTGAAGGCAATTTCAGCCACGATAAATTCACCACGCTTGATAAAAAGAACTGGCGGCTGAACAAGAAAGAAGCCCCCGTTGGCGGCATGACGGCAACGGGCATTCATCTGACAGATTTGTCTGCAGCACTGCTCGGCCCTGCCAAAGACCTACGCGTATCATGCGAAAGTTTGTCCTCCAAAATTCCGCAGGGCGATACGATGAGTGTGCATATCCGCTTCAAGGGCGGTGGCACATCTTATGTATCAGCATCGCTTGCCATGCCTTTCATCTCGCGCTTCGCTGTGTTTGGCTCTAAGGGCTGGATTGAAATCCGCGATAAAGCCCATGTTGAGTCACCTGCGGGTTGGGTTGTAACCTCTGCCATGGTGGGCGGGCCAATCACAGTTGAAGATCTGCCGCCCGCAGAACCCGTAAAAGACAACCTTGTGGCCTTTGCCCGGGCCATTCGAAAAACTGAGGTTTATCCGATTACGGGCAAAGACCTCATCAACAACATCGCCATTTTGGAAGCCATTATTAAATCCGCCGCCAAAAAGGGCGCGGTGGTTAAAGTTTAAGGAACACCCATGAAAGCGCTTATTTTTGAAACGCCCAACAAGCCCATCATCGCTGATGTGCCAATGCCCTCGATCAATGATTCAGAGGTGATGATCAAAACGCGCACCGTTGGTATTTGTCATTCCGATTATGAATTGCTGGCTGGCCGTTACATCATTCCAATTTCTTATCCCGTAACGCCCGGCCACGAATGGTGCGGCGAGATTGTTGAAGTAGGCAAGAACGTTAAAAACTTCAAAATTGGTGATCGCGTGGTTGGTGAATGCGTTGTCAGAACACCCGAACGCCTTCACCATTTTGGTTTCTCGATGAACGGAGCAGACCGCGAATTTTTCAACGTCAATCCTGATTGGTTGCACAAACTGCCTGATGGCGTTGACGATATGCGTGGCTCTCTGATTGAGCCCTTCACCTGCGGCTATTATGCTGTGTTGCGTTCAGGCGGCACCAATGCGTCTGAAACTGTTGTTGTTTCGGGCGGTGGCACTATTGGCCTTGTCACAGCAGCCGCAGCCCTTGGCATGGGGGCACGCGTGATTGTTGCAGACCCCCTCAAAACCCGCCGCGATATTGCGAATAAACTAGGTGCTGAAGCCATCGACCCCACTGATCGTGGCGCAGAGCAAATTATGGAACTGACGGGCGGTCATGGTGCTGATCTGGTTGTGGAATGCGCAGGCCATGATGCTTCCATCGCGTCGGTGTTTGATTATGCTTGCCAAGATGGCCGCATTTCCATGGTGGGCATAAATATCGGCCGCAAGATTTCTTCGAATATGGGATTGATGCAGTTGAAAAATCTTACCATCCGTGGGTGCATTGGTTCGCCTGGTGTTTGGCCTTCAGCCATCAAGTTTTTGGAACGCACGGGCATCGATCTCTCGCCTATTCAGACACACAAATTTTCACTTGCTGATGCTGTCAAAGGCTTTGAGCTGGGCCAAGACCCCAAAGCCTGCATCAAGATTACGCTGACGACAAAGGAAATGAATTGATGAAGCGCCACGCCCTCATAGCCGGAGTTTCCGGTATCATCGGACGTCATTTGGCCGAGCATTTGATGGAAACGGGAAAATGGACAGTCTCCGGCATTTCTCGCCATAAGCATGATCTGCCAAAGGGTGTGAAGCACATTGCTGTTGATCTGACAGACGCTGACGCCACGAAGTCTGCGCTGAAAAAAGTGGCGGCGACTGATGTGTTCATCACCACATGGTTGCGCCAAGCCACCGAAGCGGAAAATTGCCGCGTCAATGCCGGCATGGTGCGCAATTTGTTGGCTGCCTTAGAGGGCAAGAAGATCAAGCATGCAGCATTGGTGACGGGTCTCAAGCACTACATGGGGCCTTTTGAAGCTTATGCAAAATCCAAGATGGTAACACCCTTCCGTGAGGAACAGCCGCGACTGCCTTACCAGAATTTCTATTACGACCAAGAAGACGAACTTTATGCCGCTGCAGAAAAGCAGGGTTTCTCTTGGTCTGTACACCGACCTCACACACTGATTGGTTATGCGCTTGGCAATCAGATGAATATGGCCGCCACCCTTGGTGCCTATGCCGCGATCTGCAAGGAAACGGGCCACCCTTTCGTGTTCCCCGGTTCGCCTCAACAATATGAAGCCTGTGTCGACATCACAGATGGCCGCATCATCGCCAAGCATTTGCTGTGGGCGGCCACAAAACCCGCTGCGCGCAATGAAGCCTTCAATATCGTCAATGGTGAAGTGTTCCGTTGGGATTGGATGTGGCCAAAACTTGCGGCGTATCTTGGCGTTACAGCCGCAGCCTATCCGGGCCACGCACAACCACTTGAAAAACAGATGGCAGGCATGGAGCATGTCTGGGACAAGATCGTAGCAAAGCATGGGCTTCAAGAGAACGCCCTCACCAATGTCGCGTCATGGTGGCATTCAGACGCCGACCTTGGCCGCGTTATTGAAAACTTCACCGACATGACAAAGAGCCGCGACAAGGGCTTTACGGCTTATCAAAATTCAGTGCGTTCCTTTACCGATGCTTTTGACAAACTCCGCGCCGCCAAAGTGTTGCCTTGAGATTGATGTGACATGAGCCAACCCGCAACCATGACACCCAACTTTGCCAGCCTGCGCAACATCTCAATGTTGCCGCTCGCCCGAAGTTTTGTGACTGTGGTTCTCTCAACTTTGGTTCTTATCATTGTGTGCCGCATTTTTGCGCCGTCTAGCGTTTCGCTCGGCGCGCTTTCGGGCAGTCTGCCCTTTGCCGCAGTCATCGCCATAGTAGGTTTGGGCCAGCTCTTAGTCGTGCAGCAAGGCGGGTTTGATCTTTCTTTGCCGGGCGCTGTGTCATTAGCGGTGGTTGTGTCAACACATTATCCGCAGCAAGATAATAGCTTGTTGCCCGTTGCAATTTTAGTAGCACTTGGTTTTGCTTTGGTTGCCGGTGTGATCAACGGAATCTTGGTCAGCATTTTTAATCTCAATGCCATCATTGCCACCATTGGCGTAAATGCCTTGCTCTACGGCGCTGTGTTTGCCGTGTCTGGTGGCGTGCCTTCAATTACAACGACCTTGTTGGCTGAGGTTGCGGGCGGCACCACGGCAGGCATTCCCAATTCTGTGTTCTTTGCCGCCATTGCCCTGATGATCGTTTCGTTCATGTTGAAGAAAACTGTCATGGGCCGCAGGTTTGAGGCAATTGGGGCCAATCCTTTGGCGGCTCAGGCTGTGGGTTTGCAAGTGCGGCGCCATCAAATGATGGCCTATGTTCTGGCCCAGCTGCTTTATTGCATGGCAGGCATTTTGATTTCAGGAATAACGCGCGAACCGACAGCCTTTCAGGGCGACAGTCTGTTGCTGCCGTCGGTGGCTGTTGTTGTTCTGGGCGGAACGTCGCTGCTGGGCGGTCGGGGCTTTCCGATCTCGACTGTTGTTGCAGCGTTCTTCCTCAACCAATTGAGCCAATTCGCGCTCGCCGTCGGCGTGCCGTATTCGGCCCAAACCATCATCCAAGCCTTGGCCTTGGGTTTTGGAATTGGAGTTTACTCAGTCCGTTGGACGGGAAACTCGACCAAGCAAACTAAAAACCTAAAAATGGAGGATACCAATGATCTACAAGTCTCTTAAGCTTGCAGCTGCAACAGCCGTTTTGGCTCTTGGCTGCGCGAATGCTGCACTGGCTGATGTGCCATCATGGTGCGGCCCAAAGAAAGCAACCATTGCCTTGCTCGATGGCTATGGTGGCAACAGCTGGCGTCAAGTCACAACAGCTTCTGGCAAACAAACCGCATCTCTCTGCCCAAGCATAACATCTTATGAATATGCAGACGGTAACGGCGACACCCAAAAATCAATCTCTGATATCAAGGGTATGGCTGCTAAAGGTGTTGATGCTCTCGTGGTGTTCGGCGATGCCGGACCTGCAATGCTTCCAGCCATTACCAGCGTGTTCAAAGCCGGAAAAGTCATCGTTCCATATCGTGTGAATGTTGGCGGCAAAGAAGGTGAAAACTACACCAAGTTCATTGGCTCATCCTTCAAGGATGACGGCGCAAGCTGGGGCAACTGGATTAAGGGTGTCCTGCCAAAGGGTGGCAATGTATTGTTCCTCTCAGGCCCTGCTGGCAACAGCCAAGGCTTGGATGAACTTGCCGGTTTAAAATCAGTTCTGGGTGCAGAATATGTGTTCGTCAATCCAGAGCCATTTGCTGTGACAAACTGGGATCCTGCTTTGACACAAAAAGTACTGACAGCGGAAATCGCCAAGAACGCCAAGATCGATGTTATCGTATCAGATTTTGGCCCTTCATTGGTGGGCGCTTTGCCTTTGTTTGGCAAATCAGGCAAATCCATCCCAGCATTGGCAACATCCGATGGCAATTCACTGGGCTGCTTCTGGACTGATGTGAACAAAGACAACCCAGACTTCAAGTTGTTCACAGTGGCCACTGGCAACGACAACGTTCGCTTGGCTGTGATGCATGCTGTTGCTGCGGCAACAGGCGGCACACCCCCAACCGAGCAAATCTTCAAGGCACCTTCGTTTGAAGATTCAACAAAAGGCAACGTACAATGCCGCAAGGATCTCCCTGGCGCCATTTACCTATCTTCAGAGTTGCCAGCTGACGAGCAAGCTAAAGCTGTAAAGTAATCATCTCTATCTTTGCCCCGAAGAGAAAAAATCTTCGGGGTAATATTTTTAGGCGGAATAAAAATTGTGGCAGCCAAAACAGTGCAAGTGAGAC
>Ga0209069_10001801_pt1 | contig 11037 bp, 8 predicted proteins | sample Str013_2_FD_187202 | JGI IMG/M metagenome (GOLD analysis project Ga0209069, IMG submission 187202) | Freshwater sediment microbial communities in response to fracking from Pennsylvania, USA - Straight Creek_MetaG_SC_2013 (SPAdes) (version 2) | ecosystem: Environmental > Aquatic > Freshwater >...
GGCATTGGCGTTGCCGGAATTCACCAGCAGCGCCCGAGCCTGACCGCCTTTCAGCTTGGCGCGGCACCAATCCACCGGCGCCGACGGGCATTTGGATTGGGTGAAGACGCCGGCGACCGTTGTCCCCTTGTCGAGCACCGCCAGCAGCACGTCGGTGCGGCCCTGGTAGCGGATGCCCGCGGCGGCCGTGGCGAGCTTGACGCCGGCTATCGCGGGCATCTCGGGGACATCGGTCGGGGCGAGCGGCGAGACGGCTGAGGACATGGGGCAATTCCGGAAAAAGACAGGCTGAAATTCAATCGTCATGGCCACGCTTTTCCCGGCCATCCACGCCTTGTCTCGCAAAAGGCGACCTCAAGACGTAGATGGCCGGGCCATTTAGCGCGAAGACGCGCTTTGGCCCGGCCATGACGTTTGTAAATACTATTGGCGTCGAAGAAGCGACAGCGAATTTTTACTTCTTCGCCGGCGCCATCTTGGAGTCGGCGGGCTTCGCCGCGTCCGGCTTGGCGTCGGTCTTCGCAGCCGGGTCAGCGGCGGCCTGGTCCATGCGCTCGACCTTGGCGGCTTCGCGCAGCTTCGCCACGTAGTCGGCCTGCGCCTTGCGCGTCACATAGGTCTCGATCTGGCCCTTGACCTGGTCGAAATCGGGCGCCTTGCGGCTGCGCTTTTCCTCGACCTTGATGACGTGCCAGCCGAACTGCGACTTCACGGGATCGGAGATCTTGCCCGGCTCCAGCGTGAACGCGACGGCGGAGAATTCCGGCACCATCTGGTCCTTGGTGAAGAAACCGAGATCGCCGCCGTCGGACGCGCCGGGATCCTTGGACTTTTTCTTGGCGAGTTCGGCGAAATCGGCGCCCTTCTTGAGCTCGTCCTCGACCGCCTTGGCCTCGTCCTCGGTCTCGACCAGGATATGGCGGGCGTGGACTTCCTGCTCGCCAGAGATCTGCTTGGCGGCGTCCTCATAGACCTTCTTCATGGCGTCGTCGGTGGTCGCCGCCTTGCCTTCGGTCGCCAGCAGGCTGTCCATCAGGAGACGGCTGCGGGTAAAGGCCAGCCGTTTCTTGAAGTCCTCGTTGTTTTCGATCTTCTTGTCCTCGGCGGCCTTGGAGACGATCTTCATGTCGATCAGGAACGACAGGACGTTGTCCTTCTTGGTGGCCGGATCCATCTGGGCGAGGCTCGGGCCGAGTTCCTCCTCGGCGAGCGTCACATCGCTCTGGCGGATCTCGGAGCCGTTTACCTTGGCGAGCACCGGATTGGCGTCTTCAGCCCGCGCCGGGAGACCCGCCATCAGGGCCATGGCAAGAGCGCCCGTGAGGGCGGCTGAGGCAAGGCCGAGGCGGATGCCGGTTTTCGTTGCCGGGAACGAAGTGGTCATGGAAAATCCTTTTAGGGCTGGATAGGGCTTGTTTGGGGCGGCGGGACACTCGCCCAATCGCCACCCCTTGGCAACGCGAAAAGTCTGACAAAATGATGAATTCCTTGCCAGCTTCGCGCCGTTGACAACCCTCCGACCCGGCCATATCTGTGCCCAGCCCAAGTCGATGGCGAGAGCGCTTATTTCGCTCGCGTTTTTGGCCGTTGAACCTTGGATTGCTGAATTCCCACTCATCTGGCGGATGCCCCCGGACCGGGGCCAGTCTGCAATGCGTCACGATGAGTTGATAGGCAAACGGGTGGAAAACGTCATGGCAGCTTTGCCGGACCGTGAAAACAGGAATTTGCCATGATCGGCGCGCTCGCCCGCAAGTTTTTCGGCTCGTCCAATGACCGGCGGGTCAAGGGATACCAGTCCCGCGTCGATGCCATCAACGCCCTCGAGCCCGAGATTTCGGCGCTTTCGGACGACGCCCTGAAGGCGCGCACCGCCGAATTCCGCCAGCAGCTCGCCGACGGCAAGACGCTGGACGACATCCTGGTTCCGGCCTTCGCCACCGTGCGCGAGGCGGCCAAGCGCACGCTCGGCCAGCGCCATTTCGACGTCCAGCTGATCGGCGGCATGGTGCTGCATGAGGGCGACATCGCCGAGATGAAGACCGGCGAAGGCAAGACGCTGGTCGCAACCCTTGCGGTCTACCTCAACGCGCTGGCCAGCAAGGGCGTCCACGTCGTCACCGTCAACGATTACCTCGCCCGCCGCGACTCCGAATGGATGGGCCAGATCTACAACTTCCTCGGCCTCACCGTCGGCGTCATCGTGCACGGGCTGGACGATGCCGAGCGCAAGCAAGCCTATGCCCGCGACATCACCTACGGCACCAACAACGAATACGGCTTCGACTATTTGCGCGACAACATGAAATACCGGCTGGAGGACATGGTCCAGCGCGGCCATTTCTACGCCATCGTCGACGAAGTCGACTCGATCCTGATCGACGAGGCGCGCACGCCGCTGATCATCTCGGGCCCGCTCGACGACCGCTCGGATTTCTACAACACCATCGACACCTTTTTCCCCCAGCTCGACAAGTCCGACTACGACGTCGACGAGAAGCAGCGCACGGTGACGCTGACCGAAGCCGGCATGGAAAAGCTGGAGAACCTGTTGCGCGACGCCGGCCAGCTCAAGGGCGAATCGCTCTACGACGTCGAGAACGTCTCGGTCGTGCATCACGTCAACCAGGCGCTGCGCGCGCACACGCTGTTCACGCGCGACAAGGATTACATCGTCCGTGACGACGAGGTCGTGATCATCGACGAGTTCACCGGCCGCATGATGCAGGGCCGCCGCTATTCCGAAGGCCTGCACCAGGCGCTGGAAGCCAAGGAGCACGTGCAGGTCCAGCCGGAAAACCAGACGCTGGCCTCGATCACCTTCCAGAACTATTTCCGGATGTACGAAAAGCTCGCCGGCATGACCGGCACGGCGCTGACCGAAGCCGACGAACTGTTCGACATCTACAAGCTCGAGGTCGTGGAAATCCCGACCAATGTGCAGGTGGCCCGCCTCGACGAGGATGACGAGGTCTATCGCACCCAGAACGAGAAATACGCCGCGATCCTCGCCGAGATCGAGCGCGCCAATTCGCGGCTGCAGCCGGTGCTGGTCGGCACCGCCTCGATCGAAAAATCCGAAGTGCTGGCCGAATATCTGAAGAAGCACGGCTACAAGCAGATCGATTTCGGCGCCGAATCCGGCATGGAGAAGCTGTACGCCGCGGCGCGCGCGGGCAAGCCGGCAAAGCTGTTCGCGGTCCTCAACGCGCGTTTCCACGAACAGGAAGCCTACATCGTGGCCGAGGCCGGCGTGCCCGGCGCGATCACGATCGCGACCAACATGGCCGGCCGCGGTACCGACATCAAGCTCGGCGGTTCGCTGGAAATGCGGATCATGCAGGAGACGTCGGCGATCACCGACGAGACCGAGAAGGCCGCCAGGATCGAGCGCATCAAGGCCGACGTCGAACGGTTTCGCGATATCGTGCTGAAGGCCGAAGAGGTCGTCGAGGTCGAGCCCGCCAAGGGTTCGAAGCCGGCCAAGACCGTGACCAAGCCGGGCGGGCTCTACATCATGGGCTCCGAACGCCACGAATCCCGCCGCATCGACAACCAGCTGCGCGGCCGCTCCGGCCGCCAGGGCGATCCCGGTCGCTCGAAATTCTTCCTGTCGCTGGAAGACGACCTGATGCGGATCTTCGGTTCCGACCGGCTCGACACCATGCTGACGCGGCTCGGCCTCAAGGAGGGCGAGGCCATCATCCATCCCTGGATCAACAAGGCGCTGGAAAAGGCGCAGCAGAAGGTCGAGGCCCGCAACTTCGACATCCGCAAGAATCTCCTGAAGTTCGACAACGTCCAGAACGACCAGCGCAAGGTGATCTTCGACCAGCGCATCGACCTGATGAAGGACGAGAGCGTCGCCGAGACGGTAGCCGACATGCGCCACGCCTTCGTCGAGGACGTCGTCACCAAGCACGTGCCCGAACACGCCTATGCCGAGCAGTGGGATGTCGCCGGCCTCAAGGAAGAACTGAAGCGCGTGCTCGACGTCGATCTGCCGGTCGACGAATGGGCCAAGGAAGAGGGTATCGCCGACGAGGAACTGCTGTCGCGCATCGAGCAGCGCGTCGACGAGCACATGGCGGCCAAGGTGGCGCAGTGGGGCCCCGACGTCATGCGTTACGTCGAGAAGACCATCCTGCTGCAGACGCTGGACCACCTCTGGCGCGAACATCTGGTGATGCTCGATCATCTGCGCCAGGTGATCGGCCTGCGCGGCTATGGCCAGCGCGATCCGCTGCAGGAGTACAAATCGGAAGCGTTCAGCCTGTTCGAGGCGATGATCGCGCATCTGCGCGAGGCGGTGACGGCGCAATTGATGCGCGTCGAAATCGTGCCGCCGGAGGAACAGCAGCCGGCCTTGCCCGTCATGGAAGCCCACAAGTTCGATCCGAACACCGGCGAGGACGAACTGGCGTTCGCCGGCGCGTCGCTGGTGCCCGCGGCCGCCGCCGGCCGCGATCCGAAGAACCCGGCGAGCTGGGGCAAGGTCGGCCGCAACGAGGACTGCCCCTGCGGCTCGGGCAAGAAGTACAAGCACTGCCACGGCAGGTATGGCTGAAGCCGCGCAGCATAAGGCGCAACGTTGACGACCACGATTTTGGTTGGCTGCCCGGGATAGCTGCCTGGAACTGCCGCGTTGTGTTGCGCCCTGACCAGGATCAGGAGGCAGCAAACGACGCGCTCCGCAACGGAAGTTGCCGATAGTGCGGAAACGGACGATGCGGGACTGTCTTTACTTGAACGCCGAGAACCGGTTGTCGAACGAACTCGACTGAACGATCGGCTGCGAGCCAGCGACCAGGCCGTCTTTCGCGGCCGGGGCGGCTGCAGCCGGCGCATCGGAGACCGACGGCTTTAGCGGCGGGCGGGCCGCGGCCTGTTTGGTTTCTGCAGGCTTGATTTCAGTCGCCTTGATTTCGGTAGCCTTGGGTGCCGCAGCCGGTTTCGGGATCGCGGGTTCGGTCCGCTTGGCCTCGACCACCTTCGGCTTCGCCGGCATCGGCTGCGCGGTGGCGGTGGTATCCGCGGTGGCGCCGATGCCGACCTTGCGCGCGAGGCTGCTGAAGAACCCGTCGGATGGTGCAGCCGGCGCGACCGACGCCACGCGCGTCGCCGGGGCCACAGGCGCGGCGGCGGGTGTCATGGAGGCCGCCAGCGGCTCATCCGGCGAAGTCACCGGCCCGTGCGGCGGGTTGACGGTCGCGGGAATGGTGCCGGGCGCGCGGGAAAGTGCCAGCAGCGACAGGTTCTGGCCGTCGGCGCCTTCCGACAGCCCGGTATTGCCGTCGGGCAGCTTGGAGGCGAATACCTTGTTCATACCGCCGTCGATGCCGGTGTTCAGACGGGCGACCGGCGTTCCCTTGGCAACGAGCTTGGCGTACTCGGCCTGCTCCTTTTCCTGCTTCTCGCGCACGGCGTCGGCGACTTCGTCGGGGATGACATAGGCCGGGCATTTGGCCGAGGCGTCGAACACCGGATCGCGCTTGGCGTCAGGCGCCTTCGCCGCGTCGAACACGTATTTCTTTTCGCAGAAATCGACCTTCGGCTCCTGCCGCGTCACCTCGAAATGATCATAGCCTTCCTTGATCATTTTCCAGAACGCCATGTTCGGATTGTTGCGGTGCTTGGCCATGTTCACCGGCGTCATCTTGAACGGATAGGCCTGCAGCTGGAACGATTTCTGGCCGCCGAAGAAGGATTCGCGGCCCAGCGAATAGATTTCCGCGATCTGTTCGTCGGTCATCGCGTAGCAGCCGCGCGACGAGCAGTCGCCATGCACCATCAGCTGCGATCCGGTATGCCCGAGCGATCTGTCGTAAGCGTTGGGGTAACCGGTGTTGAAGGAGAGATAGTAAGCCGACTGCGGATTCATTTGCGCCGGCGAAATGTTATAAAAGCCTTCCGGGGCCTGGCGGTCGCCCTCCCGGACCTTGGGTCCGAGGTCGCCCGACCAGCGGCAGATTGGATACGTCTTCAAGAGCGCGAAGCGGCCGGAGCGATCCTGCTTCCAGACCTCGAGTTCGGCCTCCTCCTTGAACAGCCGCACCAGGATTGGCGACTGCATATCCATGTTTTTCTCGGCCATGTCCGCGACGAGCTTGGGCGGTACCGGCTGGTTGGCCTTGGCGTTGGTGGCAAGCGAGACTTCGTCGCTGTTGCAGCCGGCCAGCAGAGCACCGGCCGCGAGCGCGGCGGAGGTGACGAGCACCCGTACAAGCGAGCGAGAAATCAATGCAGAGCTCCACACCCAACGAGCAATGTCCGCACCCCAATCATAGCGTCCAAGCCCTGAAGCCATTAGTTAAAATACTACGCTTTGACCCCGCGGGTCGCAAGCCGACCCTGCCCTTGCTGGGGGTTGCCCCTCAGGCATGGTCAATAGAAGTTAAATATCCGTGTCTGGGCCTAATTGGGGCCAAAATGGCCGATTCCTGAAAAAGCGACGGCTGCTGCCCGTTTTGCATGAATTTACTCCTCGGGGAGGCCAATTTGGCGGCCATTTCCCGGCTCAGCCCAGTTTGCGGCCGATATCCAGGAACTTTTGCCGCCGTTGCCTGCGGACCGCGTCGGGATCGAGATTGCGCAGCTCACCGAAGGCCTGTTCGATTGCCTCGCCGGTGGTCGCGATCATGGCCTGGGGGTCGCGATGGGCGCCGCCGGATGGCTCCAGCAGGATGGAATCGATCACGCCGAACCGCAGCATGTCCTGCGCCGTGATCTTCATGGAGGTGGCGGCCTCCTGGGCCTTGGTGCCGTCGCGCCACAGGATCGAGGACGCCGCCTCGGGCGAGATCACGCTGTAGATGGCGTGTTCGAACATCAGCACGCGATTCGCCGTGGTGATGGCGATGGCCCCGCCCGACATGCCCTCGCCGGTGATGATCGCCACATTGGGCACCCCGAGCGACAGGCTGGCATCGGTGGAGCGCGCGATCGCTTCCGCCTGGCCGCGCTCCTCGGCGCCGATACCGGGATAGGCGCCCGCGGAATCGACGATCGACAGGACGGGTATGCCGAATCGCTCGGCCATCTCCATCAGCCGGACCGCCTTGCGGTAGCCTTCCGGCCGCGCCATCCCGAAATTGTGCTTGATGCGGGATTCGGTGGTGGCGCCCTTTTCCTGGCCGATCACGCAGATGCTTTCGCCGCGGAAGCGGCCGAACCCGCCCATCAGCGCTTCGTCCTCGCCGAATTTCCGGTCGCCGGCGAGCGGCGTGAACTCGGTGATCAGCGCGCTGACGAAATCGGTGAAATGCGGGCGCTGCGGGTGGCGCGCCACCAGCGTCTTCTGCCACGGCGTCAGGTTGGCGTAGAGCTCGGTGAGCGCCTGCGCCGCCTTGTCCTCGATGCGCGCGATCTCGTCGCCGATGTCGCTGCCGGTCGCAGCCAGCGCGCGCAGTTCATCGACCTTGGCTTCGAGTTCGGCGACGGGCTTTTCGAAATCGAGGTAAGAGCGCATGGGATCCGGCATCAAATCAATATAAGGGCGAACGCGCCCGGGGGCGAAGCGGTTCTGCTTCGCACGAATAAGGCGTGTAGCTTCAGATATTTAGCTCGCAGTCCGGGGCGAGATCCGAATCCCCTTGCCGGTTGCGCGCCGAGGTATCGCGGGTGTTGAGACGGCTCTTTCGGGTGAGAAGGCGTCGAAGTCAAGATGACAGTGCAGTCGTTATTTCTCTGCCAGGGGATGGAGGTCGCGCACCAGGCTCTTCAGGCGCTCCTCCACCACATGGGTGTAGATCTGCGTGGTCGAGATATCGGTATGTCCGAGCAGCGTCTGCACGATACGCAAATCGGCTCCGTTATGCAGCAGATGGCTGGCAAAGGCATGGCGCAGCACGTGCGGCGAGACCAGCCGCGGCGACAGGCCGCTGGCGGCCGCGAGCTCCTTCAGGTCGCGCGCGAAATGCTGCCGGGTCAAATGCCCGCTCTCGCCGAACGAGGGAAACAGCCATTTCGAACTCGCGGCGTTTTTCTTTTTTTCGGGTTTCAGTGCTTCCATCGCGGCGAGGTATTCGGCCATCGCCTGTCGCGACGGCTCGTTCAGCGGCACCAGCCGTTCCTTGTTGCCCTTGCCGCGCACCACGATCATGCGGGCTTCGTGGCGCGCCGCCGCGCGCGGCAGCGTCACCAGTTCGGACACCCGCAGGCCGGTGGCGTAGAGCACTTCCAGCAGGCAATAGAGCCGCATCGCACGAAGCCGCTGCGGCGCAGTCGCTTCCGGCGCTTCGGTCAGTGCTTTGGCGCGCGACAGCAGGCGATCGACGTCGGAGATCGACAGCACTTTCGGCAGCCCGCGGCCGCGCTTCGGCCCGGACAGGATTGCGGCCGGATCGTCGCCTCGAATCCTCTCGTTCAGCAGAAAGCGATACAGGTGCCGGATCGCCGACAGCCGCCGCGCCACGCTCGACGATTTGAAGCCGCGCGTGTCGAGGTCGGCGAGATAGTCCCGCAACGCCTGGGTTTCCGCGCCGGCAAAGTCCCGGCCGCCGCGCGCCAGAAATTCGGAAAAATCGGTGAGGTCGCGGCGGTAGGCGTCGAGCGTATTGGGGCCGGCGCCCTGTTCCGCCGCGAGCATGTCGAGGAACAGGCCGGTCAGTCTGGCGTCTGAGGTCTTGGAGCGCATCGGCCCACCCTAGCGCCTATTTCTTGAGGAACTTGTCCGGGGGGACGGTAACGATCATTTCCCTCGGTTTCGGGGTGACGAAGTTCGCCAGTGCGAAAATCACGCCATAGACGATCCCGGCGATCACCGCGACGACCGTCAGAAAGCGGAAAAGGCTGGGCATGCACGAGCCTTAGGGCGGCGAATTAACCATTGGATGGGGGGTGACTACCAACATGTTCGCCCCTTCGTTGCAAGTCTCTCTGGCAAGGGTGTCGGCGGGGGTAGTATAGGTGGCGCGGAACGCCGCAATTCCTGCACCGACCGAGCCAGTTAGATGCCCGAGACCGCCTCGCCGGCCAGCACCACCGTCACCCCGGACGCCGAGATCGCGGCCGCGCTGGGTGCGCGGTCGATCGTGCTGGTGGGCATGATGGGCGCCGGCAAATCCACCATCGGACGGCGGCTGTCGGCGCGGCTGCGGCTACCGTTTCTCGACGCCGACACGGAGATCGAGGCGGCCGCCAGCATGTCGATCCCGGATATCTTCGAGACCCGCGGCGAGCCGTATTTCAGGGATGGCGAGGCGCGCGTGATCGCGCGGCTGCTCGACAGCGGACCGGCCGTGCTCGCCACCGGCGGCGGCGCTTTCATGCGCGAGGAGACCCGCAATCGTATCCGCGACAAGGCGGTCTCGATCTGGCTCAAGGCGGACGCCGATATCATCATGAAACGGGTGAAGCGCCGCGCCGATCGTCCGCTGCTGCAGACAGCCGATCCCGTCGCCACCGTCGGACGCCTGATCGAGGAGCGCGAGCCGGTCTATCGGCGGGCCGACATCACGATCTGGTCGCGCGACGTGCCGCACGAAAAGATCGTCGACGAATGTATCGAGGCCCTGCGCGTCCTGCTGCGCGGCAACGCCACCAACGAAGCATCGAACACGCTGAGCGCTACCCAATGACCGCGCCCTTGAAACATTCGGATTCCGTCACCGTCGATGTCGCGCTCGGCGATCGCGCCTATGACATCGTGATCGGCCGCGACGTGCTGCCATCGCTGGGCGCCCGCGTCGCCGCCTTGCGGCCCGGCGTCCGCACCGCCATCGTCACCGACCGCAATGTTGCAAAGCACTGGCTCGAAAAGACGGAAAGCTCGCTGGCGCAGGCCGGCATCGCGAACTCGCGCATCATTGTCGAGGAGGGCGAAGGCTCGAAAACCTACGCCGGCCTGGAGAAGGTCAGCGAGGCGCTGATAGCGGCGAAGATCGAGCGCAACGATCTTGTGATCGCGCTCGGGGGCGGCGTGGTCGGCGATCTCGCAGGCTTTGCCGCGGCGATCCTGCGCCGCGGCGTCGATTTCGTGCAGGTTCCGACCTCGCTGCTGGCCCAGGTCGATTCCTCCGTCGGCGGCAAGACCGGCATCAATTCGCCGCAGGGCAAGAACCTGCTCGGCGCGTTTCACCAGCCGGTGCTGGTGATCGCGGATACCGCCGTGCTCGATACGCTGTCGCCGCGCCAGTTCCGCGCCGGCTACGCCGAGGTCGCCAAATACGGCGTGCTCGGCGACGAAGCGTTCTTCACCTGGCTCGAGGCCAACCACGCCGACGTTTTCGCGGGCGGTGCCGCGCGTGCGCACGCCATCGCCACCTCCTGCCGCGCCAAGGCCGCGATCGTGGCGCGGGACGAGCGCGAAACCGGCGAGCGCGCGCTGCTCAATCTCGGCCATACGTTCGGCCACGCGCTGGAGGCCGCCACCGGCTTTTCCGACCGGCTGTTTCACGGTGAGGGGGTCGCCGTCGGCATGGTGCTGGCGGCGGAATTGTCCGCCGAACTCGGCATGATCCCCCAGTCCGACGCGGCTCGCGTCAAGCGTCACCTTGCCGAAGTGGGTCTGCCGACCCATTTGCAGGACATCGCGGGATTTGCCCAGGAAGGGCTTGCCGATGCCGACGCGCTGATGGCGCTGATGGCGCAGGACAAGAAGGTCAGGCGTGGCCGGCTTACCTTCATCCTCTTGGAGGCGGTCGGGCGCGCCGTGATCGCTGGCGATGTCGAACCGTCGCTGGTCCGTGATTTTCTGAAGGCCAGGCTGGTGCGATAAACCTCGAGCATGATCGGGAATACGGGTCGCACAAGCGGAGGCTGACTTTCCCCGGAGATCATGCTCCAACGATAGATGAAGCGATCGTCACATCATGGACTGGCTTGATTTCTCCATCGTGATTGCCTTTCTGTTGGTATCCGCCTTCTTCTCGGCGAGCGAGACCGCGCTGACCGGCGCCTCGCGCGCCAGCATGCTGCGGCTGTCGAAGCAGGGCAATCGCGAGGCCGGCGTCGTTTCCAGCCTGTTCGCGATGCGCGAGCGGATGATCGGCGCGCTGCTGCTTGGCAACAACATCGCCAATATCGGCGCATCGGCAC
>Ga0209069_10001803_pt1 | contig 11036 bp, 8 predicted proteins | sample Str013_2_FD_187202 | JGI IMG/M metagenome (GOLD analysis project Ga0209069, IMG submission 187202) | Freshwater sediment microbial communities in response to fracking from Pennsylvania, USA - Straight Creek_MetaG_SC_2013 (SPAdes) (version 2) | ecosystem: Environmental > Aquatic > Freshwater >...
AGACCGCCTTGCTCAAGGACCCGGCCGGCCTGGTCGGCACGCTGCAGACCCTGCGTGCGCTGGGCTCGCAGGTGCTGATCGACGATTTCGGAACCGGCTACTCGGGCCTCAGTTATTTGGCAAAGTTGCCGGTCGACTCCATCAAGATCGACCGCAGCTTCATCAGCGACCTGGGCAAGAATACGGCGCGTACGCCGATCATCGACTCGGTGATCGAACTGGCGCGCAAACTCAACATGACGATCGTGGCCGAAGGGGTCGAGACCCAGCAGCAGGCGCTATTGCTGCAGGCCCAGGGCTGCGACTACGCGCAGGGCTACTTCTACAGCCGGCCGGTCAGCGCGCGCCATTGCCGCACGCTGCTGGAGAAACTCAAGCTCGAACGGCCGCTGACCGAGACGCTGATCACGCGCGTCCTGCACAGCGCCTGAGCCGCAGCGCTCAGCCCTGGCTCAGCAGCGCGGCGTTGCCGCCCACCGCCGCGGTATTCACCGTCAGGCACTGTTCACTGGCAAAACGCGGCAGGTAGTGCGGGCCGCCGGCCTTGGGTCCGGTGCCGGAGCGGTTGCAGCCGCCAAAGGGCTGCACGCCCACCACCGCGCCGATGGTGTTGCGATTGATGTAGACATTGCCAACCCGGGCGCGCTGCGCGATCTGCAGCGCGCGGGTCTCGATACGCGTGTGGATGCCGAGTGTCAGGCCGAAGCCGCTGGCATTGATGTCATCGACGACGCGGACGATGTCGGCGGCGCGGAAGCGCACCACGTGCAGAGCGGGTCCGAACACCTCGGATTCGAGCTCACCGATACTGCCGATCTCGGCCAGCAGCGGCGCAAAATAGCTCCCCGTCAGTCCGTTGCGCACCGGGCGGCCACGATGCAGCACCTGCCCCGCCGCCCCCAGACGGCGCGCGTGCATCTCAAGGCCTGCAAGCGCCTGGGCATCGATCAGGGGGCCGATGTCGGTGGCCAGCAGCGCCGGATCGCCGAGCACCAGCTCGTCCATCGCCCCGCACAGCGCCTCGATCAGGCGCGGCGCCAGCTCCTCCTGCACGTACAGCACGCGCACCGCGGAGCAGCGCTGGCCGGCACTGTTATACGAGGACGCCAGCAGGTCCTGCACCACCTGTTCGACCAGCGCCGAGCTGTCGGCGATCAGCGCATTCTGACCGCCGGTCTCGGCGATCAGCGTGGCGATCGCGCCGTTGCGGGCCGCCAGGCTCCGCGCAATCAGCTGCGCCGTGTCGCTCGAGCCGGTGAAGGCCACTCCGGCCAGGCACTCGAGCCGGCTGATCGCCGCGCCCACCACGCCATCGCCGGGCAGCAGCTGCAGCACCGCGCCGGGCACGCCGGCCTGGTGCAGCAGCGAGGTCGCCAGCGCCGCAGTCAGCGGCGTCTGCTCCGCGGGCTTGGCCAGCACGCTGTTGCCAGCGGCCAGCGCCGCCGCGACCTGTCCGGTAAAGATGGCAAGCGGGAAATTCCACGGACTGATGCAGCCGAACACGCCACGCGCGCGTAGGCGCAGGCTGTTGGCCTCGCCGGCCGGTCCTGGCAGGGCCAGCTCGCCACTGAATTCGCGGCGCGCCTGCGCCGCATAGTAGCGCAGAAAATCGATCGCCTCGCGCCACTCCGAAACACTGTCGGCCAGCGTCTTGCCCGCCTCGCGCACACAACGCGCCAGCAGGCCGGCGCGCTCGCGTTCAAACAGGTCGGCGGCACGCTCCAGCACCGCGGCGCGGTGTGCGCCGCCGGCGCTGTCCCATTCCTGCCAGCTGGCAGTGGCAATCTGCGCCGCCTGCTCCACCTGTGGTGCGGTGGCGCTCACGCACTCGCCCACCAGGTCGGCATGATCGGCCGGATTGATGACCGGCGCGGTCGGGCCACTCACGGCATCGCCGCCGATCAGCGGCCGCGCCAGCCACTCGGTGCGGCTCGCGGCCGCGAACTCACCCGCCAGCTGTGCGAGCACGCCGCTGTCATAGATATTGATGCCCGGTGAATTGCGGCGCTCCGGTGCAAACATCGCCCCCGGGTCGGCCAGCGACATCGCAAAGGGCGCGCCGCCGCCGGGCGCCGGATCAGTCGGGTCGCGCACCACATCGCTGGCGGCCTGGCCGCGATCGCCGGCGCGGTGCACGAACGAGGTGTTGGCGCCGTTTTCCAGCAGCCGGCGCACCAGGTACGGCAACAGCTCCGATTGCGGTCCGACCGGCGCATAGACCCGGCAGGCGTGCGCTCCGCCCGCGGCGCCGGCCCGCACCGCGCCGTACAGCGCCTCGCCCATGCCATGCAGCCGCTGAAACTCGAAGCCTGCGGTGTCGGCGCCGTAGAGTTCGGCCACGTAGGCCACGGTGTGCGCATTGTGGGTGGCGAATTGGGCGCTGATGATGTCACGGCTCGCAGCCAGCCGGCGTGCACAGGCCAGGTAGGCGATATCGGTGTGCTGCTTGCGCGTGAACACCGGGAAGCTTGCCAGTCCCGCCTGCTGCGCCCGCTTGATCTCGGTGTCCCAGTAGGCACCCTTCACGAGCCGCATCGTGATATGGCGTCCGCTGCCGCGCACGCGTGCCACCAGCCAGTCGATGACTCGCAGCGAGCGCTTCTGATAGGCCTGCACCGCCAGGCCGAGCTGGCCCGGGCGCGCCGCTGCCGGCGTCGCCAGCAGGCGCTCGAACAGCTGGAGCGAGAGCTCGAGCCGCTCGCACTCCTCGGCGTCGATGGTCAGCCCGATGCCCGCCTGTTCAGCCTGCGCGAGCAGTGCGCCGATGGCGGGCAGCAGTTCCGCAAACACGCGCTCGCGTTGCGCCAGTTCATAGCGTGGATGCAGGGCCGAGAGCTTGACGGAAATACTGTTGCGCACCGCCAATGGCACCGCCGCCGCCTGCTGCGCGGCGCGCCCCACCTGCGCCACGGCATCGCGATACGCCTCCAGATGATGGCGCGCATCGCGCGAATTCATGGCCGCCTCGCCCAGCATGTCGAAGGAATAGCGCTCACCGCTCCGCGCTGCCCGGGCGCGCTTCAGCGCCGACTCCAGGTCGACGCCGAAGATGAACTGCTGGCTGAGGATGCGCATCGCCTGGCGCAGGGCGGTGCGCGCCACTGGCTCGCCGATGCGGCCGACCAGCGAGCGCAGCCAGCTCTGCGGATCGCGGCTGAGTGCGGCATCGGGGGTCAGCAGCGCGCCGGTAAGCATCAATCCGAAGGTCGAGGCGTTGACGAACAGCGAGGCCGAATCGTCCAGGTGGCCGCGCCAATCGCCACGTCCGAGCCGATCAGCGATCAGCCGGTCGGCCGTGGCCGCATCGGGAATGCGCAGCAACGCCTCGGCGAGGCACAGCAGCAGAATGCCCTCCTGCGAATCGAGACCGTAACTCTGCAGGAATTCGTCGATCCCGGCGGCGGCATCGGCCCCGGCGCGCACCGCCTCGACCAGTTGTACCGCGCGTGCCGCGACGCGTTCGCGACCCGGTGCGTCCAGGCGCGCCTGCGCGGCCAGCGCAATGACTAGTGGCAGCTCATCGGCAAGGTAGTCGGCATTGATTGCCGCGCCCACCGCACTGCCGATGTCCGTCTGGTCCAGAGCTACAAAGGTCTTCACGCTACGCTTCCCCCCGTCGGCCCGTATACACTACATGTGTCTGCCCGCCAATGTAACGCCAGGTCACCGCAGGAATCATGGGTCGCATCTTCGAAGTCCGTAAGCACGCAATGTTTGCGCGCTGGAACCGCATGGCCAAGCAGTTCGCGCGCGTGGCCAAGGACATCGCGATGACCGTGAAGAGCGGCGGCGCCGACCCGGCCTCGAACCCCGCGCTGCGCCGGATCATCCAGAACGCGCGCGCCGTCAACATGCCCAAGGACAAGGTCGAGGCCGCCATCAAGCGCGCCAGCGGGCGGGATGCGACCAACTACCACGAAGTGCTCTACGAAGGTTACGCGCCGCACGGCGTCGCGCTGCTGGTGGAGACCGCCACCGACAACCCGACGCGCACCGTGGCGCACGTGCGCAACATCATCACCAAGCACGGCGGGAACCTTGGCACCAACGGCAGCGTCGCCTTTCAGTTTCGTAAAATGGGCGTGTTCCGGATCGATCCGGCCGGCATCGACCAGGACACGCTGGAACTCGACATGATCGATCACGGGCTCGAGGAAATGGGCGAGAGCATCGGCGAGAAGGGCGAGACACAGCTGGTAATGCGCTGCGAGTTCGCCAACTTCGGCCGTCTGCACGAAGCGCTGGAGGCCGCGGGCGTCACGCCGCTATCGGCGGAACACGAGTACATCTGCAATGCGCCCACCGAACTGGCCGAAGCGCCGGCGGCCGAAGTGCTGGAACTCATCGATCAGCTCGAACAGGACGATGACGTGCAGCGCGTGTTTCACACGCTGGCGTAGCAGCGCTCGAGAAATCGGGCGATGCGTTGCCTGGCCTCGGCGGCCACCGCGTTCGCCTCGCGCAGGAACAGGTGCGTGGCCTGCTCGTAGACCTCGAGCTGCGCGCCGTTACCGGCGGCGCGCCAGCGCGCCGCCATGAACAACGAGTCATCGAGCACCGCATCGGCGGTGCCGACGCTGAAAATGGCGGGCGGCAGGCCGCGCAGATCGGCATACAGCGCGGAGATGCCCGGGTCGCGCAGGCCCTCGGCGTCGCGGCCGGGAAAGGCCGCCGCGGCCGTGGCCCGCAGTTTCGCGGGCGACAGGAACAGCGCCTCGGTCGAGGCGCGCTGACTCGGGGTCATCGAGAAATCAAAGCCGCCGGCCACCAGGTTCACGCCGCAGAAATAGCGCGCGGCATCATGCCGATCGCGCAGGCGCAGCAGTGTCAGTACGCTCAAGCCCGCGCCCACCGATTCGCCGCCGATCAGCAGTTTCGTGGTGCCAAATTCCCGCGCGGCACTGGCAACCAGCCATAGCGCCGCGGCCTCGCAATCATCGAGCGCGGCCGGATGCGGGTGCGCCGGCGCCAGCCGGTAGTCGACGCTGAGCGTGGCGATGCCGAGTGCACTCGCCAGCGCGCTGTTGCCCGCGTCTTCCATCGACGAGTTGCCAAAGGAGAAGCCGCCGCCATGGATATGCAGCAGCGCCGCTACCGGCGTGGTGCGCGGCCGGATCACCCGCACGCTGAGTGCCGGACGCTCGGGCAGCGCGATATCCGAGGGCGGCAGGAGTTCTACGCTCATGAGTGGGCTCCCTCGCTAACTTCAGCGCGCCGCAGCAGCGGAATGACCTCGGCCCATAGTTGCAGCGAACGCCCCGCCTCCTCGCGCGTGATCAGGCCCGGTGCGTAGGTCATGAAATGCCCGGCGCCGCAACGCCGGCACTGGTCAATGATCTGCTCGGCTACTTGTGCCGGCGTACCGCCGATGCATTCCTCGTCCGCGACCTCAGGTACCCCGTGCCTCGGGCTCGGCGCGTCGGCGACCGCGCCGGCCGCGGCGTTGGGCGCCGGCGCCAGGCCGCGCATGATCGCGCGCAGCCGATCGAGCGCGGCGCGCACCAGCTGCGCTCCCCGGCTGCCCTGATCGTCGAGGTACACCATGCGACGCAGCCCCAGCTGCCCGGGGCCGGCGGCGAAGCCGGCCGCGCGTGCCGTCTGGCGATGTGCCGCGAAGATGGTGCTCACGGCATCCAGGCCGATGAAGCCGGTGCTGAACTTGTAACCGCGGCTGGCGGCGAGCGTGGCCGTCGGCACGCTCAGGCCCGTCATCCAGCGCGGTGGGGCCGGTTGCTGGCGCGGCCGTGGCGCAATCCTGAAATTGTCCAGCTGCCAGTGGCGGCCGTGATGCGAGAACTCGGGCTGCGTGAGTGCCGCGTCGATGACCTCCAGCGATTCGGCAAAGCGCTCGCGCAGCGTGTCACCGCTCATGCCGATGGCCCGGAATTCCATCGGCCCGGAGCCGCTCGCGAGGCCAATCTCCAGACGACCGCCGGAGAGCTGATCGAGCATCGCGTACTCCTCGGCCAGTCGCCACGGCTCGTACAGCGGCACCACATTGCCCATGGTGCCCAGCCGCAGGGTTCGGGTGCGGGTCGCGACCGCCGCGATCAACAGATTGGGCGAGGGGCTGAAACGCCCCGGTACGAAGTGGTGCTCGCTGAAGAAGATGCCCTCGAAGCCGCTGGCCTCGGCCTGCACCCACTGCTCCAGGTACCAGGCAAAATCCCGCTCGCAGTCGGCAGCATCGTAGCTCTCGCCGGCGGGCGGGGCAAAAGCAGTGCAGAACTCGAAGATCCAGGGTTTGATCATCGCTACTCCGGCAGTTGCTAGCGATCGATGCGCGTCGACAGCACGATTGAGGAATCGGTGCGATCGACCCCGGCGAGCGCGCCGATGCGATCGAGCAGCTTGTCCATCTCGCCCACAGTGTCGGTCACCAGTACCGCGATGAAATCATGCCGCCCGCTGACCGAGTAGAGCTTGCGCACCTCGGGCAGCGCACGCAGCGCCGCCTCGACACGCGTGAGCAGCTTGGGCACAGCGGTGATCATCACATGGGCCAGCAGCTGCGGGCGTTCGCGCTGCTCGCCCATGCGCAGTGTAAAGCCGGCGATCACTTTCTGCTGCAGCAGGCGCTCGATGCGACTTTGCACGGTGGTGCGCGCCAGACCGAGACGCCGGCCGATCAGCGCCGTGGAAGCGCGGGCGTTGTCGCGCAGCAGACTGAGGATGCGCTGGTCGGTGGAGTCTGTCGTCATAGTGACGATATTGTACGGCATAGCGACGAGAATGGCTCGTCAAACTGACGTTTTCGGGGCTGCTTTTCGTCCCACCAGTCGCGAACATAGGCAGCTGATTTAAATGCAGATTCTGCGGAGTGGAACATGAAAAAGCGCATTGCCATCGTGGGCGCCGGCAAGATCGGCCAGATGATTGCCGACCTGCTGGTCCATAGCGGGGACTACGAGGTCGCCGTGATCGACAAGTCGGCCGAGCAGCTCGAGCGCCTGAAGGGCGGCGTGCCGGTCGAAACACTGGCGATCGACGTCAACGACCCGCAGCAGGTCGCGGCCGCCCTGCGTGGCCGCTTCGCGGTCCTGAGCGCCGCGCCGTTCCAGGTCACCGGCAAGATCGCCGAGGCCGCAGGCCTGGCCGGCGTGCACTACCTCGATCTGACCGAAGACGTCGCCACCACGCGCCGCGTCCGCCAGCTCGCGACCACGGCCAGCACCGCCTTCATTCCGCAGTGCGGCCTGGCCCCGGGCTTCATCACCATCGTTGGCTACGAGCTGGCGAAGCATTTCGACAAGCTGCAGGACGTGCGCCTGCGCGTCGGTGCGCTGCCGCAGTATCCCTCGAACGCGCTGAACTACAACCTCACCTGGAGCACCGACGGGGTGATCAACGAGTACTGCGAGCCCTGCGAGGAAATTGCCAACGGCGAGCTGGTCAATGCGCCGCCGCTCGAGGAGCGCGAGGAATTCTCGCTCGATGGCGTGACCTATGAGGCCTTCAACACTTCCGGCGGCGTGGGCACGCTGTGCGAGACGCTGCGCGGACGGGTGCGCAACCTCAACTACCGCACGATCCGCTACCCCGGGCATGCCGCGATTATGAAGGCGCTGTTGCAGGATCTGCGGCTGCGCGAGCGGCGCGACGTGCTCAAGGACATCCTCGAGAATGCGCTGCCGACCACCCTGCAGGACGTGGTCATCGTCTTCGTCACGGTGACCGGCATCAAGAAGGGTGGCCTGGTCCAGGAGACCTACGCCAACAAGGTCTATGGCCAGCGCGTCAATGGCGTCGACCGCAGTGCGATCCAGCTGACCACGGCAGCCGGAATCTGTGGTGTACTGGACCTGCTGGCCGCGGGCCGGCTGCCGCAGCGCGGCTTCGTGCGCCAGGAAGACGTGCCGCTGGCCGACTTTCTCGCCAACCGCTTCGGCAGGATTTACGCCATGCGTCAGCCCGGCCAGAGGGAGGCCGCTTGAAATGAGTTATCAGAGCATCCTGCAGCAGGCCGGCGCGGCGGCGAATCCCGGCGCCAGCGCGGCGACCGCCGCTGGCGCTGCCGCGAGTCTGGCCGTGCACACGCCGGTCGATGGCTCGCTGTTGGCGCAGGTGCCGGTGGACAGCCGCAGCACTGTGGCGGTCCGGATCCAGGCCTCGGCCCAGGCTTTCCTGCAGTGGCGCGCCGTGCCGGCACCGCAACGCGGCGAACTACTGCGCCGCTTCGCGCTGCGCGTGCGCGCGGACAAGCAGGCGCTGGGCAGGCTCATTTCGCTGGAAGCCGGCAAGATCCTCAGCGAAGGACTCGGCGAGGTCCAGGAAGTCATCGACATCTGCGATTTCGCGGTCGGCCTCTCGCGGCAGATTTACGGACTCACGATCGCCTCCGAGCGTCCCGGACACCATCTGCTCGAACGCTGGCAGCCGCTCGGCCCGGTGGGCGTCATCAGCGCCTTCAATTTCCCAATGGCGGTGTGGGCCTGGAATGCTGCCCTGGCCCTGGTGTGCGGCGATACCGTGATCTGGAAACCCTCGGAAAAAACCCCGCTGAGCGCGCTGGCCCTGCATCGGCTGATGGCCGAGACGGTGGCCGAATTTCCCGGCGCGCCCGCCGCGATCTCGCAGCTGGTGATCGGCCGCCGCGATGCCGGCGAGCAGTTGGCCGATTCCGAGCTGCTGCCGCTGGTCAGCGCCACCGGCAGCACGGCGATGGGCCGCGCACTCGGTCCGCGCGTCGCCGCGCGCTTCGGCCGCGCGCTGCTCGAGCTGGGCGGCAACAACGCGGCGATCGTCACGCCGACGGCCGATCTGAACCTGACCCTGCGCGCGGTGGTGTTCGCCGCCGCCGGCACCGCCGGCCAGCGCTGCACCAGTCTGCGCCGGCTGTTCGTGCACCAGACCGTGAACACTCGGCTGCGGCAGATGCTGCGCAAGAGCTACGCCAGCCTGGCGGTAGGCTCGCCGCTCGAAGCCGGCACACTGGTCGGACCCCTGATCGATGCGGCCTCGTTCGAGCGCATGCAGGCGGCCCTGGCCGCGGCCCGGGCGCAGGGTGCCACGGTCATCGGCGGCGAACGCCTGACGCCCGTGGGGCTGAGCGGCGGTTATTACGTGCGCCCGGCGCTGGTCGAGACCGATACCGCCATCGCGGTGATGAGCGAGGAGACCTTTGCGCCGATACTGTATGTGACGCCCTATGAAGTCTTCGCGGACGCCATCCGTATGCAGAATGCGGTGCGCCAGGGCCTGTCCTCGGCCATCTTCACCAACGACATGCGCGAGGCCGAGACCTTCCTGTCGGCCACCGGGAGCGATTGCGGCATTGCCAACGTCAATACCGGCCCGAGCGGCGCCGAGATCGGCGGCGCCTTTGGCGGTGAAAAAGAGACCGGCGGCGGCCGGGAGTCCGGGAGCGATGCGTGGAAGGCCTATATGCGCCGCCAGACGCAGACGGTAAATTACTCCTCCGCCGTGCAGCTGGCGCAGGGTGTGGAATTTCCGATCGACTGATCTTTAGGCGCTGGCGCGGCAATGGACGGCTATTCATGAATGCCCTGGATTTCTTCGACCTGCGCGGCCAGCTGAGCGCCGATGAACAGCTGGTGCAAGAGAGTGTCGCGCGCCTGGTCGACAACCGCGTGCTGCCGATCATCCGCGAGTGCTTCGAGCAGCATCGCTTCCCGCGCGAGCTGGTGCCGGAACTGGCCGCACTTGGCCTGCTGGGCGCCAGCCTCGAGGGCTATGGCTGCGCCGGTCTCAACGCCGTCTGCTCCGGCCTGATCTGCCAGGAACTCGAGCGCGGTGATTCGGCGCTGCGCAGTTTCGTCTCGGTGCAATCTTCGCTGGTGATGTATCCGATCTGGGCGTACGGGAGCGAAGCGCAGAAGCGGCAGTATCTGCCGCGCCTGGCGCGCGGCGAACTGCTCGGCTGCTTCGGTCTCACTGAGGCGCACGGTGGCTCCGACCCCGCCAACATGAAGACGCGGGCACGACGCAGTGGTGGCGACTGGCTGATCAGCGGCGCGAAGATGTGGATCACCAACGGCGCCATCGCCGACGTCTGTATCTGCTGGGCGGACACCGACCAAGGGGTACGCGGCTTCATCCTCGACAAGGGCACGCCCGGATTTACCGCCACCGAAATCGAAAACAAGTTCTCGCTGCGCGCCTCGCACACCGGCGCGCTGTTCTTCGACGAGGTCCGGGTGCCCGAGGCGCAGCGGCTGCCCGCCGCCACCGGCCTCAAGGCCCCGCTGTCCTGCCTGACGCAGGCGCGCTATGGCATCGCCTGGGGTGTGATCGGCGCAGCGCAGGCCTGCCTCGCGCAACTGCTCGACTACACCGCCACACGCGAGCTGTTCGGCCGGCCGCTGGCACAGAACCAGGCCATCCAGGTACGGCTGGCCGAGATGGCGCGCGGCATTACCACCTCGCAGATGCTGGCGCTGCAGCTGGCACGCCTCAAAGAGCGCGGCGAGCTCAAGCCGGCGCAGGTCTCCATGGCGAAATGGCACAATTGCCGCGCCGCACTGGATATCGCTCGCGACTGCCGCGATATGCTGGGCGGCGCCGGTATCAGCGCGGAGTTCGCGCCGATCCGCCACATGCTGAACCTCGAGAGCGTCATTACCTACGAGGGGACCGAAACCATCCACCAGCTGGCCGTGGGCCGTGAACTCACCGGGCGCAGCGCCTTTTAGGGCATCACATGACTGACACCCGCACTACTGTAGTTCCGCGCCGTCGGCGCCGCTGGCCGCAGCTGCTGGTGGTGCTGGCCGCCCTGTTCGCAGGCTATACGCTGCTGACACTGTGGTGGTCCTATTCGGAGGGCGAGCGGGTCGGCGTGCTGCAGAAGCTCTCGCGCAAGGGCTGGGTGTGCAAGACCTACGAGGGCGAGCTGGCGCTGTACGTAGTCAGTGGCATGGCGCCGCAGATCTGGACTTTTACGGTACGCGACCCGAAGGTGGCCGCGCAGCTTAACCACGTGCTGGGCGAGCGCGTGCGGCTGCACTACAGCGAGCACCGCGGACTGCCCTCGAGCTGCTTCGGCGACACGTCCTATTTTGTCGACAGCGTGAACG
>Ga0209069_10001804_pt1 | contig 11030 bp, 7 predicted proteins | sample Str013_2_FD_187202 | JGI IMG/M metagenome (GOLD analysis project Ga0209069, IMG submission 187202) | Freshwater sediment microbial communities in response to fracking from Pennsylvania, USA - Straight Creek_MetaG_SC_2013 (SPAdes) (version 2) | ecosystem: Environmental > Aquatic > Freshwater >...
TTATGCTTACCGTTTGGAAAGACCCGAGTACCGTGACCTGAACCCATTTGTGAATTTAGCGGACCCGCATAATATTATAACGGGTAATCCGTATATCAAACCCGAAATTGGAAACGATTTTCAATTAGGGTACAGCAGGAGTTTTGCGAAAGAAAATAGTATCAATATACTTTTGCTTTATACGTACAATAATCCTGACATAAAATCATACACAACATTTTATCCTGTTTATAAAGTCGGAGATTCGGTATACTCAAATGTAAATGTAAGTAAGCGCAGTAATATTGCAAGCGAAATAAGGTGGGGTTTAAATATATCAGGGTCTTTCACGGTGGCAAAAAAACTTTCATTGCGCCCGGGTGTGCAGTTATACCAGCGCACGGTCAATAATATTTATTCTGTTCCCCAAAAGATAACCGGGTTTGAATACCGCACTACTCTTAATGTGAGTTACCAATGTAGCAAGACGCTTGTTGCGGAAATATTTGGTAATTATCGTTCGGGTATTAACTGGCAGGGGCGACAAGCGGGTTTTTATTCATATTCAGCGGCTATCCGCAAACAGTTATTAAAAGGGAAAGCAAGCTTAGGCATTGTTGCTGTAAATGTATTCGGAAAATATCTTACTCAAAATTCTGCTCAGTATGGTGTTGGCTTCAATACCGAAACCAGGCTACAGATTCCTTACCGTTCTTTTGGAATTAATTTCATGTACAAGTTTGGAAAACTGAAAATCAATAAACCAAAAGAAGCAGAAAATCTGCTAACGAAACCGCCTGTTGAAAGTAATTAATGCATGTCTTTCCTGAATGCTAAAATCGAAAATTATACTTGTGATTTTAGGAGCATATTCATAATTAAACGGGGGAGTATTTTAAAAAGCAACATTAATTCTGTGAACATTCTGTCTTCACTATTAATAAAAAATAAATAAATAGATACCAAATTGATAACAATCGATCTCACTGTTTTATTCCGGTTTTATAGGAGAATATTTGCATTCAAATCAAAATTCTTCTGCAATGTTAATCTGCAAAATAAAACGCCCACTAAAACTTTTCCTTTTATTTAGTTTACTGTTAAGTTTAAACCTGCTTTCTTTTTCGCAAACCATAAAAGGAAGAGTGCTGGATGCTAAAACGGATGAACCGTTGGTTGGCGCTACAATTCAACTTAATAAAGACAAAAAAATACATATTACTTCTGCGGGGCTTGATGGTTCCTTTACTTTTAAAAACCTTGCTCAGGGCAATGTGAGCCTGGTAATTAATTATGTTGGTTACGAACCTTATAAACTCGAAAATGTTTCGGCTGCCGATATTGGCTTTGTCAGGCTTGCCCAGAAAGCAACCAGTTTGTCGTCTGTAATTGTAAACAGTACAAGAGGAAAGGAAACAGAAGAGTTTGCAAGAAAGAGAGAACAAAGGGCTGATGTTGTGCTGAATATTGTTTCTGCAAAAGCAATTGAGATATCGCCGGATATTACAATAGGAAATGTACTGCAAAGAATTTCGGGCGTGTCTGTAACAAGAACCAGTAATGGCGACGGGCAATATGCCATTATCAGGGGAATGAGCCAGCGCTACAATTATACCTCTGTGAATGGCGTAATTCTGCCCAGCCCTGATAACGTAAACAGATCCGTACCGATGGATATTTTTCCGGCAGAAATGATAGAAAGGCTGGAGGTAGTAAAATCACTTACACCGTCAATGGAAGGGAGTGCAATTGCAGGAGCAAGCAATCTGGTGATGAAAAATGCACCAGATAAACTTGTCATTGCCGGAAATTTGGGTACCGGGATCAGCTCTGTTTTTTTGGACAGAAAGTTTTCTTCTTATAGTTCGAAAGGGATTGCATTTTCTGCACCCAGCGAAACGCATGCAGCAGGGTACGTGGCTACTCCTGCAGATTTCTCAGTGAAGCAATTGAACTTTCACGATGTTTCGTTACCCTTAAATTTATCTGCTGCAGTAAGTATTGGCAACAGGATATTTAAAAAGAAACTGGGGTATGTGATTGCGGGCAGTTATTCGAGGCAGTACCGGGGCGGTAATACCCTATTTTACAATGCCATTACTGTGGGTACATCTGTTGCTACACCCAATACAGTAACGCTTCAGGCCTATCAAAACAGGCAGTATTCTTCATTGCAAACCAGGGCTGGTATAAACGCAAAATTCGACTATGCATTTTCGGCTGACCATACCCTGAGTTTTTACAATCTATTTCTTCAGCTGGATGACAACCAGCACAGGGCATACGATACCCATGGCATTTCTCCTAATAACGGAGCCCCTTTGGGAGAAGTTGACTATGCCGACCGTGTTTCTTTTACAAGGAAAAATTTGTACAGCAGTACTTTAACAATGAATGACAGGTTTTCCAGTAAACTTAAATTAGACTGGACGGTGGCCTATTCAATTGCAAAATCGGCAACTCCGGACTGGATGGATTTTGTAAGATTTAAAGATAGTATTCCTGCTACAACGCTTTATTTAAGTCCGCTTACGCACAATTGGAACAGGAGCAAAGATGAAGATAAATCTGCCTATTTGAATTTCACTTATAGCCCAACTGGAAAAGCAGAATTTAAAGTAGGAGCCATGTACCGGTATAAAGACAGGAATGCTTTTTTTCAATCGTACACAGTAAACCCAAATTTAGCAGCAGGCCTTTCCCGCCAGGTATTTACAGACGTGAATGATGCACAATTTAATTTTACGCCTTTAAGCAGGGGACTGGGAGCAGTTGCTGATCCTCAGAATTATACCGGCACGGAGGCAATTGGGGCTGGCTTTTTTGAAGGGAAAATTACTGTTAAAGAAAAATTTAAAATTATTGCTGGCGTTCGGGTCGAAATAACGGACCAGGCTTATGTTTCGCAGCAATCTGATGCAATTGCAGGAAGAACTGCAAACATCCATTACACAGACGTATTGCCCAGCGTGAATTTAAAATACGCTTTAACAGGCAAGCAAAATTTACGGGCTTCCTATTTTTCCGGAATCAGCCGTGCCACTTTATTTGAACTGGTTCCTGCCACTTCTTCTGGCGATTATTATAATACTGGCGGAGATCCGAATTTAAAACATACTACTTCAAACAATTTCGATTTTCGCTACGAAAACTTTTTCTCTCCTACCAGCAATATTATGGCGGGTGTTTTTTACAAGAAGATTATTAACCCAATTGAAACTGCTAATTACTTTAATGCACTTACGCAACTACAAACTTATGGGGCCAGCAACCCTGGCGGGGGGGCAATCAATTACGGACTGGAACTGGTGTTTACCAAATTTATACAAAAATGGGGGGTTAGTGGAAATTATACCTATACGCATTCCAGTGTTACTACTTTAAAATCGGTTTCTGCACTTTCCGGACAAACGGCCACCTATGTAAATCAAACAAGACCTTTACAGGGACAATCAGACCATATTGGCAATTTATCGTTACTCTATAAAAACGGAAAGTCAGGTATTGATGCACAGTTAAGTTTTGTGTATACCGGAAAAAGAATTGCAATTGTGCGACCTGAGTATAACCTCGATTATTGGCAAAGGGCTACCTCACAATTGGATTTTTCTTTCCAGAAGAATTTTAAAAAGCATTTTTCCGTGTTTGTAAAGATTACCAATTTACTGAACAACAGTATTTATTACGATCTGCTTACACAAAACACGGTTTCTACCAATAAATACATACCCAGCCAGACCAATGCCAACAAGGTATTGGTACAAAGAGACGTATTCAACCAAAGCTACCAGGCTGGCTTGCGCTGTAAATTATAGATGCATCTGTTAAAAAATAAAAAAATGAAAAATAAATTAACCAACAAGTTTACTGAGATTAAACATTTACTCCTGGTAAGTTTTTGTATCGTTCTTTTTGTGTCCTGTAAAAAGGATTATGTAGATATAGCTGCGGCAAAAATTACGGTAGGCCAGGGAGTAAAGCCCGGTGATATTTGCGGATCTGTAAAGGGTACGATGCTCAGCGATTCAGTTTATAATGTTACCTGCGATATTGTTGTAAACCGTGGCGATACCTTATTAATACAGCCAGGTGCAAAAATATACTTCAAAGGCAATTATAATTTTTGGATAAAAGGAAATTTGCTTTGCATAGGTACGCAGGTAAAGCCGGTTTATTTTACTGTTCAGGGTATGGCAAAAAATGATGTAATAGGGCAGGATCCTACAACAGACAATGCTTACAAAGGTACCTGGGGCGGTATTGCATCAGATACCAGTACCCAGTTTATGATCATGAAATGGACACATGTGGAGTTTGCAGGTGGCCCATATGTTGTAGCACAAACTTTTGGTACAAAAAACGGAAGTGCGGCCACTCCGGTTAAATTTGTAAACCCCAATGGAATTTTTGTTTTTGAAGATTCATGGGTTTATGGTGGTGTAGATGGAGGGGCAAGTGTGAGTGTATCGTCAGGGCTGGTTCACATTATGCGCAACACTTTTGAAAAGGGCGGCTATACCGGCGGGGAAGCAGTAGGCATCAGTAATGGTACACAAGGCACCATTGCATATAATTTGTTTATGGGTTCTGCCACAAATGCCATAAAGGTGTCAAATGGTAAAGCTACTTTAAGCCAGGCAAATGTTTTGTGTTATAATAACACCTTTTTAAACGGAGGCTTTCGCCGCTTTTTGTTTGGTGGTGCCGGCAATTCTTTGGGAAGAGGCGCCTCAATAAATATTGAAGGTGGTGGTGCTGGCGCTGCTTATAATAATTTATTTGTCGATAACAGGTTTGGGTTGAGAATTGTTGGTACTGCAAGTTACCTGGGTAATAATTTGGTAATTGCAGACACTGCCCATTGCCGTTATAGTAATAATTTTAGTTATGGTGATGACGTTGAATTGACCAGTCAGTTTTATCCTACCAATTTTCTGACGGTGCCGCAACCCTCTGATATTCCTGCACCTTCGGTTTTTTTACCTGCTAATTATACATTTGGCGCTGTTTATGATGGCAGCTCGCTGGTCGGTAAGAATGATCCGCAATTTGTAAATTATCCTCTACCGGTAAGCTACACAGGTACTACGCCCGATGCAAAATTGGCAACAATGAGTTTTGCAGGTATTTACGATTTTCATTTAAAACCAAGTTCGCCATGTATTGGCAAGGGTTTAACCAGTTTTAAATTGATGAACCTGGTTCCGCTTGACCCCATATATGGTGCAACAGAATTTACCAGTCCTGGTGCCGATATTGGATGCTACCAGTTCAAAGGAGAGGGTAACCAGCACTAGAACTTTTATTTTTAACCTTTATATTTTATACCGTCGTCATGACATCAATAGTCCAGCTTCAGCGTTTTGCCAGGAAATGGCATAACAAGGTTTCTTCCATATTATTTGCGTTTTTCTTTTTGATTGCTATCACCGGCGTTTTATTGGGATGGAAAAGTTTATTTGCTTCCAGGATCTATTCATCGGATCATAAACAATCCGGTGCAAAATCAACGCTGGAATGGCTACCACTCGATTCTTTGCAAAAAATTGCCAGCAATGAATTGAAAGGTAAAGTAGCAGGTGAAGGTGATTTTAAAGCAACCAGCATGAATGCCCTTTTAGACAAAGGGTCCGTACGCTTCACCTTTAAAAACCAATACAATGTTCAGTTAAATGCAAAGTCAGGAGAACTAATCAGCATCGAAAAAAAAGCTACCGATCTTCTGATTAAAATTCACGATGGGGAAATATTGGATGATGTGTTTTTTGTTAAAGGCGGAGTAATGAAGACCACGTACACTTCGCTGATGGGGTTGTCATTGCTTTTCCTGACCGCTTCAGGTTTCTGGATGCTTTTTGGTAAGAAAAAGATTTCAAAATAAGAAATAGATAAGCTAATAAAATAAATAATAAAACATGAAGCAAATTAAACTAACGGCCTTTTTGCTGGCAATAGCTTTTGCCAGTAAAGCACAGATTCTACCCGGAACGCCTTTGCCAGCGGTATTGACCAATATCAGTTACGAAGCAGGCAAAACAGTCTTAAAAACCGGCGGTCAGACATTTACTGATGTCGCCAAATCAGATACCTACGGGCTTATCCAAATGATGGGCAAGGTTACCGGTGGTGAGAATGGAATTGATATCGACATTAGCCGCCCCGGATTTAATGGAACTGTTGCTTATGGTCCTTTAAATGAAGCTGCTGCTTACCCATCAGTTGTTTTTTTACCAAGGGATGTGAAAATGAAAGACGGCAAAGCCTTATTAGAAATGAAAAAGACATTTACCAGGGCAACTGACTTTTTTCATATCGCCGACAGGGGAACGGGTATCCTGGGCTATAGAATTTCAGATGAAGCAGGCAAAATTATTTACGAAGGCCGGGTTGCTTTTGAAGGAAAAGGACCTTATTCTGTATTGCCCACCATTACACAAGGCCCCATGGTGAATGATTTACAACCAGGTGGCTGCACACTGTCTTATGAAACACAAACAGCGGTAAAAACAGCTGTAACAGTTGACGGCAAAACATTTGCTGACGAGGCGGCTACCCTGTTTCATGAAATAAAGATTACCGGGCTAAATGCTGGCACCAACTATTCTTATAGCATTGCCTATGGCAGCAAGATTAGTAATTATATTTTTACTACGGCAGTGCCAGAGGGAAGCCGTAAGCCTTTTACATTTGCATTTGCGAGTGCAAATCGTGCAACAACTGGGGGCGGTGAAAGAGACTTTGGGGGTACAAATTATCAGCATACCAGAACGATAATGGCTGCAGCATTAATGAACAGCGCTGCGTTTTTACAATGTACCGGCGATTTTACCAATGGGGGTAATGCCAGTGAAGACGGGCACATGATGGAATATGCAAATTTTAAAAGAGCATTGGAACCTTTTTGGAGTAAAGTGCCTGTATATGTAGGTTTTGGCGACCACGAACCCAATAAAACCAGCTTAAGAAATGAAGAGTTGAAGAAAAACTATTCGATTGAATTGTATCCATATGCAACTATGTCGGGCGAAGCTACTTTTGCAAAAGCATTTGTTAATCCCACCAATGGTCCCGAAAGCGAAGATGGGGCCGCTTATGATCCCAATCCAGGCCAGATGGATTTTCCAACATACAAAGAAAACGTGTATTACTATACATACGGAAATGTGGCAATGATTGTACTTAATACAGAATATTGGGAAAGCAAAGACCCCAGCGTAACAGGGGGATGTCCGGAAGGATATGTTATGGATCAGCAGGTAAAATGGTTGAGAGAAACGATGCAGAAGATGGAAAACAATCCGAATATCGATCACATTTTTGTAAATATTCACGGCGCTGTTTTTCCCAATGGAGATCATTTAAGTGATGCAATGTATTGGAACGGGGACAACAAAATGCGGGCTTATGTGGCAGACAAGCCACTGGGCAAGGGGGCAGTGGAAAGACGCGATGAAATCATTGACATTTGTATTAACAGCAGTAAAAAATTCTTATCATTTATCTCTGGCGATGAACATAATTTTTCTTTCTTGAAAGTTGATGCCAGCACGCAAATTTATAAAGACGGTTACACGGGTCCAAGGATTAAAATAAGCCGCCCGTTTTACAATATAAACAATGGGGGCGGGGGTTCGGCGCCATATGCCATGCTAAACAGCCCGTGGATGAAAGACTTTAAATATTTTACCGAACCTCCAATATTAGCTTTCATAAAAGTTGATGGAAAGAATGTGGAGCTGAATGCCGTAAGAACAGAGACATTTGAGAAAATCTGCAATGGGATTAAATTAAGATAAATATAAACCAGGGAAAAATGAACATTAAAAATCGTATAGGAACAGTATTGCTTGTCCTCACTCTTATAGATCTGCATGCCCAGAAGAGCTACAAAACATACAAAGCATATAAAGAAATTGCCTGTGCGGGAAATGGTAGCTGGGATTATCTTTCTGTAGATGTTCAGGGCCGGAGATTGTATGTATCTCATGGCGATAAAGTAGAAGTTATAGATGTAGACAAGGATGAAAAAATCGGTGAAATAGCGGCCGGTAAATCAGTACATGGAATTGCCATTGCCAGGGCAGAAGGTAAAGGATTTATCAGTAACAGTAAGTCAAATGATATTACGGTGTTTGATTTAAATAATAATACCGTAACGAAAACAATCCCTTCCACAGGTTCAGGCGTAGACGCTATCAATTATGATTTGTTTACACACACCGTATTGGTGCACAACAGCAAGACGAGCAACATTACAGTCATAAATGCCGCAACAGCCGAAGTAAAAGGAACCGTAGAGAATCTAGGTAAACTCGAAAGCGGGGCTGCAGACGGAAAAGGCTTTTATTATGTGAATTTGGAGAAAGAGAATGCCATAGCAAAAATTGATATTCAAACTATGAAACTGGTCGCCACTTTTTCATTGGCTGCTGAAAGTGCACCTGCCGGCCTGGCGATAGATACCAAAAATGGGTTGTTGTTTTGTGGGGCAAGAAGTAACAATTTGGTTGTGATGAATACAAGCGATGGAAAAATAGTTACTACTTTGCCAATTCCGGATCACAACGATGCAGTTGTTTTTGATGCTGAGACCCGGTTACTGTATGTTTCTACCATTTCAGGTGAGATAATGGTGCTTATGCAGGAAAACAGGGATGGTTATAAAGTGGAACAAAGAGTAGCTACCAAATTTCTCTCCAAAACAATGGCCATCGACACGAAAACCAAGAAAATATATTTGCCAAGTGCAGATTTTGATGGTACGGACGAAAAGAAATCTAAAATGCTGCCGGAGAGTTTTAAAGCACTGGTATTTAAGCAATGAGCCTGGTACGGGCTGCTGATATTAAGAAATGACTGGTTTACGGTTTCAATGTTTGATATAGCCGGCAACTATAGCAACTAAGGAACGTTTTAGTTTATCCAGTGAATAAATTATCAGAAAGTGTATTGAACATGCGTTCAATGCACTTTTTGTCTTTTTAGAAGGCCTTTGTGGCAATTTTTAACCAATATTATTAGTCCAGCGTAAAGTAAAAGAATGCTTTTTTTCTGCGAAAGAATAAGTTATCGCAATACCCGATATTTCACAAATCTGTTTTACAATTGCCAGGCCCAGGCCGTTGGTGTCGCTTTCTGGCGTTTCTTTATAAAACCTTTTAAACAACCGGCTTGCATCCAATGCTTGTTGTTTTCCTGTATTACTGATAGTAAGCATTTGATTGTTTAGCGCTATAAAAACGTTTCCACCCTGCAGGTTGTGTCTGCTGGAATTGCTTATAAGATTATTAAGTAAGAGATCAATCAGGTCCGGATTCGCATAGATTGAGGAATCGTCAAGCTGGTAGCTAATAATTATTTTATTGTTCCACAACTCTTCAAATTGTATAATCTTTTCTTTTACCTTAATTTTTAAATTGATTGTATCAAAAGAGACAAATTGATTGTTATCGATTTTTGCAATTAGCAGCAGGGAGCGGTTTAGATTGGTTAGTTTTTTTATGGCGGCATAAGCACTTTTTAATATGTCACTTTGGTGCTCTGAAAGCTGAGCCTCTTGTATTGCCAGGTCTAATTTGGAACGAATAATGGATAAGGGTGTCTGCATTTCATGAGAAGCATTTTCAGTAAATTCTTTCAGGACCAAGTATTCTTTGGCTACCCGGTCTGCCAATTTGTTTAGATTGGTGTTCATGAATTTAAATTCATCAGTCGACGTTTCTGGTAGTTTCAAATTGTTTCTTTTGCCAAGCTGAAATTTGTCCAGTGCGGTAATTGAGTCGTAAAATGGCCGCCATAATCTTCTGAATACAAATTTATTGACCAGTAAAGAAGATGCGATAATGATGAGGATAGTAATAACTGTTGTTTTAATTACCAGCTTGGTCAGGCCATGAATACCTTCTAAATTTTTTGAAATCGTTACGTCGTAATTTTTACCATTAAGAGGTATTAGAAAAGTTAACTCCCTTAAATTATGGTCATTGTGTTTTTGTTTGTCTGGCGAAATTAGTTTAAAAATACGTTTTGGAGTGGAGTCTGTAGTTGTTACATATTTAATCCGCAAATCATCAAAGCGTATTCCTGCTGGAAAAGTCTTGTGTTCGCCTGTATAATTTATAAACTGTTTTTCTATTCTCAGCAAATTGCTGTCTAGCTCCTTAAGCATTAAAAAGTTGATCAAAAAGTAGTAGGTAATACTGGAAAGTAAAAATAGACTAACCATTGTCAGAAGATTAGTACGGTTGTATTTTGTTAGCAGTTTCATTGGTTTCTGAGGCTTAAAGATGCGAGGAATGAAATTTGTAGCCCATGCCATATACAGTTTTTATACTGTCCCTGCTACCGGCGATTTTTAATTTTTTACGCAGGTTTTTTATGTGAGTGTAAATAAAATCATGATTGTCGGCCATGTCATTATTTTCGCCACACAGGTGTTCGGCGATGGCTTCTTTGGTTATCACTCTTTTATTGTTGCAGATGAAATATTCCAGCAAGAGGTATTCCATTCTCGTGAGGTCAATTTTTTCTGCATTGCCCTTTAACGCTTTTTCCTGAACGTCTAAGATGAGATTATCCAGTTGGATTTTATTTTTACCATCAAATGATTTTCTCCGTATAACTGCGGTCACCCTGGCTTCCAGTTCTGACAGATGAAAAGGCTTGGCTAAAAAATCATCTGCACCAATATGAAGACCGAGTACTTTGTCTTCAATTGAATTTTTGGCTGATATTATAATGACTCCTTCCGATTTGTTTTCTTGCTTTAAAATTTTTAAAATATCCAAGCCATTGCCATGGGGAAGGGAAATGTCTAAAATAATGCAGGAATAGTCGTGCTGACTGATTTTGTCCATAGCGTCAGTAAAATCATACGCTGTTTCACAGGTGTATTTTCCATAGGTTAAATACGAGCAGATGCTGTGCGATAATTCTTTTTCGTCTTCAATGATTAATAGTTTCATAAACAGGACGATTGCCGATAAGAGTAGTTCTTTAAAAATGCTGCTGTACTATTTACCGGGTTTGTGTATTGCAATACCATTCAGGCT
>Ga0209069_10001805_pt1 | contig 11029 bp, 9 predicted proteins | sample Str013_2_FD_187202 | JGI IMG/M metagenome (GOLD analysis project Ga0209069, IMG submission 187202) | Freshwater sediment microbial communities in response to fracking from Pennsylvania, USA - Straight Creek_MetaG_SC_2013 (SPAdes) (version 2) | ecosystem: Environmental > Aquatic > Freshwater >...
CGCCCGAACCGTCGACGGGATCGACGAGGACGGATCACCCCGGGTATCGCCCGAACGCGGGTACGTCACCGATCCGGACGAACGCGAACGGCTGCTGGGGTACCTGGGCGCCGGCGCGCTCGTGGTGGACACGCTGAGCCGTGGACCCGACCTGATCGACCCGACCCGGCAGCTGGCCGTGCCGTCCTGGTTCCGTACCGACGGCCTCTGGATCTGGCCCGCGTCGGTGGAGTACTACCTGCGCTGGCACAACGTGGCGCCGGAGCCGGAACTGCGCCAGCGGATCGAGCGGCACCGGTATGCCTGCCCGCGGGTCGAGCCGGATGTCCTCGCGCAGGCGCGCGCGGCCACCGACAACCGGGCCTGGCTGATGCAGGGGCGGATCGACGCGTACCTGGCCGGGCATCCCGGGCAGCAGCCCGGGGATCCGCAACGGTTCCCGGCCGACGTGAACGACGCCCTGCTGGCACTGGGCTGGCGGCGTGGCCGCGACCTCGGTACCGAGGTGGACGACTGGCTGACCGTACGGGTGGCGGCGCTGCCGTCCGGGCCGGACGGTCCGCCGTACCTGCCGTTCCCGGCCGCGGTGGCCGTGATGCGCGAGTTCGGCGGCCTGACCAGCCTGGCCAACGGTCCCGGCCGGACCTCGGCGCAGGTGCCGTTCACGATCTACCCGGCGCCGTCGGACGAGCTGGCCGGGTACGCGCCCGAGGTACTGCGGCTGGGTCGTGTCCTCAACGCGCGGGTGTTCCAGGTCGGCGAGGTCGAGCACGGGCTGGGTGCGCTGGTGGTGGACGAGTCCGGGCGGGTCTTCCTGGCCGGCCCGGCGCAGCTGTACGCGGGCCGCGACATCGACGAGGCGTTGACCCGGATGCTCACGGGCCTGCGGTGCGAGCCGCTGGTCCAGGCTGGTCCGTGACACCTGTCCTCCTCAGGCCGGAGCCCGACCGGGTGACCGCGGCGTGGCGTCGGGGCCCCGGGCGTACCCGGGGCGGCTAGCATCCGGGTTGTGGCCGAGGCGGGGGCGTTGTGCAACAACGATGTTCAGTGGGACCAGTGGCCGGTGCACGAGTACCTCGATGAGGTGTACCGGGTGGTGCACCCCGCCGACGACGCCATCATCGTGCACCACAGCCGGTTCTTCCGGGCGCTGGAGCCGGGCAGTGTGGCGCGCTCGGTGGAGCTGGGTGCCGGACCCAACCTGTACCCGCTGATCCTGGCCGCGGCGGTCAGCCGGCACATCGACGCGGTCGAGCCCAGCGCGGCCAACCTGGCCTACCTGCGCGGCCAGCTCCAGCACGGGCCGGAGCACAGCTGGACCCAGTTCCACCGGCGTTGCCGGGCGCTGCAGCCGGCCCTGCCGGCGAGCCTGGCGCAGTGCCTGGAACGGGTCCAGGTGGTGCCCGGGGACCACACCGATCTGGTACCGGCCAGCTACGACCTGGCCTCGATGCACTTCGTCGCGGAGAGCTGCACCGAGGACGCGGCCGAGTTCGGGCGGGTGTGCCGGGCGTTCGCCGCCAGTGTGCGTCCCGGTGGTCACCTGGTCGCGGCGTTCATGGAGAACATGGGCCGCTACCGGGTCGGTACCGGTCCCTGGTGGCCCGGGTACCCGGTGGACCAGGCGCGGGTACGTGCGGTGTTCACTCCGTACGTCACGAGCATGTCCACCAGCCGGGTCGACTTCGACACCACCGCGCCGGACTACGGGTACACCGGGATGGTACTGCTGACGGCGACCTGCTGAACCGGCCGGCGGCGGAGTGGCATCCAGACCTCCTTCTGAAGGTGGCGGTGCAGATGGCAACTCGGCAACTCAGATTCCGAGCATCGCTTGGCGGCGTCGTCCTGGTCGTCATTTCGGCATTCGTGCTGCCGCGCCTGTTTCCTGGCGGCGCAGAATGGCTGCTGGCACTGTGTGCAGGCTTCCTCGGGCTCGCGGCTGTGCTCATGACCGTCGGCATCGTCACATACAGGCGACGCCGGTCGTGACCGTACTCGAGACGACGTCAGCTGGAGAGGATTTCTTCCGGGCGGCGGTGCGTGACCGCGCCTTCGTAGTCGCTGGCCACGGAGTGCAGTAGTGCGTCGAGGTCACCGGCGTAGTCCGCGGCGGCCATGCGCAGGACATGTTCGACCAGGGTACGTCCGTCGACGAGTACCAGGGGGTACTGGTCGTCGATGATCTCGATCTGGGCCTGCCTGGAGAACACGCCGGTGGTCACGAACACGCCGAGCCAGCCGCGGCGTAGCCGGGCCACGACCCGGGCCACCTGATCCGGGCTGATCGCCGCCCTGGGCGCGACGCACTTGGCCTGGCCGAGTACGACCAGCGGGGTGCTGCTGCCCGGCGCGCCGACATCGAGGCGTCCAACGAAGTCCATGCCGCCGTCGCCGCCGGCGCGGGTCAACCAACCGTCGCGGTACACGGCGCCGGAGCCACCCACCACTTGGGCGGTTACCCGGGCGGCGAGCTGTTCGAAGGCGTGCTTGCGCCCGTCGAAGAAGCGGTAGATCCGGGTCAGCGCCGCCTCGTGCGCCGATCCGGCCGCTGGGGTCTGCTGGTCGGTGGTCTTGACCCGGGAGGACACCACGCGGCGGCGTACCCGGGGGATCGCGGCCCGTCCTTCGGTGACCCACCGTGTCCAGGACGGGGGTGCGTACCGGTTGGCCTGGGCCGCGGTCTTCGTGTGGTCGCGTCGGTCGTCGATCCAGCGCATGTCCAGGGTGTCGCCGGCCGCGGCCAGGTCGAGCACGGCCAGGTCGAGCACGAGGTTGGGGAAGCTGCGCCCGGAGTCGGGGTCGCGCTGCACGACATGTTCCAGTCGTTCGATCAGGGCCAGACCGCAGAATTCGACGTGCCCCTTGACCAGGCTGCGGCCGTCGCGGACCACCGTGGCCGAGCGGAACAGCAACAGCGGTGGGGCGAGGACCCGTTCGGCGGGGCCGGTACCGGCGTGGTACGCCCAGGCTTCGAGCAGGGCGCGGTTGCCGGGGGTGGCGCCGGGCAGGCCCACCGTGCCCGGCTTGTGGTCGCCGTAGTAGCGCACGTGGCCGTGGTCCAGATCGAACTCGTCGTGCCACGGGTTGGTGGCGTGGCCGGCCTTCCAGGGGCTGGAGCGGATGGCGATCACCGGGCGCCGGGCGCGGTCCGGGCCCTGCACCGTGGCGGTGGGGTTGATGCCGCGTTCCAGCATGAGCTTGGGCAGGTCGGCCCCGGGCGGGGTGGTGACGAAGTGGTAGTTGACGTACCCGTCGAGCACGACCTCGACCGGGCTGGCACCCTGGGCGTACCGGTAGACATCCAGCATCCCGATCGGGCGCGGTTGTGCCCCGGTGGCCGGGGCCGGTGAGGCGTCGCTGGTCGGAGCAGATGTCAACGCCGCATTCCTTCCGGGATTGGTCGCCGGCAGAGTCTACGGCGCCGCGGCCCGGCCACCCCGCTCCTGGCCCAACGTCGGGTGACCGGCCTGGGTTTGGCGCCGTTTCACCGCCGGGTCGTCGTCGCCGGCCGCTTGGATGCATCGAGCTGCGCCGGCCGGTACTACCCTGGTCCGATGCGGCACGACGACGGCCCTGGCCCGCCCGCCGCGCCGGATGTGCTGGAGTTCGGCGGCCGGCCGGGCGGCCCGCGGCGCTGGTCGCGGCGGGTCGCGCTGGTCGCGGCGCTCGCGGTCGCCGCCGGGATCATCGGGTACCGGCTCGTGCCGGCCGCCCCGGCTCCGGCCCCGTCGCCGCCGGCCGGGGCGGCGGTACCGACCACACCGGCTTCGGTGGACCCGGCGCCGCAGCGCTCCGCGGTGGGCCACGGGCTGCTGGCGGTACCGGCCGGTTGGGAGCTGTTCGGCTGGGGGCCGGGTGGCGTGGTGCGTATCGAGCTGGCCCGGGGCGTGGTCACCCGTACCCCGGTGCCGCCGTTGGACAGCACCGGGCCGGTGTCGTTCCTGGTCGGCCGGGACTGGGCGATGGTCCGGCCGCTGGACCGGGTACCCGGCTACCGGGTACCCGACGGCCAGCCCGCGCTGCCGTTGGCCGGGCCGTTCAGCCACGGCGGCCCGGTGCTGCCCGGCCCGGGCGGGGACACCGTGTGGGTTTCCCACGACGAGTCCCAGGACGTGAGCATGGTCCTGGTCGACGGGCGGACCGGTACCCCGACCGGGCCGGCCGTGCCGGTACCGGCCGAAGTGGGCGCCGACGTGGTTCCGGACGGCACCGGGTACCTGCTGCTGCGCGGTACCGGCGGGACCTACCTGGCCCGCCCGGACGGCCGGCAGCGGGTCACCACCGGGCAGTTGCTGGCCACCGGCCCGACCCGTTGGCTGGTCGCCGAGTGCGACAGCCCGGCGGCCTGCGGCACCGTGGTGGTGGACCGCGCCACCGGGGCCCGGCGGGCGCTGCCCGGCTACGACCACCCGCCGGTACAGGGCCTCGGGGTGGTGTCCCCGCAGGGCGGGCTGGCCGCGGTGCAGGAGACCGACGTCGCCGGGCAGACCGGGCTGCACCTGGTGGACCTGGCCACCGGTACCGACCGGCGGCTGGAGGTACCGATCGACCAGCCGGTGGATCCGGCCACCGTGGTGTGGTCACCGGACGGCCGGTGGCTGTTCGTGGCCGGGGTGGACGGCACGCTGTTCGTGGTGGCCGCCGCGACGGCACAGGTCAGTGCGCTGGAACCGACCCTGCCGCCGGTACGCCGGCTCGCGCTGCGCTAGGAGTGGCGCCGGCGGTCCCGGTTACCCTGGGCCGGTGACCGACGCACCGGTACCCGTCGTGGACGGGCACAACGATCTGGCCTGGCGACTGCGCAGCCTCGGCGGCGAGCTGAACCTGCACGACGACCTGAGCGGTACCGGTCTGCACACCGACCTGCCCCGGCTGCGCCGGGGCGGTGTGGCGGCCCAGTTCTGGTCGGTGTACGTGCCCTGCGGCTCCAGCGAGGCCGAGTCCGTACAGACCGTGCTCGAACAGATCGACCTGGTCCGGCGTACCGTCGCCCGGTACGACGCGCACCTGCTCCTGGCGACCGGCAGCGCCGACGTCGAGCACGCGATGCGGACCGGCCGGGTGGCCTCGCTGCTCGGCGCCGAAGGCGGGCACTGCATCGGCTCCTCGCTGGCGGTGCTGCGCATGCTGTACCGCCTCGGGGTGCGGTACCTGACGCTGACCCACGCGGCCAACACGGCCTGGGCCGACAGCGCCACCGACGTACCCGCCACCGGTGGCCTGTCGGCCTTCGGCGGCCAGGTCGTCCAGGAGATGAACCGGCTGGGCATGCTGGTGGACCTGTCCCACGTGGCGCCGTCGACCATGCACGCCGCGCTGGACGTCTCGCGGGCCCCGGCGTTCTTCTCCCACTCCTCGGCGCGCGCGTTGTGCGACCACCCCCGCAACGTGCCCGACGACGTGCTGGTACGGGTCCGCGACAGCCACGGCGTGGTCATGGTCACGTTTGTGCCGATGTTCCTGACCGAGGCGTGCCGGCAGTGGGGCGAACGGTTGCAGGCGACCGAACACGCCATCGCCGGGGTCACCGACCGCCCGCAGCGCGCCGCCCGGCTGGACGCCTGGATCGCGGCCAACCCGGCCCCGGCGGTCACCGTGGCCGACGCCGCCGACCACGTCGAGCACGTCCGCGAGGTCGCCGGGATCGACGCGGTCGGCATCGGCGGGGACTTCGACGGTACCCCGGTGCTGCCGCACGGGCTGGGCGACGTGGCCGGGTACCCGGCGCTGTTCGCGGAGCTGGCCGGCCGGGGCTGGTCGGCACCGGAATTGGCCCAACTCGGCTGGCGCAACGCGCTGCGGGTACTGCGGGACACCGAACAGGTGGCCGGCAAGCCATCCGGCGGCGACGACACGGTATGACCGCGGATGGTCCCGTCGGTGATACCGGTACCCGGCCTTACCCAGCCGGGGCCAGGAAACCGGTGACCGCCGCGGTGACCCGGTGCGGGTCCTCGACCCAGGGCAGGTGCCCGGCACCGGCGATCGTCACCCGGGTGGCCTCGGGTAGCGCCCGGTGCAACGAGTCCACCGCCCGGCGGGGTCGCCGGTCGCGGTCCCCGTCGACGATCAGCGTCGGTACCGCCAGCGCCCGGCACGCCCCGGCGACGTCGGTGTCGCGCAGGTACCGGGCGATCTCCGCGTTGAGCGCCGCACTGCACTCCCAGTTGATCGGGAACCACGGCGTGGCAAGGCTTTCCGCGTGCCGTACCGCGGTGGCCGGGTCGGCGAAGTCCGCGGACCACTGCAACACCGCGTACTCGCGGTCCTGCGCCGGGCTGCGGTCCCGGCCGTCGAGCTGCGCCCACCGGGAGCCCGGCCCGCGCAGGTACCCGTCCATGCGCTGGCGGAACTCCGGCCTCCAGGTGTCCTCCGGGTCGACGCCGGTACCCGAGACGTAGATCAGCGCCTCGACCCGGTCGGGGTGTACCAGGGCGTACCGCAGGGCCAGCAGCGCGCCCCAGGAGTGGCCGAGCAGCACGGCCGTCGGCGCGCCGGCGTGGTGGCGTACCGCGTCGAGGTCGGCCACGAATCTGTCCACTGTGTACGGTCCTCGGCGCTGCGAGCGCCCGCAGCCGCGCTGGTCCCAGCGCACGGTACGGACCGCGCCGGCGAGCAGGTCGGCGAGATCCCCGAAGTAGTCCCACAGGCCGGGCCCGCCGTGGCACAGCAGCACCGGACGGCCGTACCCCTGCCGTACGGTCCACAGCCGGCAACCGTCGTCGCTGAGCAGATGCTCGTCCATTCCGCACAGTCTCGCCCATCCTGGGCCGGGCAGCTCACCCGATCTGGCCGCCGGCCAATGTGGTGCCGGGCTCGTCACCATCGCCGAGGTGCCGATGCACCTGGCTCTCGGGTGGGTACTGAGTCACTGTCGTACGGCATTCGGTTGAACGGCCAGTCTGCTCCTCGTGATTCGTCCGCCATGCGGAATCGTCCGTATGAACGGGATCGGCTGTTGAGCGCCTTGGGGATGCCATCAGGTCGAGGATGCCCGTCCGTTGCGGGCCACCGTTGAGGTCGCCGGGCCAGCCGGCATCGGCTGGTCGGTACCGACTCGCGGTGATGCCATGATGACACCTTGTAGATATTTCGATAGGGTGCCAAGTCCGTGGCGATTGCGCGTGAAGATCTTGATCAATGGGGTAACAGATGCGAGTGATGTTGCGAGTGGACGGGGACAAGCCCGCGGATGTCGAGGCGCTACACCGGTTCCTACGTGACGAACGGGCGGTCAGCGCCTACGGCGATCTTGCCTGGGGTCGCAGCGATAAGCCTGATCAGATGGGTATTGTCATTGATGTCCTAACCCTGGTTCTGGGTAGTGGGCTGTCCGCGGCGCAGTTGGTGTTCGCAATCGCGCAGTGGTGGGCCTCCCGGCCGGTGCCGCCCGCTGTGACTATCAGTCGCGGTGACAGGTCAGGGACAACGGTGCGGATCGAGGCGGCCACTCCGCACCTTCTGGCGGAAGCCGTGCGCGAGCTCGAAGAGCCGTAGACCAAATGGGTGAGCTGGCCGATCCTCGCGCCTCTCAGGTGGTTCTCATTGGTGTCGCCGGTTACCGACACCTGGATTCGTTGCCCGCCGTGGCCGGCAATCTGGAGGACCTTGACACGCTGCTGGGTGATGTGGATCTGTGGGGGGTGCCACCGGAGAATCGTGCAGTACTGCGAGATCCCCCCGACGCGCGCACGGTCGGCGTTGCGCTGCGCCAGTCCGCGTCCATGGTCGGCGATGGTGGCCTTTTGGTGGTCTACTACGCCGGACACGGCCTGATCGATCCCCAGGACGGCGCGTTGATCCTGGCGTTGCCCGACTGCGAACCGGATGTTCCGCACGAGGCCGGGCTGCCGTACGAGTGGGTCCGCCGGGCAGTGGCCGCTAGCACGGCTCGGCGGCGGGTCGTGATCCTGGATTGCTGCTACGCCGGTCGAGCCAGTCCGGAAATGGCCACCGCCACGACCGGTACCGACGCGGTGGCCGATAGGGCGGAGATCGACGAGACCTGCCTGTTGGTGTCAGCACCGCGCAACCGTACGGCCGCCGCACCTGTCGGGCAGCGGCACACGGCGTTCACCGGCGAACTCATCCGGGTCTTCACGGATGGTCTGATCGACGGCGCCGCAACGCTCAGCGTGGAGGAGGTCTGGCGGGAGATTCGGCGGGCGTTGATGGCGCGGGGGTACGAACGGCCCGAGATCCGGGAACGCAACTCAGGCGGCAGCATCGCCATCGCGCGCAACGCGGCCGTCCGGCTGCGGAACCTCACTGGCAGCATCCTGGTCGCGGCGCGGTCATTCACCGATGAGGATCTGCGGCAGTCCGTCGTGCTCGTGCTGCGGCACGACGCTACCGGTGCGGTGGGGGTACGGATCACCACTCCCGACGGACCGCTGCCCGATGACTTTCCGCTGGCATGGCGGCGGCTGCTGCATGACCCGGCGGTGCTCTTCGACGGTGGGCCGGTGGCCCGTGATGGATACATCGTCGTGACCATGCTGCGGCCGGGGACTGTGCCGCCGCTGAGGTTCACCCCCGTGCGCGATCGGCTAGGGACTGTTGCCCTGTCCTCACTACCGCAGTCCCTGGAGCCCGCGGTCGACGGCATGCGTGTCTTCTCCGGCTACCTGGGTTGGGGCCCCGGGGAACTGGAGGCCTATCTGGACGCCGGGATGCTGGTGACCACGAGCCATTCAACCCGCCATGTCTTCTCCGGGAGACCCAGGGACTTGTGGCACATCCTGCAGGGTGTGCGATGACCGAACCGCCGGCGGTCACGATCGCGTCGAGTCCCGGTGACGCCGCGCTGCTCGATCAGCTCACCATGAGCCTCGACGACGACGAGCAGATCACCATAGTGCTTGGCTCCGGTGTCAGCGCGCAGGCCGTACCTACCGTCGAAGGAATCCTGCGTCTGGCCGACCACTACGCGGCAGGTCGTGGTGATGACAGCGGGCTGAGGTTGGCACTGGCCCAAGCACGTGAGGAGGCGGACGAAGGTCGACCGATCAACATCTACGCGGCGTATCGGCGTGTGTTCGCCGATTGGGTGTCCGGCGACGAGTTCGACGTGATCGCCCAGCAGGCGGTGCTTGCCGCATACCGGCCGCCCGACCGGATGGCATCGCCGCTGGCGACGCACGGCATCTGGCACCGCGTCGATCTACAACTGGGCGAACGGGTGGAGAACGATCGCGGTTCCTGGCTTCTCCCGCCGGGGATCGAGGCTGCTGGTGCGCTGTTGGCCCGGATGGCCGAGGACTTTGGCAACCAGGTGTTGACAACAAACTTCGACCCCTTGATGGAAATCGCCATCCGTTCCGCTGGCGGCCGCGCGGTGAGCCTGCCGCTGGACTCCGACGGAGACTACGGAACGGTCGAAGGCGAAGACGGTGCGGTACGCGTCTTTCACCTGCACGGGTTCTGGCGACCGACGCTCCACATGAGCGGTCCGCGCCTGGTCCACGACCCTAATCTGCTGACCACGGGCCGCGACCAGTTGGTCGCGTCGGTGGCCCGGCTCATTCGCGGGGACGCGATCTGCGTGCTCGGCTGCAGCGATTGGGCGGGCACCCTGACCGAGGCCATCGCCACGGTCCGCTCGACCCGGGCGCTGAAGGTGCTGTGGGCCGCACACAGTGACGACCAGGTGCATGCAGCCCGGCTGAGTGAGCGCCTGGCCGAAGCAACCGGTGACGCCGTCAACTGTTACTCAGGCGTCGACGGCGGTCGTCTGCTTCCGCTGCTCGCGGAAGCGCGGGGGATCGACGTCAGCCCACGGACCACGGGGCCACGCCACCGCGTACGCCATCACACCTGGGAACGCCAACTCGTCACGCAACCCACCGTCGTGCCACCGGCGGAGGTCCCAGGTCTGCTGCTGCAACTGGAGCGCAGGTTCGGCTGGGTCGTACACCAGGCCGGCGCGGGCAAGCCAGCCATGCTCTTCTGGCCGGTACGGCTGCGACCACCGGCATCGGTGATCCACATGGTGCAGGCATTCGCCGCGGGAGCACTGGCGCAACGCGGCCTGCGTGTGGTGGTGTGCCTCGACGATCTCGGACTTCACGGCGATGCCGCCCAGGACTTCGCCGCCGACATCGAACGCTGGGTGCGTCACACCAGAATGAAGGCTGGTCCGGAGTTCTTCTCGCTGACCACGTTCATCAACGACCCGCGACGACGCGAGTCTTCCGGCGCCGACACCCTGCGCCCGACCGACCCGTGGGCGGTCGCCCGCGCCTTCTACGGTGAACGCAATCCCTCGCTCTACAGCGTGCTGGCCGCGGTGAAGGCGATACCCAACCTGACCACAGTCGACGAACTCGAGGAGAACGCCTGGTCGATCGTGCAGGCGTTGTTCAGCAAGGACGCCAACCGGCTGTTGACCCCGCTGACCCTCTGGTCGTTCCTTCATGATCAGGTGCGTCAGGAGTCGAACCGGCCCGTGATGACCCTGGGCGGGCGTGACGAGGCGCTGTTCTGGGAGCAGTGGCGGGAGACATTCGGGTTCGGCGCCAGCCAGCTGTACAACCCGTTCATCCGGAGCCTCTCCAACAAGTCGGAGATGCTCCGCTGGTCATCGGCTGACCAGCTTCGTCAACATCTGCACCGTACCCACGCGATCCCGGGCTGGGAGGCCGACGGAAGCTACATACCCTGGCTCTTCCAGAATGCGCTGTTGTTACCGATCTATCTGACGCGCCGACCCTTTCCCGAGATCGGCGGCATCGCTCTTGATTCATGGGCGGCGTTCGTAGCTGCCCTTGAGGAACAGGGCGCCACGGTCCTCGACCTGCTCGCCGATCTGGCAAGCCAGATGTACCTCCGAGGGACATGGGCATAGCCGTTCGGCCGATGACGTTACCCGACTTTCGGTCGAGGAACTGGCGGTGTGGCGGTACGGTCTATAGCTATGTCTCCTTCGCACACGGTGGTGGAACTCGACGACCGCCAGGAAGATCTGCGCGACTATGTGCAGCCGTGCGTCTCGGCCTTGGGTCTGGAGTTGACCGCCTACCTGGCC
>Ga0209069_10001806_pt1 | contig 11027 bp, 9 predicted proteins | sample Str013_2_FD_187202 | JGI IMG/M metagenome (GOLD analysis project Ga0209069, IMG submission 187202) | Freshwater sediment microbial communities in response to fracking from Pennsylvania, USA - Straight Creek_MetaG_SC_2013 (SPAdes) (version 2) | ecosystem: Environmental > Aquatic > Freshwater >...
CGGTAGGCCCCGACTCGGAAGCCTGGGCTGTCTCGTCGGCGGCATGCGCCCCAGCGAGGACCTGCTCCGGGGCACTGGCGACCCGGGCGGCGCGCCGGACGAGCGCCGCGAGCTCGGGGTCGCCGGCGGGCGTCTCGCTGTCGGGTGTGGGGGCGTTGGCCGCCCGGTCGGCTGCGGAGTTGGGCAGGTCGGTCATCAGGGGCTCATGCGGGTCGGCCGGCGCCGGGCCTTGTCCCCGGCAGCCGCGTTATCTTCGCGCGTGCACGCGAATCTGTCAGGCGACGGTCGCTCCGCCGGCGCGCCTGAGACGCGGGACGGGCCTCATACGTTGCGCGGCTGGACCACGACGCGCCGATTCTGCTCCTCGCCGATGGACTGCGTCGCCACGCCGGGCTTGTCCTGGAGCACGAGTCGACCCATCGCCGCCCCGGCGCCAGCGATCGGCTCCAGCTGCAGCATCTTCCCCGTCCTGAGATCACCCCGATAGGCGAGAGGGCGATCAACGCAGTTCGGGATCTCGCGCGCGCCTCCGCCGGTCGCGCACGGCAGCGACACCTGCTCCCGCCGCAGCGACACCTGCGACAGCTACACCGACCGGTGCGACTGCGATACCCGCGGCAGCGAGGACCGGCACGGTGCAACACGCCACGCACGCCGCAGCGACAGCGGCCGCCTCGCGTATGCCCTTCATGCCGGCACTCCCAGGAGCGCCGCGATCATCGGGCGGGCGTCGGGCGGTCCCGAGATGTCGAGGGTGTCCCCGACTGGCGTGGATCCGATCGCGAACGACAGGAACGAGCAGCAAGCTTGCTCGCGGGCGACGAGATCGGCGATCGCGCGCAGATCGACGCTCGAGAACGTCAGTCGGATGCCGTCATCAGTCGCCGAGCGACTCGTCGCGTGTCCGGCCACGGTCTGCCACTCAGCGAGGCGACCGGCCATGGAGTCCGCTTCGAGCGTGCAGGCGAGGTCAGGACCCAGGGACGGCACGATGGTCAGGCTCCGAGTAGACGGATCCACTGGGTCGAGTGCGGTGTGGCAACCGCAGTCCGCGCCGCACGGCGCGTCCGGAGCCGGGCTCTCAAGGGTACCGACGAACGACGACAGTTCTGACGACAGTTCCAGGAGGGCGTTCGCCTGCTCCTGGGTGTCGGCGATCTTGGTGGTGATCAACTCGCGCAGGCGCGCTTGGACCGGTCCACAGCGATCCGCGTCCCACAGATCTGCCAGTTCGCCGATCTCGTCGAGTCGCAGGCCCAGCGCACGGGCGCGCGCGATGAAGGCAAGCCGATCGAGGGACCGCTCCTCGTAGGCCCGGTAACCGGAGTCGGTGCGCCCCGGCGCGGGGAGGAGCCCGATCCGCTCGTAGTAGCGCAGGGTGGAGACCGGCAAGCCGGTCCGGCGGGCCGCAGCGGAGATGCGATAGCTGGTCATGGCGCGACTGTAAACCTTGAACCCGGGTGCAATGTCAAGACCCGATTCGTGGCGCACCGAATGACAGCCGAACTTCGAGACCCCGACGGCAACGGTGCTCGGCGCCCGGCCGCGACCTCCAGTGGTGCGGAAGCTCATGTGTCATTACCGATAGATGGCGGGCAACGTAGCGATGAACGTCGACCGGGAGCTACTTCACAATCCTGAAGGTGCTCCGCAGCCGGTCCGCGAACGAATTGACGTTCGCCTCCTGGCCGGGCAACCCGACAAGGGCGATGGTGTAACCATAGCGGCCATCAAGGGTCAGCAGGACCACGTTGTAGCGGTCCTTGCCTTGGATCGGGAGGTGATGGAAGAGGACAGTCCCGGGCCGTCCATCGATCCCGACCTCCGCCATGGAGTCGGGCTTCACCTTCGTCTGCTTCTGTGTGGCAGCGACGTACGACGCGACGTAATCGGCAAGCTTCACCCCCGCCGGTTGCTGCTCGCGCACGACCACGTAGAACTCATCTTTCGAAGCGCCAAAGACATCCGGGTCCGCCGCCGTCTTGCCCTCGATCGTCGTCACCGCTACGGGATGACCGATGGTGTAATTCCAGCGGACCGACGTGAACAGGGTCCACAGGTCCGTCGGCGCGGCGATTACCGGCTGGCTGTCCGATAGATCGAAGTCGAGGGCCATCGAGCCGGGGGTCAGGACATCCTGTGCATCAGGCTGTTGCCAATGCGCGCCGAGGCTTATCCCAACGAGCTTGCCCGAGTCATCGGCGTACAGGTCGAAACTGCCCGAGAAGCCGCTGATGCCGGGGTTGTCGAACCCGAAGGCCGACGCTGGGATGGCCCCGGGGATCGTCGCGAAATGGTGGACCGACCGTCCGTCACGCTTACTCGGTCCCTTGTCCGTGATGCTGCCGATCGTGGCCAGCGTCTGGCCGAGATCCTTACCGGCAGCGGAGGGAGCCTCCTCGAACCACGGCGCAGTCAGGCTCGATCGCTTGTATGAATGGCCATCGACGACGATCTGCTCGGTCGACTGCGACTCGCTGGGAAGGGCGACCGTGATCTCCGAGTGAGTGGCGCCTGGTGCCACCTCGAGCGTGCCGGTCACTGGAGCCGACATCGGTCCGATCTGCAACGTGCCGCTGATGACCGCCGATAACGTGAGGCTCGGGTCGGCGAGCCTGGACAGGACGTCCAGAACGGTCCCCCTCGCCGGCGATGAGGATCGGGACTCGGTCGCCGGCGAGGTCGCGACCGACGGCGCAGGACTGGTCGGTGGGGAGGGCGTCGCTGTGGTGCCACAGGCCGTCGCGCCCACGACAAGAAGGGCGGTCAAGAGTCTCTGAACAAAAGCGCATCGCGGGAGCTCCTTGTACCTTCGACCACCTGAAGGACGTCGCTCCCCGTCATCGATAGCGAACACGGCGCAGGCCCAGATGGCGCGTCCGGCGGATGGCGCGTCCGGCGGGTGCGGTGGACGCACGATCCCCGGCACGAGGAGCGTCCGTCGAGCCCGAATGTCGCGCGGGTCATCTCTACCTCCCTGATCCCGTGTCACATCCGTGTCGCGAGTCACTGCTGCCTCGGTCGTTCGGGTGACGCGCGTCTCGTCGAAACGTTGCGTGATTGACCCAGTAGGGGCGCCGTCCAGCAGCGCGCGACTCGATCTCTGCCGGCGGTGGCTCAGGGCGCGAGGCGCTGCCACGAGACAAGGCCTCCACCGCCCGCGCTGTCGACCTGCGATAAGACACGCCCATCCCGAACATCGAACGTGATGATCGCGTAGTCGCCCCGAGTCTCGTTGAAGAGATAGCCCGCGATCGCTTTCCCGTCAGGCGACCAGATCGGTTTCGACCGATCCAGCCGAGACTCAGGCCGGAGCGAGAAGGCTCGGACCGGATCCAGAGTCACCGCGTTCGACCCGTCTGGGTCGACCACGACGACGACATCGTAGAAGGGCTGTGTCTGATCTCGAACCACATTTTGCGTAAAGGCGAGTCGCGTGCCGTCCGGTGACCAGGCGGGCCAGTACTCGTCGGTCGGCCTCCCGTTCAGGTGGTCGGCCGAGATGTTCCGCTGGCCGGTGCCATCGGGATGGATCACGTAGACATCGTGGGCACCATCAGCACCGGCGTAGAACGCGATCAGATCACCCTGCGGCCGCCATGTCGACATGTTGAACGCGAAACCACTCCCCGCTGCTGTCAAGATGCGCTTGGACCCGGTGCCATCGGCCCTCATGACATAGACGCCGTTATCGGGACCCTCCCCACCCCCGTGATACATGATCTGCCGGCCATCCGGGGACCAAGTCGGCTCATCGGCATACACCCCGGGGTCGCCGAGGGCGTGGAGATCGCCACCGTCCGCGCGAAGGGTCCAGATGTTCGGCGTCGCCGATGGCGCGATGGCGATCGCGAAGAGCAGGCGGTCTGAGCCCGGCGACCATTCGAGCTGCTCGGCCGGGCTTCCCGGCGTCGCCCCGGCCGGGAGCGGTACCGTGACCCACGACCCGGCTTCGAGGTCACCCACCACTACGACCAGCCCGGATGTCCCTTGCCGCCAGTACGCGAGGCGCTTGCCATCCGGCGAGAACATCGGAAAGGTGTCGGTAGCCGACCCATTCGTCAGACTCCGGCGTGCGCTGCCGTCGGCATTCGCGACGATGACGTCGCCGGACATCTCGAAGGCGACCAGGCCGGGTCGGGCGAGGCCGAACGGCGCAGGCACCGGCGCCCGACGTCCCCCGGCTGCGATGGCCGCAACGATCGCCAAGGCGGCGACCATCGCGATCACCAGCAGCCACGCCGGTGCCGGTGTCCAGGAAAGGCGAGAGGTGGTCTGCATCGGGAAATCCCCCCTGAGGATCGGCACGAAGGTGCGTCGTTGCGAGCGGCTCGCGACGAGCGCGATCGCGCCCTCCACGACGCGCTCTGGTGGGTCGATCTCCCCGGGCGCATCGAGCCAGGCGACGATCGCTCGATCGGTGTCGATCACGTGGCTCATGCGAGTCGCTCCTTGGCGCGCGACTCGTCCGGCGCGGATCGGAGCGCGGCACGCAACTGCTGCATCCCGTAGTGGAGTCGCGAGCCGACGGTCCCATATGGCAGGCCGAGGATCGTCGCGATCTCGGTCAGCGGCAGGCCGATCTGATGATGCAGGACGATGACCGCCCGATGGTCAGCGGACAGCCGTCGGAAGGCGCGTTCGAGCTCGTCGCGTGTCTCCGTTCCAGGATGATCCGCGGCAGCGATCTCGTAGCCGGGCACGATCCGGATGTTCGTTGAATGCCGTCGCTCACGCCGAGCCTCGGCAAGACTGGCACGAACGACGAGCCGGTAGGTCCACGCCTCGAACCTCTCAGGATCGCGGAGCTTCGGCAGGTCGACCCAGATGGCGACGAGTGCCTGTTGGGTCGCGTCCTCGGCCCGATCTTGGTCGCGCAGGATCCTGAGCGCGACGTTGTAGAGACGTCGGGTCGACGAGCGCGCAAGGAGTTCGTAGGCCTCCCGGTCGCCTCGCCGCCCTCGCTCCACAAGATCTCGGTTCACGTCGTCACCAGATCACGAGCGACCGACTTGGCGCTCACCCTATATGGGTCCGATATCCATCGAATCTTTCACACAGAGCCGCATGAGCCGTCAAGACGCGCCACCTGCCGAAGGTTGCGTGACGAATCGATCGGTCGTCACCCCTGGTCCGACACGCTCCCCCGGCGTCAGAGCTGGTCAAGCCCTTGGCGCCGTCGTCCCGGCCACGCCTGGCCGGTGCCGATCGTGCGGGCGACGAGGGTACGGAGGAGCAGGTAGACGAGCGACCACATCAGCTGGTCGTACTCTGCGGTCCGATCGCGAATCGGGGTTTCTGACCCCCACCGGCCGTTGACCAGTCAGAGCGCTCTCGACGGCACATCCTGGCCATCCTGGTTCATAGCGGCCGACGACATGCCCACACGATCCCCCAGCCCGGAGGCGAGCGATCCCGGGACGTCCGCCTCGCCTGGGGGTTGACTCAACACATCCGGGCTCCGTCGTTCGTCGCCGTAACGTCGTCGGATCTGCAACCTGCCGTCTCCCTCTATCGTCAGCTGTCAGAGGCTTCGATGCATCCCGATCGCTCTCGATCCGTCGCGACGCTCGCGCTGACCGGTATCGTGGCGAGCCTCGCGCTCCTTGCGATCCTCGCCAGTAACTTCCGCAACGTCGGCCCCGTCGCGCCGACGCCCGGCCGCCTCGGGCTCGGACCATCGGCAGGCGTCCAGGGTTCGGCGAGCCCAGAGCCGCCCGCGATCAGTCCTCCATCGGGTAGCCCGGGTGCCGACACGCTGGACGATGCAAAAGGGATCGCGGAGAAGGTCCTGACACCGCTTCCCGATCGGATCGAGCTGTACACCGGCGCCGTGTCGGTGGTGTCGGGTCAACCGATCACCCTCCATGTCTCGACGACGGCCGTGCGCTATGACTATCGCGTCGAGCGACTCGATGCGACGCGCTCGAGTGGCGGCCGGATCGTCGCACGGTCCACCGCCCGACCTGGTCGCGACTACCGATCGCGCGCCACATTCGACAGCCTGACGCGGACCGCACGAGCCAATTGGCCGGTGACCGATACGGTTGACACGAATGGCTGGTTGCCGGGTGTCTACGTCGTGACCGCGACCGACACGCGCGGAAAGACCGGTCAGGCCATCTTCGTCGTGAGAACCCCGGTGCTGCGGGCCGACCAACCCGCCTTCGTCTTCCCAGCGCTCACCGAGCAGGCCTACAACCTATGGGGCGGGGCCAACCTCTACGCCTATCGGACTCCTCGGGCCGTACGCGTCAGCTTCGAACGGCCGAATGCGCAGGACGACGGGAAGGGCTTGTGGGGCCGCGGCGACGACCGGATCCTGGCCTGGCTGCAGGTGCACGGCCTGCCGCTCCAATACACCACGGACTATGACCTTTCGATGGCGCCACCGACGGTCGCCCCTCGACTGCTGATCTTCGGCCACCACTCTGAGTACGTGGGCGCCGGGCTCTACGACTTTGTCGAGCGACACGTCAACGTCAGTGGCGACATGAACGTGCTCAACTTCGGGGCCAACTCCTTCTACTGGCAGATCCGGCAGGCGACGCCTGCCACGCCGGGGGCCCCGATGGACATCATTTGCTACAGAAACCCGACGGCCGACCCGCTGGCGAAGGCGGACCCGGGATCGACGACCACCCGCTGGCGTGATCCGCCGCTGGACCGGCCCGAAGGGCGGCTATTCGGCGCCCAGTATGTCGGCGTCCTGGGGGACGGCCACACTGGCTATGACGACATCGTCAGCGCCCAGATGCCCGAAGCGCTCCTCGCCGGCACCGGCTGGCATGCCGGGACGGTCATCAGTGGCCTGCTGCTTGGAGAGGGCGATCTCGTGTATCCAGGGTCTGACGGTATCGCGATCATGGACGGCCACGGCCTGGACACGAGGGGCCGACCGCTCCAGACGAGCGTGACGATCCGAACGTCAGGGGCCGGGGCTCGCGTTTTCGATGCAGGGACGTTTGCCTGGGGTCAGCGCCTCACGACCGCGGACACCGGGCCTGGCCTGGCATCTGCCGGCTTCGATCGATTCAACCTGAACGTCCTGACCTGGCTCGGCTTTCCAGCGACACGGTGAGGTCAAGCCGAACCGACTCCGAGCCGACCGCGCGCCCCTGCATCGCTCGCTAACGAGCGCAGCTGCGGCGATGAGTGCGTCGGCTGCTTCAGGTCCACCTCAAGCGGCTAGATCGTTCCTGGCGAGGAGTTCGAAGTCGGGCAGGTCCCGGGCCCTCATGGAAGCGGTGCGGCCCGAAATCTATCGGCCCACACCATCGACCCTGGCCAAGGGATCAATGAGGGTTTCTTCAGCAACGCAACTCCGCGCCGTCGGGTACGGTTTGGTCGTCACAAACGGTCGCGCGACCAAGCTTCGTCACGCTTAGGAGATGGTGCGTCCTGCTGTGGATTACTGTCACCCCGGCGTCGGCGGTGTCCTGTCCGAGGCGCGGTTCCGGCTCGCTTCCGCCAAACGGGTGTGCGGCTCACTGCCCAGGATCGATCCCCAGGCACGCGCCTGGGGATCACTCGGGGCCCGCGTACGCGCCGGCCGTCTCAGGGAACATCGCCTTGATGATCTTGAAGGCCGAGATGTCCGCGGTGGCGTCCATGTGTAGGTAGACGGCCGCATCGCGCAGGTATTTCTCGATTCCGACGTCGAGCATCGCCCCATGGCCGCCGTGCAGCTCCAGCGCGTCGCGGCAGACGTCGAAGATCTCCTCCGAGGCGAAGACCTTGACCATGTTGCAAAGCTTCTCGGCGTCGGCGGCATTCTCGTCCACCGCCCGCGCCGCGCGATGGAGGAATGCGCCGACCGCATCCAGTTTGGTGGCCATCCGGGCGAGCCGGAGCGCCACGGCTTGGTGCTTTATCAAGACCTTGCCACCCTGCACGTGCTGTTGGACGAAGGTCGCGGTGTCCTCGAAGGCAGCGATGCCGGTGCCGAGGTTCTTGGCCGCCTGGAGGATCTTGCCGGGTCGGAAATAGACGGCGGCCTTCCCGAGGGCCTCGCCGCGCACAAGCAGGTGGTCCTCGGGCACCCGACAGTCCTCGAAGGTGATCTCGCCGTTGTTCATGTACCGGCCGCCGATCGTCTCGTTGCAGCGGGTGACGGTCAGGCCCGGGGTATCACGCGGGACGAGAAAGCTGCTTGTTCCCTGGAGCATCCCGACCGTCGGGTCCGTGTTCGCATAGACGACATAGAGCGACCCGTCGTACCCGTTGCTGATGTACTGCTTGCGGCCGTTGATCGTCCAGGCGCCGTCGGCGAACGTCGCCCGGGTGTCCATACTTGCTTCAGGGACGTTGTACGGCAGCCAGCGGTCCGACGCTCCCTTCGGCTCGGTCAGGCAATGGGCCATGAGGAACGCGGGATCGGCCATGTAGCGGGGGAACCAGCGCGCCTGTAGATGCTCGGGCGCCACATTCCGCAGGAGCACGGAGACCTTCCAGCCTTGGGCCAGCTTGTCGGCCAGTCCGGCGTCACCCCGGCCGAGTTCGGTGGCGATCACCGCGAATGTCTGCGCCTCGGTTCCCGGGTCCAGCTCCAAGCCGCCGTATGCCTCGGGTACCCCGAGGCCCCGGAGGCCGGCTCTGTCGGCCTCCTCGAGGATGCTCTTCGGGAGGCGCTCACTCGGCTCGAAGAGCCATTCGCGCTCGCGGTTCGCCTTGATGAACGGGATGACGACCCGGTCGACGTACTGTCGCGTCGTTTTCTGCATCAGCCGTTGATCGGGCGAGAGCTCGAGCTGGGCCATCGTCAAGGTCATGTCCTCTCCCTTCGGGTCTTGCTGTGTCGAGACTCGCCACCGGGCCGGATCCACGAACAGATCCATGCGGCGCTACTCCGCGGCCGGGCCTGCTGGGGCGACTTCCGGTCCGATCCAGATCGTCTGGATATTCGTGAACTCGCGGATCCCGAACGGCCCGAGCTCGCGTCCCCAGCCGCTATGCTTCACGCCGCCGAAGGGCAGCCGTGGGTCGGACGCGACCATCCCGTTCACGAAGACCGCGCCGCACTCGATCGTCCGGGCCAGAGCCTCACCCCGCGCGACGTCCCCGGTCCAGATGGCGGCACCCAAGCCATAGTGGGTGCCGTTCGCGACCGCAACCGCCTCCTCGGCGTCGGCGACGCGCCGCACGGCCGCGACGGGGCCGAAGGTCTCCTCGGCAAGGACGGGCATCGCATCCCGGACGCCCGTGAGGACGGTCGGCTCGTAGAAGTAGCCCGGCCCGGCCCGTCGTCGGCCACCGACGAGAACTCTCGCGCCCTGGCGGACCGATTCCTCGACCTGCCGCTCGAGCGCATCGCGAAGGTCCGAGCGCGCGAGCGGGCCGACCTGCGTGGCCGGGTCGAGCGGGTCGCCAAGCCTGAGTGCCCCGACGCCCCGGGCGAACCGCTCTTCGAACTCGTCGGCGATCGCCTCGGCTACCAGGAAGCGCTTCGCCGCGATGCACGACTGGCCCGTGTTCTGGTTCCGGGCACGGACGGCCGTCGCCGCCGCAGCGGCGATATCTGCATCGGCGAGGACGATGAATGGGTCCGACCCTCCCAGCTCGAGCACCGTCTTCTTGAGCGCTGATCCGGCGACGGCGGCGACGCGCGCCCCGACGTCCGAGCTGCCGGTCAGGGTCACGGCGGACACCCGGCGGTCGCAGACCACGGGCTCGACGTCGGCGCCGACGAGCAGAAGCGTGTGGAAGAGGCCGCGCGGAAAACCCGCCTCGTCGAAAGCAGACCCGACCGCAAGCGCGCACTGCGGGATGTTCGAGGCGTGCTTGAGGAGCGCACCATTGCCGGCCATGAGCGCGGGAGCGGCGAACCGGAAGACCTGCCAGAACGGGTAGTTCCAGGGCATGATCGCGAGGATGACCCCGAGCGGTTCGAACGCCACGAGGCTTCGACTTGCGTTCGTCGCAACGACCTGGTCGCCGAGGAAGCCGGCCGCCTGATCTGCGTAGAACTCGCATGCCCAGGCGCATTTCTCGATCTCGGCGACGGCCTCGACGATCGGTTTGCCCATCTCGAGTGTGATCAGGCGACCGTACTCGTCGCGCCGGCCGCGTAAGTGCGCCGCGAGCCGGCGCATCGCTGCGGCGCGCTCCACGAACGAGGTTCGCCGCCATGCCTGCTGGGCCGCGTCGGCTTCCGCGATCGCGGCTTCCACCTCGTCGGGCGTGGACCGGGGGAAGCTGGCAAGGAACGCTTCCGTCGCGGGGTTGACCGAATCGAGCTGGCTGGTCATCGGTGGAGTTGCTCGCTCATCCAGTCCGCCATCGCGGGCCGGTACTTGTATGTGATGTTGTTGCAGACGTGGTTCCCGTCTGGGTACAGGAGCAGCGTCGCGTTTGGCGCTTCGGCAACGATCCGCTGCGCCTGCTCGGGCGGGAAGAGCCGATCCCTCGCACCATGGATGACGAGCATCGGCTGGTCGACGTGCGCTAGCACGCCGCGTAGCGCGAGTGTCTTCGACTTCTCGAACGCCTCCGACTCGTCCCCAGATTTCGTGTAGAACACGTAGCCGGCCCGGGTCAGCTCGTTCAGGGCCGGCCAGCACTCGGACAGGTCGTACGGACCGGCGAGCGACACGAGCGCCCGGATCCGTTTCTCTCTGGCCGCTGCTAGTGGGCCGTAGATCCCGCCCATGCTGATCCCCATCAGCCCGACCCGTCCGGCGTCTACGTCGGTACGGGCGGCGAGCACGTCGATGATCGGCCGGACGACGCTCGACCAATCGGCCCGGATCGGGAAGCGCCGCGAACTCTCGCCCTGACCCGGACCGTCCACGGTGAGGGTGGCCATCCCGCGCCGGAGGAAGTCCTGCTCCATCGAGAACAACTCCTCCTTCACTGAATCGAGCCCGGGGACAAGGAGCACGACCGGCGGACGAGCGACATCCCGTGGCCGGCGCAGGTTGCCGGGGATCGCCGCGCCCTCGAACGGGATCTCCAGACGCTCGCCGGGCGGGTCGAGGTGCGGGAGGGCTCGCGCGTACATCGCGTTGGCGAGGGCGCCCATCTCGAGA
>Ga0209069_10001807_pt1 | contig 11027 bp, 9 predicted proteins | sample Str013_2_FD_187202 | JGI IMG/M metagenome (GOLD analysis project Ga0209069, IMG submission 187202) | Freshwater sediment microbial communities in response to fracking from Pennsylvania, USA - Straight Creek_MetaG_SC_2013 (SPAdes) (version 2) | ecosystem: Environmental > Aquatic > Freshwater >...
TCCTGATAGACATCAGAAACCGCAAAAACATAGGGATCGATGCCCCGTGTTGACGAGAACACGCGCTGAAAAAGAGAGCCATAGTGACCAACTGGGAGTGAAGGCGTTACCCGTGGTTGCATGACACCATAACCATGGGTCACGCGCTGCTTTGTCGGATCAAACTGCGGGCGATTTAGGGGGTGGGCGATCTTTCCGACTAGGCGCCGGGCGGCATCCCGCGGAAGCCGGGTATCGGCATCGAGTGTAATCACAAACTTGATTGCGGAGGGCAAATGACCCCCGAAAGCTATGAAACTGGTATCAGTCGCACCGCGCAGCAGACGATTTAGTTCATGAAGTTTGCCGCGCTTGCGTTCCCAGCCCATCCATTTGTTTTGTTGGGAATTCCACAGTCTTCGCCGATGGAGAACCAAAAACCGGTCTGTGCTGTGGCGCAAGTTCAAACGATCAATGCCGTTGATCGCCGTCGCCAGCAGATGTTGATCGGATTGCATCTTTTCCGAGATTGCATCCGTCCAATCGGTTACTAGAGCGAAGTAGATTTCACCGTCACCATTCGAAAGAAAATGGATTTCCAATCTATCGATCAGTTCTTCAATGTCCTCAACGGAGGTGAGGAGAGTTGGAACGACCACAAGTGTGCGCAACTCTGCTGGGACCCCATCTCGCAGGGCAAGACCGGGAAGAACTGCCGCGTCCATGAAACGGGTGATCAACAAGTTGACAATCGCCAATGCCGCCTCAGTTACGGGAACCAGAGCAGCGAGTCCCAAAAGCACAACAATCATCGCCGGGAGACTGCTTTGGATGGATGGACCAAGGCCAAGCAGGAGAATGCCGCAACTCACAGTGAAAAGCGCGCCAAGATAGGCATAAAGTCCGCCCTTGCGGAGGCCCATTCTCATCCGGCGCAACAAGGGTGGATGAAAGCCCAGATCGGTTTCAAATGCTCTTCGCCCAGCTCCCAGGAGATAATAGCCAGAATCTGAATTTGTCTTCTGGTCCGCTGCAGTTGAAGCGGCAACGGTGTCTGATGCACGTTGTGCAATTTCGATTTCGCTGTATACTGAGCCGCGCGCCAACTCTTCGACCGCAGTGCGATAGAGAGTACGACTTGCAAAATCCATTTCAGCATAGCCCGGTGTGGTGCGCAGAAGCGTATCGACATGGCTCACACCATCAAACCACGTTTCCCAATTGACGTCTGAAATGAGACGCATGCTGGTGATGATGTTGCGCACCGTCACGTTGGCTGCACCTTGACGGAGATGTTCTTCGTTCACCGCCGTGTCGAGCGAATAGCCTTGCAAATCAGTTTTCGCTTTCAACCAATCGAGCATTTGCACCGCGAGACCATCATGGTCGCGCAGGCGTTGAATAAGCTGAACAGCAAGCGGCTGTGTTACTTTCGGTTCCGGAATCCGGTCGAATATCGCTCCAATGTTTGCTCTGGGACTTCCCAATTTAAGGACCTCATCGGCAATGGCATCGGCAACCTCACGGGCTTTGCGCGACTCCACGATGCGCTGTGAAACCCGCCGCAAATTTTCGATCAGGATCAATCGCAGACTGATGGCAACGGCCCATAATTCACCGATCGTCAGAATTTGAACGCGTTGATACTCATTCACAAATTCGGTGAGCGATATGGCGTCAAATCGACTATCGGTGTGAGCAACATGGGCCCATACCAAACCAAAAATTCGAGGATGGCCGGCCAATGGGCCTTCGGCCATCTTTGGCAACTGGCGATAGAAGCCTTCGGGTAGATCGGCCCGTGTTTGGCGGATCTGCTCTCCAACAAGGTGATAGTTGTCGATCAGCCATTCCGCCGCTGGCGTGACTGTCTTACCAAGGTTAACCGCACTGCGGATCTCGGTATCTGCAATATTCAATGCAGCGGCGTTGTCGCGCAGGCGGTCAATGATGGAATAGACTTGCGGGGGTTTGTCAGCGACCAATTGGGATTGCGCCAAACTCTGCGCATGCTGGCGCAGCCGCTCGATGCCAAAGATCTCGGCGCTGATGGGTTGCAGATCATCCCACTGTTTGGAATTGCCTCTGCCAAGGTTCGAAACAATTTGCCGCACGCTCATTTGCACTCCACATCAACTTAAAATGCGATGAAAACTCGGCTGGCTCGCCGGTTGGGAAGCATGTGAACACAAGCCGGGATTGCCCATATGAGGAACAATCGCCCGCGCCCACCACCAAGTTCAGCGCATATAACGCGCAGCCCCAATTAAGGTTCCATGTTTCGGCACCGGACAATACCCAATCTGAAGTCTTGTTCGCAATGCCGCACCCAATACGAACGCGGCCTGCTAGTCGAAATCGACGGAAACTGAGGGCGGATCCATCACCTCGTAGGCAACGGTCACATTCTCTTGCGATGATGTGGAAGCATAAGCAAGCGCGCGAAGGCTCACCTCAAAGCTCCCCACCATCGGTGCAAAATAGGTAATAAGCACAGCCAGCGTCATAACCCGCCGAATGTGAGCGAAAACCATATGAGGAGCGGCGACCATGAACTAACAACACTGAGCACACCAATTGGTTCCACTTTACCAATGCCTGATCAGGTAAATACAAAATCGCCGAAGCCCGAGGGAAAATGGCGTCGGCATAACCACAAATTCGTTTTATTGGATTGGTTGTTTAGTGAACTGCCAGTGGCGTTCTCATTTCCCAGAAGAATATCGCCAAAAATTGGATTTTCGTGCCCGGCGATCATGCGCTATGTCGTGGTGTTGCCAGAGCCTGAAAGGCCAAGAAGGCTGCGGTAGCTGCCCTACGGGGTTTGCAGGTTGATGGCATCCACAGCCCTGGTTTCACTGAAGGGTTTGGCAAAGGTTGACCGGTTCGACGGGAGGCTGACCAACCATCATTAATTCCCCGTCCGCTGCGCGCTAAACGGTGAGCAATGCTTTGACGTTTTTGTCTTTGAGTTTTTCTGGGCCACCTTGTTCGACAACCCGGCCACGATTGAGAATGATAAAGCTGTCCGCCAACCTGCGGGCGAACTCGAAATATTGTTCGACCAGTATGATCGACACAGTGCCGCGATCACGCAGCATGCCGATCACCCGCTCGATGTCCTTGATAATGGAAGGTTGAATACCTTCCGTCGGTTCATCCAGCAGCAGCAACTTGGGTCGCAGAACCAATGCACGACCAATGGCAAGCTGCTGTTGCTGGCCACCGGAAAGGTCTCCGCCGCGTCGGCGTAGCATGGATTTGAGAACCGGGAATAATTCGAATATTTCATCCGGAATGTTGCGGTTGGCGCGTGGTAACGCGGCAAAGCCGGTTTTCAGGTTCTCTTCGACAGTCAGGCTCGAAAAGATTTCGCGACCTTGCGGCACCAGCGCAATGCCGGCGCGGGCGCGGGCATCTGCACCCAACTTGGTAATGTTTTGACCGGAAAAGCGAATGCTGCCGCCACGCGAAGGCGACAAACCTGCAATAGCGCGGATCAAGCTGGTCTTGCCGGTACCATTGCGGCCCAGCACACAGGTGATCTTGCCGGGTTCCGCCGAAACAGTAACATCGTTCAGGGCGCGACTGGCACCATAGAACAGCGATATCGATTTGGCTTCAAGCATCTCAGCGTCCCAAGTAAACTTCAATGACGCGCGGGTTCTTCTGCACAGCATCAAGCGAGCCTTCTGCGAGCACCGAACCTTCGTGCAGAACCGTGACCCGCACGCCCAGCGCCTGGATAAAGTCCATGTCGTGCTCCACCACCACCACAGACTTTTTCCCTGCGATGGTCTTTAGCAGGCTGGCTGTTTTTTCTGTTTCGGAATCCGTCATGCCGGCCACCGGTTCATCGACTAGCAACAGTTCTGGCTCCTGCATCAGCAACATACCGATTTCCAGCCATTGCTTCTGGCCATGCGAAAGATTGGCTGCGCGCGAAAAGCGCAAGTCTTCCAGTTTGGTGAGTTCGAGCGTATCGTTGATCTTGGCGTTGTCTTTGGCCGAAGCCTTCCAGAACAAGGCCTTCAAAGGAGAACGGTTGGACCTCAACGCCAGTTCCAGGTTCTCCCAGACAGAATGGTTTTCGAACACTGTTGGCTTTTGGAACTTGCGGCCGATGCCGAGATTGGCAATGGCGGCTTCGTCATGTTGCGTCAGATCAACGTTGCCGAAGAGCACGCGGCCCTCGTCTGGTCGCGTCTTTCCCGTAATCACATCCATCATGGTGGATTTGCCTGCACCATTGGGGCCGATAATGGCGCGCATCTCGCCGCGCTTCACATCGAGGCCGAGCTTATTCAACGCCTTAAAACCATCAAAGCTCACACTCACATCTTCGAGGTAAAGCAGGGTCTCACCGTTTTGCTTAACGTCTGGCGGGATCATTCGGCCATCTCCGGCGTGGGCAGAGGTGTCGCACTCGTCTTCTTCAAATTGCTCCAGCCTGCAAAGCTACCCGCCAGCCCCTTAGGCATGAACAATGTGACGGCAATAAAGAGAAAGCCAAGCACATAAAGCCACGCCTCGGGCAATGCACCGGTGAACCAGCTTTTCGCGGCATTGATGACGATTGCACCCAAAGCCGCGCCCCACAAGGTTCCGCGACCGCCAAAGGCCACCCAAATCACTGCCTCGATGGAATTGGCGGGAGCAAATTCGGATGGGTTGATAATCCCCACTTGTGGCACGTAAAGCGCACCAGCGATGCCCGCCATCAAGGCCGAAACGACAAACACAAAAAGCTTGTAGTGTTCTGCGCGATAGCCAAGGAAACGCACGCGCGGTTCTGCGTCGCGGATCCCCGCAATCACCAGCCCCAGCTTGGAAAGCACAATGCCGCGCGCGGCGATGAAACAAAGCCCGACCGCGAGCGCAGAAAGAGAGAACAACACAGCGCGCACGCCTGCCGCCTGAATGTTGAAGCCTAAAATGTCTTTGAAATCGGTCAGGCCGTTGTTGCCACCAAAACCCATGTCATTGCGGAAGAAGGCCAGAAGCAGCGCATACGTCATCGCCTGGGTAATGATTGAAAGATAAACACCGGTCACACGGCTGCGGAATGCAAACCAGCCAAACACCAGCGCCAAGAGGCCCGGCGCCAGCAGCACCATGACCATGGCGAAAGGGAAGAATTCAAAGCCTTGCCAATACCAAGGCAGGCTTGGCCAATTCAGGAACACCATGAAATCCGGCAAGTTGGGGTTGCCATAAACTCCGCGCGCCCCAATTTGGCGCATGAGATACATGCCCATGGCGTAACCGCCCAGCGCGAAGAACGCCCCGTGGCCAAGGCTGAGAATGCCGCAAAAGCCCCACACCAGATCAACGGATAGGGCAAGCAAGGCAAAGCACAGATATTTACCCAGCAGTGTCACCAGGTAATCCGGCAAATGCAGCACGTTTTCTGATGGTACCACAAGATTGAGCAGTGGAACGGCCACTGCAGCAAGACCAAGAGCGAACAAAAACACAAGGGCGCTGCGATTGAAAATCCCGGTATTGGCCATTACGTTTCCACCCAGCGGCCTTTCAGCGCGAACAGGCCCCGTGGCTTTTTTTGGATGAAGAGGATCACGCCAACAAGAATGATGATTTTGCCCAGCACGGCCCCAGCGAATGGTTCGAGAAATTTGTTGGCAATGCCCAACGTGAGCGCGCCAGCCAACGTGCCCCACAGATTGCCAACGCCGCCAAACACCACAACAAGGAAGGAATCGATGATGTAATTCTGCCCAAGATTGGGGCTGACATTGTCAATCTGCGTGAGTGCCACGCCGGCAAGTCCGGCAATGCCGGAGCCGAGCCCGAAGGTGAGCGTATCGATCCACGCGGCGCGAATGCCCATGGCCCGCGCCATGGGGCGATTCTGCGTCACAGAACGCATCTGCAGGCCCAGCGACGAGCGCTTCATCAACAGCATGAGCGCGGCAAAGATCGCAACTGAAAAGATCATGATTGTGATGCGGTTGACGGTGAACGAAAGCCCGGCCGTGATATTGATCGCCCCACTCATCCAGCTCGGGGCTGAAACTTCCTTGTTGGTCGGGCCGAAAATGCTGCGTATGGCCTGTTGCAGAATGAGCGACAGGCCCGATGTGGCCAGCAGCGTTTCCAGCGGGCGGCCATAAAGGAAGCGGATGATGCACCGCTCAATCGCCATGCCGAGCAGACCCGTGACGATAAAGGCCCCGGGGATTGAAATCAGCAGGGCCTCGTTCTGTACGCCCGGAAAGCGCGCAGCGATGGTCTGCTGCACGACATACGCGGTGTAGGCCCCCACCATGACCAATTCACCATGCGCCATGTTGATGATGCCCATCACGCCGAAGGTGATGGCCAGGCCGATCGCAGCCAATAGCAACACCGAGCCAAGCGAAAGCCCATACCAGATGTTTTGTGCAAACGACCAAGCCGCCAAGCCATTCTCAATGGAAGACGCGGCGGCGAGGGCGGCTGATTTTATGGGCTCTTGCGCATTACTGCCAAGCTGAACCAGCAGGGCCGACGAGTCGCGGCTTCCCTCTTTCTTGAGGGCATCAATGGCAGACAATTTTTCCGCATCCGGCCTTTGACTGTTGAGCAAGGCCGCAGCGTGGGCCTCAATCATCAGGGCAAGGGTAGGCGCGTCTTTCTCAGCCGCAATGGCCTTTTCAAGCGCATCCAGCGAGGCCGCATCGCCAGATTTCAAAATGGTTGCGGCAGCACTGCGGCGCGTGGCGGCATCGGCGCTGAACAATGTCAGGCCACCCTTGGCGTTGGAAATGATGCCGCGCAATGCGTTGTTGATTTTGATCTTCTCAAACTCAAACTTTTGGCCAGTACCCGCGGGCTGATTGGTGGCAGGATCGATGAGGCTGAGGGTGTCACCATCGGCCTTGCCGATGAAAACGTGTTGGTCCGTTTTGCGGAGGAAAAGATTGCCGGCCTCCAGCGCATCAAGAACAGGCACAGCTGTGGCATCCCCGGAAACAACCAGCGCCGTGATGGCTTGTTCACGCGACTTGAAATCACCCTGGCCCAGCGCGTTCACAAGTTCAGCCGTGCCCGCAAACGCCGGACCGAGCCCTGCGAGCAGGCACACAAGCATGACCAATCCGAAAACTGTTGCGCGCATGAGGGCGATCCGTTCAAAAATGGGCCCGCCCCAAAGGGAGGAGCAATGGAGCAGGCCCCAGGACAGGTGGCTAAATCAGCCGCCTATTGTTCAAGCGCCACCGCATTTGGCAGTCTTCACGTTGAAGTTGCCGCAGTGTAGTGGCTTGCGCCAATCCGAGATCAGGTCTTTGGAGCCCGGCAGATAGTCTGACCATTCGTCGCCAGCGACCAGGCCTGGAGTTTGCCACACAATATCAAACTGACCACTCTCCTGAATTTCGCCGATCAATACTGGCTTTGTGATGTGATGGTTCGGCAACATGGCAGCATAGCCGCCCGTGAGATTTGGAACCGTCACACCAATGATTGCGTCTTGCACGGCGTCGGAGTCTGTCGTGCCAGCCTTGGTCACGGCGGCAACCCACATGTTGAAGCCGATGAAATGTGCCTCCATCGGGTCATTGGTCACACGCTTGTCGTTTTTGATGAAAGTCTGCCAGCTCTTGATGAAGGCAGCATTGGTGGGATTGTCAACCGACATGAAGTAGTTCCAGGCTGCCAAGTGGCCGACGAGCGGCTTCTTGTCGATACCCGCCAATTCCTCTTCGCCCACCGAGAAGGCTACAACAGGAATGTCTGTTGCCTTGACGCCTTGGCTACCCAGTTCCTTGTAGAAGGGCACATTGGCGTCTCCGTTGATGGTTGAAACAACTGCAGTCTTCTTGCCGGCTGAACCAAATTTCTTGACGTCAGACACGATCGTTTGCCAATCGGAGTGTCCGAACGGTGTGTAGTTGATCATGATATCTGCCTTGGCGACCTTCAGAACATCCGTGAGGTAGGCCTCGAGGATCTTGTTGGTGGTGCGCGGATAGACATAGTCTGTGCCAGCCAAAACCCAACGCTTTACGCCTTGGGCGGCAAGATAATCCACTGCGGGTATCGCCTGTTGGTTTGGAGCGGCCCCTGTATAGAAGACATTTTTCGAGCTTTCTTCGCCTTCATATTGCACAGGATAGAACAGCAGGCTGTTCAATTCTTCATAGACAGGCAAAACTGACTTGCGTGACACGGATGTCCAGCAACCGAATGTGGCGACGCATTTGTCTTTTGAAATCAGTTCACGGGCCTTTTCGGCAAACAGTGGCCAGTTTGACGCTGGATCAACTACTACACCTTCAAGCTTCTTGCCAAGCAGGCCGCCCTTGGCATTTTGCTGTTCGATCAACATCAGCATCACATCTTTCAATGTGGTTTCACTGATTGCCATGGTGCCCGAGAGCGAGTGAAGGATGCCAACCTTAATCGTCTCCCCATCGGCGAAGGCATATTGGGGCAGTCCCATTGCCGCGGCGGTGGCGCCAAAAGCGGCAGCAGATCTCAAAAATCCTCGGCGTGTTGTCATTGGTGTTGCGCTCCTGTTTTGTTGCAGAGCACAACAACGCAAGAGGCGTGCCAGATTTTAACTTTATGTAACTATATGTTGTGTAAATATAAAATCATTTGCATAAATTTTCACCAGCGAAAAAATTGTGCAGTTGCAACCGAACGACTGCCAATATGCAAACTTGTTAGGCAGAAACTCAGTGCGCTGCTTTCGCATTGTGGTGGTCACGAGGGCTTTCCGATCTTCCAAACTGCGAGCGACAGCGAGACAAACGAGAAGTCTCCCTCCACAATTCCCGTTTCTAAAGGTGCACAAATAAATTTCTCCTTTTCAGAAGGTCTTGAGGCCAATGGCCGGGCTTCCCAACTGCCTCTTTCGCACCTTCGGTTTGACCAATCTGGTTCAAGTCACTGTCACGCTCAATTTGGAAGCACAGGAAGAGGCAGGCTCAAGCCGCAAATGGGACGATGGCATTTTCACTCGGTCTCATGCCGGAGGATGTTTTCACCTCAACCCACACCGCCAAAGCTGGCAGCAATACGAACTAGACGATGCTTGATTGAGAGCGTCGGACATCAACTCACTGACTCGACGAAGCACCAAGTTTGCAATAACGTTCTGGCCGAACACTGCACAGGTCATCAAAACGCGGCGCGAATGAATAAAAGCCAAGTTCAATTTAATGAGGCCGTTTCAATCGCGAAGAATGGCCAAAATGTTTGGCAGGCATTGGCGGAATATTCCATCGCACTCAATGGCCACAAGCTTTTTACGGTCATGACTGTTGACATGGACGCCGGATTGGCGCGGCGGATATTTTCGGATCACCCCGCCGAATATCCCGTGACCGGCACAAAACCCATTCACCGCGATGCGTGGTTTGATATCGTTCATGGCGAGAAGCGCAGTTTTGTCGCCAATACCATTAATGACATCTCCAAAGTGTTTCCTGATTTTGAGCTGATCAAATCGCTGGGATGCGGATCCGTTATTAATTTACCCGTCGTTTTGCGAAGTAATCTGGTTGCCACCATCAACCTGTTGCATGTTGAACATCACTACACCGCCGAGCGTGTCACATTGCTGGAGACGCAACTCGCTTTGCCCGCCAAACTTTGTTGTGCACTTGCTGGACAGATGAATGACTGACACACAAATTGGCCAAACAAATATCGCTGGCCACATGGCGCGGCGTGCTGGCTCATTCTTTGCTAGCCTGGCTCTCACGTTTGTCGGGCTCACGGCCATTACTTTTTTGATCAGCCGCCTGACCAAGATTGATCCTGTGCTGGCCATTGTAGGAGATAAGGCGAGCAAGGCGGTCTATGACAAGACTGTTATCTTGCTCGGTCTCGATAAGCCGCTTATCGTTCAATATGGGGCCTATCTGCGCAAACTGCTGGCAGGTGATTTCGGAACATCGGTTCTGACGTCTCAACCTGTGCTCTCCGATCTCTTGCACGTATTTCCAGCGACGTTTGAGCTTGCGACTATTGCCACGATTCTCGGTGTGTTGATCGGTGTTCCCGGCGGGGTTCTCGCCGCAGCCCGCAAGGGGCAATGGCCCGACCAACTTGTGCGAGTGGTCTGTCTGTTCGGCTACTCCATTCCAGTCTTCTGGCTGGGGCTGGTGGGGTTGTTTGTTTTCTATGGCAAGCTTGGCTGGGTTTCGGGCACAGGTCGATTGGACATCGCGTTTGATGATATTGTTACGACGCGCACGGGTATACTGTTGATTGACGCCACCATTGCAGGTGAGTGGGATATTTTTCGCAACGCCTTCAGCCATCTCATTCTTCCCGCTGGCATTCTCGCCTATTTCTCACTGGCCTATATCGCGCGGATGACGCGCAGCTTCATGATTGATCAACTGAGCCAGGAATACATCATTGCCGCGCGGATCAAGGGCCGGTCCTATTGGGGTGCCGTTTGGAAACACGCCTTCCCGAACATCATGGTGCCGTTGATCACCGTCATTGGCCTCAGCTATGCCTCGCTGCTTGAAGGGGCGGTATTGACCGAGACGGTTTTTGCATGGCCGGGGCTGGGGCAATATATCACACGGGCATTGTTCAACAGTGATATGAACGCTGTGCTAGGTGGCACTGTTTTGGTGGGTACGGTGTTTATCGGTGTCAATCTGTTCTGTGACTTCCTCTACAAAGTCTTTGACCCGAGATTGCGCAACTCATGACAGCCACCAGTCAACAGACACTCACCCAATGGCTGGAGAGCGACACACCAGCATCCTCGCGGCAAGCCGTGGCGGGCAATGTCTATCGTGCCATACGCAGCATTGTTTCGAACCCTGCCGCTTTCGCGGGATTGATCATCGTGGCTCTGTTGATTGTCATGGCAGTGATGGCACCGCAACTGGCGCGAGGCATCTCGCCCATCGAGCAAAATCTTGCCAACCGCCTTCATGCGCCAGATGCTGCGCATTGGTTTGGAACCGACGAATTGGGCCGCGATATTTATGCGCGCACGCTTTTTGGCGCACGCGTGACCATTGCCATGGTGTTGCTGGTTTCCGTCATCGTCGGGCCTATTGGTCTTGCGG
>Ga0209069_10001808_pt1 | contig 11024 bp, 12 predicted proteins | sample Str013_2_FD_187202 | JGI IMG/M metagenome (GOLD analysis project Ga0209069, IMG submission 187202) | Freshwater sediment microbial communities in response to fracking from Pennsylvania, USA - Straight Creek_MetaG_SC_2013 (SPAdes) (version 2) | ecosystem: Environmental > Aquatic > Freshwater >...
GGACCGATGCCAATCACGCCTGCACTCACACCTTCCAACATAGCCTCGGTAAAACGCCGCCGCTCATCCAGCTTCTCATTCGTCATCATCAACTGATCACGGCTTTGGGCGATCTGATCTGTCATCAAATTGAAAGTTTGTGAAAGGCGCTGCAAATCTCCGGGCCCCTCAATGACTTTCACTTTGGCATTAAAGTCGCCGTTGGCCACATCTCGCGACGCGTTAAGCAGCCGCACCATTGGGGCGACCAAACGATCTGCAAACCACATGCCTGCCCAGACTGCGGTCAACAAAAAGATCAAGGCCAATGAAGCATAGATCAGGCCGAATGTAAGTTGATAGCCAAGGCGCTGTTGCAGCATCGAGTCATATTGTGCCTTGGCATCGCGCGTCTTGGTCAATTGATCGATGACCGCAGGAGAAACGAGACGGTAGATATAAAGATACTCGTTGGGATAGCCCTGCAATTTCATCATTGCGCGGATCAAATTCCCACCCCTGCCCGGCGGCAACAGGACAATATCGCCCTTGTCGGCCTGCACGATGTTTTCGGGTGAAGGAGCAATAAATGTTATGCTCTCACTCGCCGTTGCGTTGGCTTCAATCTGCTTGGTCTCGTTGTTGAAGACATAAACTGCCGCAAGGTTGCGCAATGCACCGTGACGCGCGACGCGCTGCAGATAGTTGGGCCTGTCAGTGTTGAATTCGGGAACCTGCAGAACCAGATCAGTGGCGATATTGGCAAGATCGTTGCGTGTCGCTTCGGTTGCATTGGTGAGATAGGCATCCGCAACCGTCGCCGCGGTGTCAACAATGGCTTTGGTTTGGGTGGAGAACCAGGTGTCCAGGCCCCTGTTCAAAGTGACGCTGGCAAAGGCTGCCACCAGCAGCGCCGGGACGACTGACACGAGGCTGAGCAGCGTGACCAAGCGGATATGCAGGCCTGCCCCGGCGGTGCCTTGCTGCCGCTCCCAGAAGAGATGCGCCACCTGTCCCACGATCATCGCGACCATGATCAAAACCACAACACCATTGGCCAGCAACATCGTCGCAATGTTACTGCTGGTCGGCTTGATGGGCGTCAGTCCGGTCAACAACAGGAAGGTCGCAAAGCCAAGAATCGTGCCTATGCTGACGAGCGCCAACGCCGCCCAGCCGGAATAGGCACGGATGCGTTTGCCGATCGATATTTCTGTTACTTTCAACATGTCCGGGCATTATGCCCCGGACTGTGGCTCAAATTCAACAACTACTGTGTCTTCTGCGCCACGATTGCCCTTAAGTTTACAACTACGAAAACCCGCGTAGTGATTTGATCTGATGTTGTTTTATCTTCACTCGCAGGGTGTTTCGGTTAATCCCCAATATTTCCGCTGCCCTCAGTTGATTACCTTTGGTGATGCTCAGCACGGATCGCAACAGCGGCGGCTCAACTTCAAAGAGGATTCGGTCATACAGCCCATCAGGTGGCAGCCCGCCCCCAAAGCCAGACATATAGCTGGAAAGGTGGCGTTCCATGAACTCGCCAATGGTGTCGGGCTGATGATGGCTGTTGTCGCCAATAGTCCGCAAGTCTTGGGTTTGATTGGCCGCCAATTCGTTGGACACCGAAGCTCCGCCGATTACATCGTCGATTTCGATTGCCATGAGGCGCTTCACCAAGTTCTCCAGCTCTCGCACATTGCCGGGCCAACGATAGGATTTCAGGACATCCAGCGCCTCGGGTGAAATATCTTTGGGCGGCAGGCCCTCTTTCTGGGCTTGTTCCAAGAAATGCCGCACCAGATCGGGAATGTCCTCGACCCGGTCACGCAGCGGCGGCAGCCGCAGAGGCACGACATTGAGACGGAAGAACAAGTCTTCACGGAATTGGCCTTGAGCGATAAGTTGGCGGAGATCGCGGTGTGTGGCCGCTATAATGCGAACGTTTGATTTGATCGGCGCATTGCCGCCCACGCTGGTATATTCGCCCTGCTGCAGCACGCGCAGCAAACGCGTTTGCGCTTCGAGCGGCATGTCGCCTATCTCATCAAGGAACAAAGTGCCACCTTCAGCCTGTTCAAAGCGGCCGGCCATGCGTGCCGAAGCGCCGGTGAAAGCCCCCTTCTCGTGACCGAACAATTCAGACTCGATCAATTCGCGAGGGATCGCTGCCATGTTGACGGCGACAAAAGGCCCGCGCCGCCGCTTGCCAAAATCATGCAACGCTCGCGCTACCAGTTCTTTGCCTGTGCCACTTTCGCCGATAATGGTGACTGTCAGTTCGGTGAGGGTCAACCTCGCGATCACACGGTAAATATCCTGCATGGCCGATGAGCGCCCAATGATGGGCAGAGTTTCACCTGCCTCCTTGGCGCGTACAGGGCTTGGTTTGGTCGCTTGATCAAGGGCCCTGGCCACCGCCTGCAAGAGTACATTGAGATCAAATGGCTTGGGCAGATAATCATAAGCCCCCAGTTCTGTGGCGCGGATGGCTGTCATGATGGTGTTCTGTGCACTCATCACGATGAAGGGCAATTTGGGGCGCAGCTTTTTGATGCGCGGCAGCATCTCAAAGGCATTCTCATCCGGCAACACCACATCGGTGACGATGGCATCGCCCTGCCCCTCCGCCACCCATCGCCAGAGCGCGGCGGCCGTAGACGTTGCCCGCACACTATAGCCAGCTCGGTTCAGGGCTTGGATCAATACCGTCCGGATGGCGCTGTCATCATCAGCCAGCAATATGGTTTTGGCGCTCATGCTTTTTCTATCTTTCTTTCAAGCGGCAGCAGCACACGGAATGTTGTGCCCCCACCGCGATCAATACACTCCACCACGCCGCCATGATCGCGCACGATTTTGGCCACCAAGGCCAATCCAAGCCCCTTGCCCTGGGCTTTTGATGTGATGAACGGATCAAAGATGTGGGGCCGCAGTTCTTCGGCAACACCGCCACCTTCGTCATGCACGCAGACTTCCAATGGGAGGGACACGCGCTCGGCGCTGCCGGGCACGGCGAGTTTAACGCCCGGCTTGAAGGCTGAGGTCATGCTCAACTTGCCACCGTTCTCATGCATGGACTCGACGGCATTCTTGGCGAGATTCAAGAACACCTGCACCAGTTGATCATGGTTGCCGCTGACAGGTGGCAATGACGGATCATAGTCTTCAACGATGTGAACCCCCTCATGGCCCATGGCGTTGACCAGCTGTTTAACCCTGTCCAGGACCACGTGAATGTTGACGGGCTGGCGTTCCAGTGGCCGCTCATCAGAAAAGACTTCCATCTGGTCTACGAGGTTGCGGATGCGGTCCGTCTCATCGCAGATCAAACGCGCCAAGCTGCGGTCTTGTTCATTCAGTCCCGGTTCCAGCAATTGCGCCGCACCGCGAATACCTGAAAGCGGGTTCTTGATTTCATGGGCCAACATGGCGGCCATGCCCGAAACGGAACGCGCCGCCCCTTGGTGCGACAGCTGCAAATCGAACTTGCGCGCCATGGATTGTCGCAAAACCATCACCAGCACAGCACCGGGGTTGTCAATCAAGGCTGTGGTCTGGACATCGACAACGCGCTCACCGCCCATGCGTGGGGTTCCCATGCTGATGGCGTATTCATTGACCACGCCACCTTCATCCCGTACTTTGGAAACAGCTTCCAATGCCGGGCTGGAAAAGGGCACCAGGTCTTCCAATCTGTGTTTCCTCAAGATCGGTGCGCTGGCCTGAAAAAAATCTTCACATGCGCCATTGGCCAATGTGACCTGATTGTCGCCATCGACAATGAACAAGGGGTTGGGCAGCGCTTCAATGATGGCGCGGAAAGACGTCTCAACTGCACTCATGCGGCCCGCCTTTCTGCGTCCGCCTGCTCAAACAATCGCGTGATTGTCGCTGTCACGAGGGTGTTGTTCCGCTCACACAACAGGCTCAGCCGTGCGTGGCGAACGGCGGCCTCATCCAAGGCACCGCGCTGGCCCAAGCGACTGATTGTCCAGCCCAGATGCTTGCGGAAAGTCTTGTTGCCCAGAGTGTCGCCATACAGTGAAAGTGTTGCTTCTTGCTGGTGCAACAGCAGATCACGTTCTTCATTCCACGTCGGCGTCTTGGCACCCGTGCCCGGTTCCAAAGCTTCTGCGATTGCTCCCGGCCACCAAGGCCGCCCGTAGGCTCCCCGCCCGATCATGACGGCGTCCGCCCCCGACGCCTGCATCATGGCGCGGGCATCTTCGGGCGAGTCACAATCGCCATTGGCCACCAACGGAATGGTGATTGTTTCCCGCACGGCTTTTATGGCCGCCCAATCAGCCTTGCCGGTATAGAATTGACAGCGTGTCCGGCCATGAACGGTGATCATCGAAACACCTGCCGTTTCGGCACGCCGCGCCAGCTCAGGCGCATTCAATGATTTCTCATCCCAGCCCAATCGCATCTTCAGCGTGACGGGCACGCGCGCTGCTTTCACTGTCGCTTCGACCAGAGTGACCGCGTGATTAAGATTTCGCATCAAGGCCGAACCCGAAAGCCCGCCGGTCACCTGTCGTGCCGGGCAACCCATGTTGATGTCTATGATGTCGGCGCCCAGATCCTGCGCCACGCGCGCGCCTTCGGCCATCCAATGAGCCTCGCGCCCTGCAAGCTGCATGACGAAGGGCGAGAGTCGTTTGGCTCCGCGTGCGCGGCGAACCATGTCTCGCCGCTCTCGCACCAATTCTTCGCTGGCCACCATTTCTGACACTACCAGCCCCGCACCTGTATCATGGGCGGCCTGCCGGAAGGGTTCGTCCGTCACGCCTGACATGGGCGCAAGGAAGACCCGGTTCCGTGTCTGCACATTTCCGATCTTTATGCCCATTTTTTAAGCACGTTCAATTCCGGTCTAATTATTATGCAGATTACGCTGCGGTGCAACAAGGTCAAGTGAAATCGCGGGGTCTTTTGTTCGGGCGCGGCTTCGGTTAAGGCGGGCGCATGAAAGTGGCGGCAGTGATTGTTGCGGCGGGCTCCGGCCAGCGCGCCGGGGGCGAAAAGCCCAAGCAGTATCAGTTGATCGGCGGCAAGCCGGTGCTGCGCTGGACGCTGGAATCCTTCCTCTCCCATCCTGCCATCACCCATGTGCAAACAGTTATTGGCGCAGAACATCATGATGATTTTGCAACGGCAACAAGTGGCCTCGCTCTCCCCCCACCGGTTCAAGGCGGCGCATCACGCCAAGACTCATGCCGACTCGGCGTAGAGGCCTGCGCGGCGCATGCACCTGATTTTATCCTCATTCACGATGCGGCGCGGCCTTTTATATCACATGGTGTGATCAGTGCAGTGATTGCGCGATTGCAGGAAGCCGATGCCGTGGTTCCCGGCCTCGCAGTAGCTGATACCTTGAAACAAGCCCGCGCCGGGCTCATCGAAAAAACGGTTGATCGTTCAACTCTCTACTACATGCAAACCCCTCAGGGTTTTCGTTTTGACAAAATCCGTGCTGCGCATGAAACAGCCAATGTGCAAAACGCCGAAGGATTGACTGATGATGCCGCCGTGGCGGAATTTGTCGGCATGAGTGTTTTTGTGGTGCAAGGCGAGGCACGCAATCGCAAACTGACAACATCACACGATATCACAATGGCGGACCTTGAATTGAACCAGTCCCAATTTGCGCAGCGCCCAGACATTCGTGTTGGTCAAGGCGTTGATTTTCATGTGTTCATGGCAGGAAAATCTCTCTGGCTTTGCGGAATTGAGATTCCGCACACTCACAAGCTCAAAGGACATTCCGATGCCGACGTGGCACTTCATGCCATCACCGATGCCATCCTTGGCACTATTGGTGAAGGCGATATTGGAACACACTTCCCACCCACAGACCCACAGTGGAAGAACGTACGGTCCTCCATTTTCATTGCCAAAGCGCGGCAATTGCTGGAAGCCAAAGGCGGCATGATTGCTAATGTGGATGTAACCATTCTCGCCGAAGCCCCCAAGATCAGCCAGCATATTGCTGCCATGAAAGGCGAACTCTCGCGCCAACTGGGCTTGGCCACTGACCGCATTGCCATCAAAGCCACGACGACAGAGAAGATGGGGGCCATTGGCCGCAAGGAAGGCATGGCCGCGATGGCCAGTGTGACTGTGAGACTACCACTTTGAAGGATGTTGCCGAGCTTGTCATGGCCTTGCTCAAGGCAGGCCAATTGGTCGCTACCGCCGAGAGCTGCACAGGTGGCATGGTGGCTGCGGCCATTACTGACGTCGCCGGATCATCCGCCGTTTTTGACCGAGGATTTGTCACCTATTCCAACGCTGCGAAAACCGAGATGTTGGGCGTTGAGAAGACATTGCTCCAAACCCATGGAGCTGTGAGCGAGGCGGTAGCCCGGGCCATGGCACAAGGTGCGCTGAAACATTCAGCCGCGACACTTGCCGTCGCGATCACTGGAATTGCCGGGCCAACGGGAGGAAGTGAAACCAAGCCTGTGGGGCTGGTTCATTTTGCTTGCGCCAGCAAGCGGGGCCATGAATGGCATGAGCGCAAGGTTTTTGTTGGTGACCGGGCCGCAGTTCGCTTTGCAGCGCGCGATCATGCGCTTCAGATGTTAGGCAACGCACTCAATGGGTAAACTTGCCGCCCACGCTTCTCGAAGGCTTCGAGCACGCGTTTCACTGCCATGTCCATCATACTGCCCGCAGCCATTTGCAGAAGCATGTTTCTAAATTGGTAATCGATGGCAATAGCAACTTGGGTCCGGGTGCCGTCGATGGTGTTGATCGTCCAAACCGCGCGCAGGTCTTTGATTGGCCCGTCCTGCGAAGTCGCGGTGACGGTGCGTGCACCCGCGTCCGCAACCACTTGGCTGGTGAAACCTTCGCGCAAACCCAGCTTTTCGACTGCGACCATTAAGTCGGCGGCGAATGTCTTGACCCTACCCTCTTCCACCACGTCGCCGCGAATGGTCGAGCGGGTGACGAGAGGCAGAAATTCTCTATAGGCCACCACATCAGCGGCAATCGCAAAAGCCTGGTCCACCGTTAGCGGAACTACGCGTTTAACCTCAACATGCGCCATCAGGCGGAAAGTCTCGTGGCCCGCAGCCGCGCAAAATCTTCGCCCGCGTGATGTGACGAGCGCGTGAGTGGTGAAGACGAAACCATCAGAAAACCTTTGGCATAGGCAGTCGTCTCATAAGATTTAAATTCATCTGGCGTGACGAAGCGGTCAATCGCGGCATGTTTGCGGGTGGGCTGCAAATATTGCCCGATGGTGATGAAATCAATATTGGCAGAACGCATATCGTCCATGACTTGCATGACTTGCTCGCGCGTTTCGCCCAAGCCCACCATGATGCCGGATTTGGTGAACATATTTTTGTCCAACTCCTTCACGCGCTGCAACAAGCGCAAGGAGTGAAAATAGCGCGCACCGGGTCTGATCTTGAGATAGAGCGCGGGCACGGTTTCGAGATTGTGGTTGAACACATCGGGGCCGGCTTCAACCACACGCTCCAGCGCGCCATCCTTCTTCAAAAAATCCGGTGTGAGAATTTCGATTGTTGTCGCGGGCGATGCCAAGCGAATGGCCTTGATGGTGCGAACGAAGTGCTCAGCGCCGCCATCATTCAGATCGTCACGGTCAACCGAAGTGATCACCGAATGCGAAAGGCCCATGCGCGCCACAGCATCGCCAACGCGCTCTGGCTCACCGCCATCCAGCGCATCCGGCAATCCTGTCTTCACATTGCAGAAGGCGCAAGCGCGTGTGCAGGTATCACCCATAATCATGAAGGTAGCGTGCTTCTTGGACCAGCATTCGCCGATGTTGGGGCAACCCGCCTCCTCGCACACAGTAACAAGCTTGTTCTCGCGCACGATCTTTTGCGTCTCGGCGTAAACCGCAGAACCGGGTGCCTTGACGCGGATCCATTCCGGCTTACGCAGCAAAGGCGTTTCCGGCCGATTCATCTTTTCAGGATGCCTCGGCCGGGTTTTACCCAGTGTATCGATCACTGTCGCCACGGACCTTCGTTCAACCGCGTTTTGCCAACATGCGATACAAATAGATCACAATGCAGGCACCAACAATCGCGGTCACAATTGTACCGACGATGCCACCCAGAGACACGCCGACAAGGCCCAACAGGAAATTGCCGACTACGGCTCCAACGATTCCAAGGATGATGCTGAGCACCAACCCGGTATTGAAGTTCATTACCTTCTCGGCAATAACGCCCGAGATACCGCCGAGAATGATCGACATGACAATTCCATATCCATCCATATTAACCTCCACCTCTTGGCCCGCGGGCCAAATGTTGATTGCGTGCTAGGCGCGTCCACCGCGAAACATGCGAAGCACCAACAGCAGGATAACCGCTCCAGCGGCTGAAACAAGCAGATTGCCCCAGAACCAGCCGTGGAAAACCTCACCCAGTTGCAGCCCTAGTTTGTCGGCTGCAAAAAAACCGATCCATGAGCCGATGAGGCCGACTATTAGGTTCCAAATCAGGCCCCCGTGCCCACCGATCACCCGATGTGCCAGCCAACCGGCCAAGATGCCGATTAGCACGATGCCCCAGAAATGAACGCCACCCAGTTCCATGATATTTTGCATCTTGTGCCTCCTATGTGAGAATGCGCGCAATGATCATCACGATCACTGCACCGATGGTGGCGGTAGCAATATCACGGCCCACCTCGTTGCGAATGCCAAGATTGATGCCAAGCTTGTTCAAGGCAAAGGACCCGACAAAAGAGCCGAGCACGCCGCTGATAAGATATTGAATGAGACCGTGGCCACCCACAACCCATGAGGCGAGCCAGCCTGCCACGATGCCAAGAACGATGGCGATTGCGATATTCTTGTTGTCCATGGAACCCTCCGCACTGGCGCATCATATGGCGCAAGGCGGCGGCTTATTCAAGTCGTTGGTCTTGGCTATTTGCCAAGGATTTTCAATACTTCATCAGTGGCTTGGTCAGACTCAGTATTGTCAACACCGCCGTCCATCATTGTCGCCATGCCGACGAAACCCAGCACAGCGAATAGCGTCGGTTTCATGAAGCCACCCATGACGGCACCCATCAAGATACCCTTCCAGCTTTTGCCGCGGCCGAACCACATGGCAACGATGATCGCGCCAAAGACCGCGAGCACAAAATCCAGCACGTTCAATTGTTCAAGCAATCCGTCCATCGCGCCATCGTGCGCCTGAACGGTTACTTACATGTGAATGACGCGACCATAGGCATCCAGCACGCTTTCGTGCATCATTTCGGAAAGTGTGGGATGTGGGAACACGGTGTGCATCAGTTCCTCTTCAGTGGTCTCGAGGCCCATGGCCAGAACGAAGCCCTGGATCAATTCCGTCACTTCTGCGCCAACCATATGGGCACCCAAAAGCCGCCCGGTTTTGGCATCGAAAATCGTTTTGATCAGGCCCTGATCTTCTCCCAGCGCAATAGCCTTGCCGTTGGCGAGGAAGGGGAACTTGCCCACTTTCACTTCGAAGCCCGCCGCCTTGGCCTTGGCTTCGGTGAGGCCCACGGAGGCCACTTGCGGGTGGCAATAGGTGCAGCCGGGGATTTGTTCTTTCTTCATCGGATGGGCATCAAGCCCCTTGATTTTCTCGATGCAGATGACGCCTTCATGCTCGGCCTTGTGCGCCAGCATTGGCGGGCCCGCCACGTCGCCAATGGCATAAATTCCGTTGACGCTAGTTTTGCCGTAACCATCGGCGACGACACAGCCCTTGTCGGTTTTCACGCCCAGCGCTTCGAGGCCGAGGTTTTCGATATTGCCAACCACACCCGTCGCGGCGATCACTCGGTCAACGGTGATGGTTTCGGATTTGCCGCCAGCTTCGATCGTGGCTGTGACGGAGTTGGCTCCCTTTTCCAGCTTGGAGACTTTGGCTGAAATACGGAACTTAATACCCTGTTTCTCAAGCTGTTTCTGCGCGATCTTGCTGATCTCAGCATCTTCGACTGGCATGATCTGATCCATGATTTCAACCACAGTCACATCCACGCCCATGGCGTTGTAAAACGAGGCGAACTCGATCCCAATGGCACCGGAACCGACAACCAACAGCGACTTGGGCATTTCCTTCGGCACCATGGCTTCGAAATAGCTCCACACCAACTTGCCATCATGCTCCAGCCCGGGCAGCGCGCGCGGTCGTGCCCCCGTGGCGATGATGACGTGCTTGGCGGTGTATGTCCCTGCCCCCAGCGTGCCCTTTGGCGGCAGGTTTTGCGGCAACATCACAGGCTTGGTGGAAGCGCCTACGACCACTTCGCCGGGCTTGGTGATTTTGGCCTGGCCCCAGATCACCTGCACCTTGTTCTTCTTGAGCAAGCCGCCCACACCCATGTTGAGGCGGCCCGACACGTTGCGGCTACGCTGCACCACGGCGGTGGGGTCAAAGGTCACATCCTTGGCGCTGAGGCCATAGTCACCCGCGTGTTTCATATAGTGGAAAATCTCGGCTGAGCGCAGCAACGCCTTGGTGGGGATGCAGCCCCAGTTCAGGCAAATGCCGCCGAGATGTTCGCGCTCCACAATCGCCGTCTTGAAACCCAGCTGTGCGGCACGAATGGCGGTCACATAACCGCCGGGTCCCGCACCAATGATGAGAACGTCAAAATTATTGTCTGCCATGTTCAAATCTCCAAAATCTTTTTCACAACCGGCACCAAAGCCTTGCCAATGGCAATCGTGTTTGCAGCATCCAAATGCCCGCCATCGCGCTCATCGCCCACGGCCACGCTGCCTGCGTCAAAGAATGAGACACCCTGCTCGTTCGCCACGCGCGCATAGTGAATCTTGAAGCGTTTTGATTCCTCAATCGCGTGGCCCCAAAGATCATTGAACCATTCATTCTTGGTTTTCACCAAGGCCGGTGGCGACACGATCAAGACTTTTGGCGTGGCATAGCCGCGGCTGAAATCATGATGCTTCACCAGTTTGATCAAACGCTCCATGCCCATGCTGGCATCAAAGGCCGTGCACCGATTGGCATATTTGATGTCATTGGTGCCCAGCATGATGA
>Ga0209069_10001810_pt1 | contig 11022 bp, 12 predicted proteins | sample Str013_2_FD_187202 | JGI IMG/M metagenome (GOLD analysis project Ga0209069, IMG submission 187202) | Freshwater sediment microbial communities in response to fracking from Pennsylvania, USA - Straight Creek_MetaG_SC_2013 (SPAdes) (version 2) | ecosystem: Environmental > Aquatic > Freshwater >...
CCCCGAGCAGTGCGCCCTGCAGCGGCTTCCAGAACACCGAGAAGCCATAGGCCATGCCGATGCAAAGATGGATGGCGAGCGCGGCCGGGGGCACCAGCCAGCGGTTGTAACCGGCCCCAGCGACGGTCGCCGCTTTGCTGAGCCAGCCGTCGTCTGTAGACATAGGTATAGTGGTCGATGACATTACTTTGTTTCCTCCCTCATGCCCTCGATCATCTTATACCGAGCGTTTGCGGATCGATGGGCCAATGTCACAATGATACCAGAATGCCTTGGGCGGAGCAGCAAAGCAATCGCTCGTATCGTCACATTGTTTGCCGACGACTCGTCCTGTTAGGGGCAATGGGCTTCCGGCTCATCCTGTCCCAGCGTATCGAGCGTGTTGGTCTGGTGCAGCATGCCTTCGACCGGCGCCAAGCCCACCACGGCCGTTTCACTGGCTAGCAGGATCGGCTGGCGCAGCTGCCGGTTCCAGCGGCGGAACGAGCCCGGACTGCCTTTGTAGAGTTCCAGCGTCAGGGCCGGATCGAGCAACGCAGGGATCAGATCGGCCGCGCCGCGCGCCTTGCCGCGCACGCTGGCCTCGACGATGGCGCGCACCGCGACCCAGGTCGACCAATCGCGTTCCGACATTGGGTGATTGGCCGCCTTTTCAAAGCGGTGATTGAGCTGGGGCGCGCCCTGACGCTCCCAATAGGGGTGCCAGGCGGTGGCGACGAGCCCGGCGGCTCCGATGATCGGACGTGGCAGCGCAGTATTGTAGGGCAGCAGCCGGGCGAAGTCGCCAGCGTGGTCGGCTAAAAATACCACGTCGTAGTCGGCATCACCCGTGAGCAGGCGCGGATTGTTACGCTCGCGGTCGCGCGGGTCGTTGCCGGCGGCAAACACCTTCGAGCCTGCGATGGTGAGGCCGAATTTTGTCGCCGAGGCTAGGAAGGTGGCGGCGCCCGCCATATCCTCGGCATCGTCGCTCGCGAGCATCAGGACGCGGGTCCAGTTGCGTTTGGCAAGCCCCTGCGCGAGGGCGTCGGTCAGCATGTCAGCCGACGGCATGGTGTGAAACAGCTGCGTGGCGCAGGCGCTCTGGCGTAACGACGTGGCGTGATGACGGGCGTTGAACAGTGCGATTGGCAGCTCGGCCAGCGCTTTGGCCGTTGCCGCAGTCTCCTCGAGGGGCAGATCCAGGATGATGGCGACGGCGCCTTGAGCTGCCGTCAGCGCGCGGATGACTTTGGCCGCGTCATCACCCTCCGCAAGCGTCACGCGCTGCAGCTTGAATGATAGGCCGACGGCAGCGCCGATCAGCTTGGCGTCGGACAGGGCCAAGCTGGCTCCGGGGAACGGTGACGGGATCGAAGCTGCGCGGATGGTCTCGTAACTGCGGCGCGGCGCGTAGTCTGGATCATCGGCCCGCTCGACATAGCCGATGGCGATGGTTGCAGGCTCGGCAGCGCCTGCGGCCAGCGGAAGAACGGCAGCCAGTCCCGCCAGCAGCGCGCGTCTACTCATCATCGACAATGATCCCGTAAGGCACCTGGCCGACCGGCACCGAGACCAGCGCCCGGTTGGTCGCGGTGTCGATCACCGTCAGATCGTCCGACAGTCCGTTGGCGACATAGAGCCGGCTCTCGTCCTTGTTCAGTTTCAGCCCCCAGGGGCGCTGTCCGACCAGGATGTAGTCGCGCACCTCGCGGCTCGCTACATCCACCACGGCGACGTGATTGGCGCGGCCCAGCGACACATAGGCGGTCTTGCCATCCTTGGTGATCAGCAGGTCGACCGGCGTGACGGCATCCTTGCGCATGCCAGGCGGCAGGAAGTCGATGCGGCCGATCTGCTGGTAGCTCGCCGTGTCGATGATATCCACCGCGCCGCCGATCTCGGCCGACACCCAGAGCCGCTGCTCGCCAGGCTCCATCGCAAACCGGCGCGGCCTGGTGTCGGTGAGAATGGTCTTGATCACCTCGCCTTTCTCGACATCGATGACGTGGACCAGGCTGGCGGCCTCCGAGGCGACGAATACGCGCTTGCCGTCTGCGGTCATCAGTACCCCCTCGGGTTCGCCGCCGGTCGGGAAATGTCCTGTGATCTCGCCGCTCTCCAGGTCGAGCACGCTGGATTCCGAATCGTCCTCGTTCGAAATATAGAGATGCCTGCCGTCCGGATGCAGGGCGAAGGTCTCGGGGTCCTTGATCCCGCGATAGCGCTTGACCAGCTTCAGCGTGGCGATGTCGTAAATCGCAATGGTGTCGTCGTCGCCACAAGCGATGATCAACCTGGTGCGATCGGACGTGTAGCGCATGCCGCGCGGGCGGGCGCAGGTCTTGACGGACTTCACCACCTCATTGTTGAGGTTGAGGACAGTCAGTGTGCTGCTTTTTTCGTTGGTGACGTAAATCAGGCCGGAATTCTTGGCCTGGGCTGGCGGTACCAACGCCAGGGCGGCGAGCAGGCACGTCAACATCAAACGAAGCATCCGTCCTATCCCCGCAGGAAAGGGTTGCCAAAAGCCGCGCCGCGCCGCTTATGTCGCGACAACAATCTCGCGCCAAACGCGACTTTAAGGGAGGCATATTTGCGCGTTGTGTCAATGACTGTCGTGCGCTCGCTTGCCAGTGCGGCGCTGGCATACGCGGCAGCGGCTGGCCCGGCGCTCGCCAATCCCCTCGAGTGCGCGGCCCTGACATCGAAATACCTGGAGGCCAAACCCACCATGGTGGAAATCGAGGTCAGTAACTATGTCATCACCGCTGCGACCAAGGGCTGCCTCGAACTGACCAAGACTTTGTTGGCCGATGGCGGCTCGGTGATCATGCAGGTCGGCATCGGCGATACCGCGCTGCATCACGCGGCCGGGGGCGGCGAGGTGGAGATCGCCAAACTGTTGCTTGAGCATGGCGCCGACATCAACAAGCGCGACCTGAAGGGGTCGACTGCGCTGTTCCTGGCCGCAGAAAACAACCAGCCCGAGATGGTCAAGCTTCTGCTCGACAGCAAAGCTGACCCGGCGATTCCGGGTCGTTCCGACGCGACCTCGCTGTCGGCGGCGGTGTTCAGCGGCAGCGTGGAGATCGTCGACACGCTGCTGGCGCATGGCATCGATCCAAAGGCGGTCGACAAGACCGGCAAGTCGGCCATCCTCTATGCGGCCGCGCGCGGCTTCACGGCGATCACGGAGCGGCTGTTGACGGCCGGGGTGGATGTGAATGCGGTTTATGACAACGATCTGACGGCGCTGATGTGGGCGGCCGGCTATTCCGAAGATGCGCCCGAAGAGGACGGACTCAAGACTGTAGCGCTGCTTCTCGACAAGGGCGCCAAGATCGATGCGCAGGACAATCGTGGGTATACGGCGCTGATCACGGCGGCCGACCTCGGGCACGATGGCGTGGTGGCGCTGCTGCTGAAGCGCGGGGCGGATCGGAGCCTCAAGAGCAAGGATGGCAAGACGGCGGCCGATCTGGCGTCGAGCGAGGCGGTGAAGAGGGCAGTAAGAGGGCAGTGAAGGGGCAGTGAGAGGGCAGTGAAGGGGCAGTAAGAGGGCAGTGAAGGGGCAGTGAAGGGGCAGTAAGAGGGCAGTGAAAGGGAGATTTGCGTGGGAACGATCAACTCGTATCAAGATCTCGTGGTTTGGCAGAAGGCTATGGACCTTGCTGTCGCAGCCTACAACGTTACACGTAGATTTCCACAAGCGGAGCTTTACGGACTGACCTCGCAGATGCGGCGTAGCGCGTCTTCTGTGGCGGCTAACATTGCAGAGGGCTACGGTCGCGAGAGCACAGGCTCTTATCTGCACTTCCTAAAAACGGCACGGGGGTCTCTGAAGGAATTCGAAACACATGTCATATTGGCTCAAAGAGTTGGGTTACTTTCTGTGGATCAATCTCAACCTCTTCTTAATAGCGCGCAAAGCCTTGGAATTAACATGAATTCGCTCATCTATTCGCTTCAAAAAGACACTCCTGCGAATAGAACAGAAGATTGATTTCACTGCCCTTTCACTGCCCCCTTCACTGCCTCACTGCCTCACTGCCCTTTCACTGCCCACTTACTGCCCCCCTTTTTCCTACTGCCCCGCCACAAACCTCGACATCAGTGCAATATCCTCGTCAGAGAACGTCGCCAGCATGTCGTTCATGAAGGTATTGTTCGCGCGCTCCTTGGTCTTGAAGTCATGCGTGGTCTTGATCAGATAGTCGACATTCTGACCGGTGAGGCGCGGCTGCACGCCGGTGCCCAGATAGCGCTCCTGATGGCAGGCGGAGCACTGGGCCGCGACCTCGATCTTGTTGGCCTTGCCCGCCTCGCCGCCCGCATCCTTGAACGTGTAGCCGGTCGCGGGCCACTCCTTGGCCTCGAAATATTCGGCCAGCGCCAGCATATCTTCCTTGCTCATCTGTTCGAGCAGCGGCGCCATCAGGTCGTTCTTGCGCGCGCCTGACTTGATGTCTTTGAGCTGAAGATACATGTAGCCGGCGTGTTGGCCCCAGATGATCGGAAATTTTGGATCGATCGGAACGCCTTTTTCGCCATGGCACGCCGCGCACAGCGCAGCCTTCTCTTCAATCGTGTCGGCATGGACCGGACCGGCCAGGTACATCACGGCAGCGACGACCATCAATCCAAAGCTGGCATTCAACGTCATGACGCGGACCCTTCAGATTCAGCTCATTTCAGCCTTCGGTTAGGCTGGCCTTTGCGAGTTGGATTTGTGGCGCACAGGGCGTAGGGGCGAGACTTGTCTCGCCCGTGGTGGCGCAAATACAGCCGTCTGAGGTTGGACGCAGACGGGCGAGACAAGTCTCGCCCCTACGCCACCGGCGACTGTACCAGCCGTTCGAAATCCAAGACCAGCCAGCCTCAATGCAGGCAGTTATCAAGTCCCAGACATAGGTAAGGCGGGTCCGGTGGTCAGGACCCGCCTCGATGATCTCGTGGCTCGACAGCTGTCGCGCCAGACTACTCGGCCAGCGAGAAGGCGACGATGGTGTTGCCGCGCTTGTAGTTCAGCTGGGCGTTGCCGCCCGCGCCGACCACGATGTACTGCTTGCCTTCGACGCTGTAGGACGAGGGCGGAGCATTGACGCCGGCGCCCGCCTGGAAGCTCCAGAGCGTGGATCCCGTCACGGCGTCATAGGCATTGAACTTGCCATTGCCTTCGCCGGTGAAGACCAGTCCGCCGGCTGTCGCCAGCACGCCGCCGATCATCGGCTGCGCGGTCTTGACCTGCCAACGGATCTTGCCGGTGTTGTAGTCAACCGCCGTCACATTGCCCCACTGCTCTTCGGCCGGAATGACCTTGAACGCGCCGCCCAGCCACAGCTTGCCGCCGGGATAGGCCGAGTTCTGCACGTGATAGGTCATCGGCTGATGCAGATTCATGGCGTAGGCCAGTCCGAGATCCGGATAGGTGGCCATGGGCGACCACTCGACGCCGCCGTTGGCGCCGGGCAGCATGCGCGCGCCGTCCTTGGTCGGCAGCACCCACATGTTTTCCTGCGGCACCATCGCTTCGCTGAAGCGGATCAGGCTGCAGTTGTTGGCGTCGTGAACGTAGATATGGCCGCTCTTGCCGCCATGCAAGACGCCCTTGACCATGTCACCCTTCTCGTTCCTGACCATCGCCAGGATCGTGGGGGAAACGGCGTCGAGATCCCAGACGTCATGGGCGATGTATTGGAAGTGGCAGACATATTTGCCGGTTTCCAAGTCGACCGAGACCATGGAATCCGTATAAAGATTGTCGCCGGGACGGACCGCCCCGTCGAGGTCAGGCGACGGATTGCCGACCACGAAATAGATGCGGTTGGTTTCCAGATCCACCGCCGGGTTCTGCCAGACGCCGCCGCCAAGCGTCTTGAAGGGATCGCCCTTAGCTGTATACGCCGCTTTTTCCGCGGCGATGTCGCGATGCATGTCGCGGCCCGTGGCGTCCTTCTCGGCCCAGACTCCCTTGCTATCTTCGGGGATGGTGTTGAAGGTCCAAAGCAGCTTGCCGTCCTTGGCGTCGAACGCCTTCACAAATCCACGGATGCCATATTCGCCACCGTTGGTGCCGATCAGGATCTTGCCGTTGACGGCCGTCGGAGCCATCGTCTCCGAATAGCCCTTTTCGGGATCGGCGATCTGGACTTCCCAGACCGGCGTGCCGGTCTTGGCGTCGAGCGCGACCAACTTGGCGTCGAGCGTAGCCAGATAGACCTTGTCGCCCAAGACTGCGACGCCGCGATTGTTCGGGCCGCAGCAGAAGGTCGTGACGGCGCCCAACTTCTGCTTGTAGTGCCAGAGTTCTTCGCCGGTGCGTGCGTCCAGCGCATAGACGTGATCGAACGAGGTCGTGACATACATCACGCCATTGACCACGATTGGTGAGGTTTCGAGGGTGTCGCGCACTTCCATCTGGAACATCCAGGACGGGCGCAGCTTGTTGACATTGCCGGTATTGATCTGGCGGTTCGGATAGTAGCGCGACTGCCAGTAGTTGCCATTGGTATGCAGGAAGTTGTTGCCATCGCCAGCGGCGCGGCTGAGCAGGTCCTGCGAGACCTGCGACAGGTCGCCAAACTTGGTGGCGTTCTTGACTTCGTCGGCCGTCGCGCTGGCAAGCCCGATCAGGCCAGCAGCGCCAAATGCGATCATTCCCGCAAGGAACGACCGTGTCCTCCCAGTTGCCATTTTTTGACTCCTTGGCATTGAAAAAGCAGCGCTGTGACGACGCGGCGGTCGAAGACAGCGAAAGCGACAGACTACTAATTCAGATTATATCGAGCGAGCCGAGTCAAGGAGGGTTGTCGAGGAAACCCAATTATCGCAATGCACAATTTGCTATGGTTCATTTCGCAGTTGCGAGGCAAGCCTCAGACCGTCTGCCTGCGCACCAAGCCGTGGCGCGGATCGTAGCCCAGCACCGCGAGCAGGCTGAACACCGCCAGCGCGGCGACGACGATGGCCGCCGCTGTGAGGTTGAGCTGCAGATACAGCGAAAAGCGGATCAACTCGACGGCGTAGGTGAACGGATTGGCCACGCAAATAGCGTGAATGACGCGGCTGCTCTCCAGCATCTTCCAGAGCGGATAGAGCGCGCTGGAGAGGAAAAAGGTGGGGAATATCACGAAGTTCATGACGCCCGCGAAGTTCTCCAACTGGCGGATCCAGGACGAGAGCATGAGGCCGAAGGCGCCCAGCATCAGTCCGGACAGGATGAGCGCAGGCAGCACCGTCAGATAGCCCAAGGCCGGCATGCGGATGCCGAAAGCGGCAGCGATGGCAAGAAAGGCATAGGCCTGCAAGATCGATACGGTCGTGCCCGCCGCAACCTTGCACAGCAGCAGAAACCAGCGCGGCATCGGGCTGGTCAGCAACACGCGCATCGACCCCATCTCGCGGTCGTAGACCATCGAGAGCGAACTCTGCATGCCATTGAACAGCTGCACCATGCCGATCAGCCCCGGCACGATATAGGTGTCGTAGGTGATATAGGTTGTGTACGGCGGAATGATCGAAACGCCGAGCGCGGCGCGAAACCCGGTCGCGAACACCACCAGCCAGACCAGCGGGCGCACCAGGGCGGCAAAGAAGCGTTCGCGCTGTTGCACAAAGCGCAACAGTTCGCGCTTCTGGATGCCGATGAAGGCGCGCAGATACTGCGGCACAGTCATGATGTCGCCTGCCTGCGCTGGTTGACCAATTTAGCAAAGGCGCCGTCCAGCGTGTCGGTGCCGGCCTGCGCCAACACGGACCTGACAGTGCCTGCCGCCGCCACTTGGCCGCGCGCCAGGACCACCAGGTCGTCATCGGGTTCGGCTTCATCCAGGAGATGGGTGGCCCAGAGCACGGCCAGTCCGCGCTCGCGCGCCTCGGCATGGATGAAGCGGACCAATGCGCCGCGCGTCTGCGCATCGAGCCCCACGGTCGGCTCGTCCAGCAGCAGCAGGCGAGGCCGGCAGAGCAGCGCCCGCACGATCTCGACCCGGCGGCGATGGCCGCCATTGAGCGCGCGCACCCGCTCGCCCAGGCGTTCCGCCATGCCGATGCGCGCCAGTTCCTCCTCGATGCGGCGATCCGCGTCGGCCTGTCGCAACCCGCGTAGTGCGGCGAAATAGCGCAGATTCTGTCGTACGCTCAGGTCCAGATCGAGCGTGGACTGTTGGAATACGATGCCGACCTCGGCCAGCACATTCGAGCCGTTCGCGCGCAATGGGCGGCCGGCCACCGCAATCTCCCCGCCTTGCAGGGCCAGCAGCCGGCAGATCAGCGAAAACAGCGTGGTCTTGCCGGCCCCGTTCGGTCCCAGGAGGAAGCAAATCCGGCCGGGCTGCACCTCCAGGCTGACAGCGTCCAGGGCGGTGCCGGCTCCATAGCTGAACGAAGCCTCGCGAACGCTGAGGGCTGAGGCTGGTTCGAGCAAAGCCAAGGTTATGCAAATCCCCTTCGTGCGCCAGCGCTGGCGGCGGTGACCACGCCCTTTGATCGGACGCTCTTCACCAGGACGTTACCAGCAAACCCTTGACGTGGCTGGCCGATGCCCGCAGTCTGCTCAGCGCCGCACAACAAGGTGCCCGATCGAACGACAGTGCTGTTCGTTTATCGTGTGTCTGGTACGCTAGTAAGTGCAAAGCAACCAACAGGGAAGGATTTATCATGAAGACTCAGTGGCAGACGCCCGAAGTCATCGAGCAGGAAGTCGGCCTTGAGGTCACCAGCTACGCCTCGGCCGAAGTCGACCCGGTGTGACTTGGTTTTGCGGATGGCCCCGACGGCCAATGGCCAAGGGGATGTTTCGCATTGAAATGCAGGCCGCAGCTGGCGTTGTGATGTCGGCTGTGGCCTGATTTTTGTCGGCGTCAGATGATCATCAAGATCCTGGGCTCTGCGGCGGGCGGCGGCTTTCCTCAGTGGAATTGCAATTGCTCGAACTGCCGGGATGTGCGCCTGGGTCATGGCGACTTGAGGCCGCGCACGCAGTCATCTCTTGCCGTCAGCGCCGACGGCACGCGTTGGGTATTGTTGAATGCCTCGCCCGATCTGCGGCAGCAAATTCTCGCCACGCCGGAACTCACACCTGGCCGCGATCAGCTGCGCGACAGTCCGATATGCGCCGTTGTGCTGACCAATGGTGATGTCGACCATTTGGCGGGATTGATCTGTCTGCGTGAAGGGCACAGCTTCCAGGTGTTCGGTACCGAGCGTGTGCTGGGCGCGCTGGCGGCAAACTCCATGTTCGGCGTGCTGAACCCGAACGCGGTTCCTCGCAATCGGCTGACGCTCGGCCGGCCGGTCGAGGTTGGTGGCCTGCAGGTCGAGGCGTTCGCGGTTCCAGGCAAGGTCGCCTTGTATCTGGAAGACGCCTCGGCTGGCCCCGGTTTCGGGTCGGCCGAAGGCGACACTATCGGGCTCAGCGTCACACACAACCGCAAGCGCTTTCTTTATATCCCCGGATGCGCCGGCATCGACGCGGCCCTGGCCGCTCGCCTGACCGACACAGCGCTCGTCTTCTTCGACGGCACGCTCTATGAGGACGACGAGATGATCCGGCTCGGATTGTCGCAAAAGAGCGGGCGACGCATGGGCCACATGAGCATGGCGGGCGCAGCGGGGTCGCTTGAGCAACTCGCCAAATTCGGCATCGCCCGCAAGATATTCGTACACATGAACAATTCGAATCCGGCCCTGCGCGAGACCTCATCCGAGCACGCCGCCGTGCGCGCAGCCGGTTGGGAGATCGGGTTTGACGGCATGGAGGTGCGGCTGTGAGCGCTGCCTGGACGCCGGACGAGTTGGAGGCGCAGATTCGCCATATCGGCGCAACGCGCTATCATGATCTGCACCCGTTCCATCATCTGCTGCACGGCGGCAAACTCAACCGGGGGCAAGTGCAGGCTTGGGCGCTGAACCGCTATTGCTACCAGTCCGCCGTGCCGCGCAAGGATGCGGCCTTGCTGGCCCGCACGCTCGACCGGGACCTGCGCCAGGAATGGCTGCACCGGATTGAAGATCACGACGGCAAACCGGGCGAGGAAGGCGGTATCGACCGCTGGCTGGTCCTCACGGATGGATTGGGTCTGGATCGGACCTATGTGCAGTCGATGCGCGGCGCGCTGCCGGCGACCCGCTTCGCGGTTGAGGCCTATGTCAGGTTCGTCACCGAGCGGTCTTTGGGCGAGGCGGTGGCCTCCTCGCTGACCGAGCTGTTCGCGCCAAAAATCCATCGCGAGCGCATCTCCGGCATGCTGGAGAACTATGATTTCATCGACGAAACGGTCATGCAGTATTTCCGCCGCCGACTGATCCAGGCCCCGCGCGACAGCGATTTCGCGCTTGCCTATGTGAAGCAGCACGCGTTGACCCGCGAGGCCCAGGAGGGCGTGCTGGACGCGGTGCGCTTCAAATGTAGCGTCTTGTGGTGCCAGCTGGACGCGCTGCACCATGCCTATGTGCAGCCCGGCAACATCCCTCCGGGCGCCTTCCGCCCCGGCGATACCTCCGGCGCCGCCGCATGAGCGACCCCAGACCTGCGCTGATCACGGAGCACTCGCGACCGCGCTTGCCACGCCACATCAAGTTGCGCCAGGACGTGGGCCGCAACCGCACCGTCGTGCTGGCGCCTGAACGGGTATTCTCGCCCAATCCGGTCGCCATCGAGGTCTTGAAACTGTGCGACGGCCAGCGCAGCGTCGCCGACATCGCGGCCGAATTGGCCAGGGCCTATGACGCCCCGATCGCAGTGATCACCAAGGACATCGTCGGCATGCTGACCGATCTGGCCGAGAAAGGCGTGATACAGACATGAGCCTCATGGACGCCGCCACCAGCCGCACCGAAGTGCTCTGCGCCCTGGCGCCGGTCGGCTTGCTGGCCGAACTCACCCATCGTTGCCCGCTGCAATGCCCCTATTGCTCGAACCCGGTGGCGCTGGAGCGCACGCAGGGCGAACTCACCACGGCCGAATGGCAGCGCGTGCTGACAGAGGCGGCCGAGCTGGGCGTGCTGCAGCTCCACCTCTCGGGGGGGGAGCCGACGCTG
>Ga0209069_10001811_pt1 | contig 11021 bp, 9 predicted proteins | sample Str013_2_FD_187202 | JGI IMG/M metagenome (GOLD analysis project Ga0209069, IMG submission 187202) | Freshwater sediment microbial communities in response to fracking from Pennsylvania, USA - Straight Creek_MetaG_SC_2013 (SPAdes) (version 2) | ecosystem: Environmental > Aquatic > Freshwater >...
CCGAGACGGGATCGTCGACCTTGCGCGAGATCTGCTCGGTTTCGGGATCGAGGTCGTCGCAACGGATGGAACGCGCGAGCACCTTGCCGCACAGGGCGTGGACGTCGCGTCGGTCTCGTCGCTGACCCAGGGCGAACCAGACGTCGGCGGCCAGGTGAAGACCTTCCATCACGCGGTCTACGCCGGCATCCTCGCGCGTCGCGATGTCCCCGCCCAGCTCGAGGAGCTCGAGGCGCAAGGGATCGGGCTCATCGACATCGTCGTCGTCAACGTCAAGCCGTTCGCGCCGGCCATCGGGGTCAAGCTCATCGGGCTCGACGAGGCGATCGAGATGATCGACGTGGCGGGCGCCGCGCTGCTCGGCGCCGCGGCGCGCAACGCGGCCGGTGTCGCGTCGGTCGCGGATCCCGCTCACTACCCGATGGTCGTCTCCGAGCTTCGCGAACTGGGCCTTGTCAGCGCGGAAACGCGGGCGCGACTCGCGGCGGAGGCGTTCAGCACGGTCGCCGCCTACCACGCCGAGATCGCCGCCTACCTCAACCAGATCTCGGGCAACACCTTCCCGCGCCACCTGGCGCTGGTCCTGGAGAAGGTGGACGACCTGCGCTACGGCGAGAACCCGCATCAGCGGGCGGCGTTCTACCGTGAGACGACGCACCGGAGCGGGACGCTCGCCGACGCGACGCGTCTCCAGGGCGACATGCCGTCGTTCAACAACCTGCTCGACCTCGACTCCGCGTACCGGATCGCCCGCGACTACACGGCGCCGACGGTCGCCATCGTCAAGCACACCGACCCGGTCGGTTTGGCGTCTCATGACGAGCTCGTCGAAGCCTATCGGCACGCGCTCGAGGCGGATCCGGTCGCCGCGTTCGGCGGCATCGTCGGGGTCAACCGCGAACTCGACGGTGCGACGGCTCGGGAGATCGCCGCCAACTCGTACGAGGCGGTCGTCGCACCCGGGTTCAGCCAGTCGGCGATCGGCATCCTCCGCGGGAAGCCTGGGCTCGAGCTGCTTGCGATCCCGCCCGACCCGACCGAGGGCATGCGCGACTACGGCATCGCCAGCCTCGACTTCAAGCGCGTCGCCGGTGGACTGCTGGTCGAGAGTCTCGACGAGCTCGGGCTCGACCGCGGTCGGCTGCAGGTGGTGACCAAGCGCCGGCCGACGCTCGAGGAGCTTACGGACCTCCTGTTCGCCTGGCGTGCCGTCCGGCACGTCCGGTCGAATGCCATCGTCCTGGCGCGCAACGGCGCGACCGTCGGGATCGGGGCGGGTCAGGCCAGCCGCCAGGTGTCGGTCGAGATCGCGGTCCGCCGCGCAGGCGACCGGGCCAAGCTCGCCGTCCTTGCGTCGGATGCCTACTTCCCGTTCCCGGATGGCATCCAGGCGGCGGCCGGAGCCGGGGTCACGGCGATCATCCAGCCGGGCGGCTCGATCCGCGACGAGATGGCCATAGAGGTGGCGGACAGGCATCACATGGCGATGGTCTTCACGGGTCGACGCCATTTCCGCCACTGACCGAGGTCGCCGCTGATGGAACAGCTCCTCGCGCTCGAGATGATCCGGGTCACGGAGGCGGCTGCGATCGAATCCGCGCGGTTCATGGGCCGTGGTCAGAAGGACGAGGCGGACGCGGCCGCGACCGGGGCGATGCGCCGGACCATGGACGAGATCGACTTCGCCGGCCGGATCGTCATCGGAGAGGGCGAGCGTGACGAGGCGCCGATGCTCTACATCGGCGAGCGGGTCGGGCGCATCGGCGCGGACAGCGACGAGGTGCCGCGGGTGGACATCGCGGTCGATCCGCTCGAGGGGACCAACCTCGTCGCCCACGGACAGGCGGGCGCGATCACCGTCCTGGCGGCATCGGAGGCGGGCGGCCTCACCCATGCCCCGGACACATACCTCGAGAAGATCTGCGTCGGGCCGATCGCGGCCGGCAAGGTCGACATCCGCGAGTCGCCGACCGAGAACCTGCGCCGGATCGCCCAAGCGCTCGGCCGGCGCATCAGCGACATCACCGTCGTCATCCTCGAACGCGAACGTCACGACGCACTCATCGCCGAGGTCCGCGAGGCGGGGGCACGGATCAAGCTCATCGGCGACGGCGACCTGTCGGCCGCCATCTCGTGCGCGGTGTCGGGGACCGGCGTCCATGCGGTGATGGGTATCGGTGGCGCACCCGAGGGCGTCATCACCGCGGCCGCCCTGCGCTGTCTCGGTGGCGAGATCCAGGCCCGCTTCCGCTACCGCAGCGACGAGGAGCGCGAGCGCGGTGCCCGGATGGGTCACGGCGACGAATCGCGCGTGTACATGACCGAGGACCTGGCCCCTGGAGAGAACCTGGTCTTCGCGGCGACCGGTGTGACCGCGGGCGACCTCCTGCAGGGCGTCCGGTTCTTCGGCGGCGGCGCGCGGACCCATTCGCTGGTCATGGCCTACCAGGCCAAGCAGGTCCGCTTCGTCGACACGGTCCACATGTTCGACCGCGACAGCCCGCCGCGCGTCCGGCTCTAGGAGGGCGGCACGTGCGCTTCGGCTACAAGGCCTCGGCCGAGCAGTTCGCACCGCGACGTCTGCTCGACCTGGCGGTCGCCGCGGAGCGTGCCGGGTTCGACTCGGTCTGGACCAGCGACCATTTCCAGCCGTGGCGGCACACCGGCGGCCACGCCCCGAACGCGCTCGTCTGGCTCGGCGCGGCCGCCCAGGCGACAGAACGGGTCACCCTGGGCACGAGCGTCCTCACCCCGACATTCCGCTACAACCCGGCGGTCGTCGCGCAGGCGTTCGCGACCCTCGGCTGCCTCGCGCCCGGGCGGGTCATCCTCGGTGTCGGCACCGGTGAGTCGATGAACGAGATCCCAGTCGGCGTGGAGTGGCCAGAGCAGAAGGAGCGGTTCGCGCGCCTGCGCGAGTCGGTGACCCTGATCCACCGGCTGTTCGAGGAGGAGTTCGTCACCTTCGAGGGCGAGTACTACCGGGCGCACAACGCGACGATCTACGACCGGCCCGACCAACCCGTCCCGATCTATATCGCGGCATCCGGGCCGGCCGCCGCCCGCCTCGCGGGGCGGGTCGGCGAGGGTTTCATCTGCACATCCGGGAAGGGCGAGGAGCTCTACACCGACACGCTGTTGCCCGCGCTCTATGCGGGCTGCTTCGCGCTCGAGCGCGACCCCGCCACGATCGAGCGGATGGTCGAGATGAAGGTCAGCTTCGACACCGATTTCGACCGGGCGATGGAGGACACCAAGGTCTGGTCCGCGCTCGCGTTGTCGGGCGAGCAGAAGATGGGCGTCGAGGACCCGCGCGAGATGGAGCGGCTGGCGAAGGGCGTCGAGGACATCGCCTACCGGCGCTGGCTGGTCTCGTCCGACCCCGACGAGCACGTCGAGCAGATCGCGACCTACATCGGCTACGGGTTCGATCACCTGGTGTTCCATTTCCCGGGGAACGATCAGGAAGCGGCGATCGCCCGGTACAGCGAGCTGATCCTGCCGCGGCTGCGGGCGCGATTCGGCTGACGGTCGGTGGGCGTCGACGGTCAGGCGACATGGACGCCCCGCACGTCATTCCAGGAGTGCAGAAGCCATGGTTGTCGACGGCCAGGCGACAAGGACCGCGGCCGGAGGCTTCGGGACGGCCTTCGTCCCCGAATCGTCGACTGCCAGACGACACCCGGCCCGACGGTTCGCCTACTCGAGGCCCCTGCCGACGACGAAGACATCCCGCAGGATCCCGGTGAACCGCTGGATCTCGTCGTATGTCGTGTACAGCGGGATCGGGGCGACCCTGATGAGGTCGGGGGCGCGGTAGTCGGCGACGACGCCGCGTGCGGCCAGTCCGGCAAGGAGCATCTCAGCGTCATCGTGCCGAAGCGACAGCTGGGCGCCGCGGGCCGCCGGGTCGCGCGGCGTGATGACCTCGATCGGGATGTCCGTCATCGACGCCTCCAGGAAGCTGGTCAACGCCACGGACCGCGCGCGAAGCGCCGGCATCCCGACCTCGTCGAAGATCGCCAGCGAGGCGGCGATCGGCGCAAGCGCCAGAATGGACGTCGTCGAGGTCGCCCAGCCAGCCGCGCCCTCCGCCGGCGCGAACGGCCCGACCGGGTCGAACCGAACGTCTGGGTCGAGCCCCCACCAGCCACCGAGGCGCGGGATGGACCGATCGCGGGCGTGGCGCTCGTGGACGAAGATCGCCCCGACCGAGCCCGGGCCGCCGTTCAGGTACTTGTAGGTGCACCACGCGGCGAAATCCACGTCCCAGTCATGGACCGCGAGCTCGATGTTACCGGCGGCGTGCGCCAGTTCCCAGCCGACGACCGCGCCGGCGTCGTGGCCGGCGGCGGTGAGCCGCTGGATGTCGAACGCCTGCCCCGTCGCGAAATTGACGCCCGATAGGAAGACCAAGGCGAGGTCGGCTCCGTTCGTGGCGATGGCCGCCTCGATGTCCTCGACCCGAACGACGTGCTCTCCGCCGCGTCGGCCGATCACCAGGAGATCCGTCGCCGGGTCCAGTCCACGCTGGGCGAGGTGGCTCGTCAGCGCATGCCGATCAGACGGGAAGAGCGGGCCGTCGGCGAGGATCCGACGCCGTCGGCCGGACGGCCGGAAGAACGACGCGAACAGGAGGTGGAGGTCGACCGTGAGGCTGTTGAGCAACGCGACCTCGACCGGGCGCGCCCCGACGATCCGCCCCATCGACTCCCTCAGTTCGGCGTCGCGCGTGAACCACGAGTGGCGGGGGTCGAACCAGGCGTCCACACCGAGGCCGGCCCAGGCGTCGAGTTCCACGGCGATCGCGCCCGACGCGGTCCGCGGCTGCAGCCCGAGCGACTGGCCCGCCAGATAGATGGCCGGCGAGCCGTCAGGCGCGTTCGGGATGTGGAAGCGGTCGCGCATCGCGGTCAGTCCGTCCGCCGCGTCGCGCGCTCGCGCCTCCCCTTCGGTCATGGCCGTCTCCGGTCGTTGGCGATAGGCGACCGGAGGGTAGCATTCGTCGGTGGTTTCCTCGGGCACCTCGGCCCCGTCGGTCGCCTCTGTGAGTCCGACGCCGACCGCGGTCGTGATACGCGACGGGGCCGCGCCGCGGTCGCGCTAGCCGGGCTTGATCGGTCGCCAGCCGCGGGTCGCCAGATCCCAGTCAGCGACAGGGACGATGGCATCGGGCGGCTCGAGCGCGGCCTGCCGACGGCGGGCCGTCGCGACAGACATCCGCCAGCCCGGCGGCACGAGGCCCGGCGCCAGATCGGCCAGCGGTGCGAGGACGAATAGCCGCGTCGCCGCCGCGGCGTGAGGGACCTCGAGCAACCGGGCCGCCCTGCCCGGATCGGTCTCGGCGTCAAGCGACCGGGCGTCGTCGGAGCGCTCGACCCGGAGGCGCGCCCGACCGAACACGAGGAGGTCGAGGTCGAGCTCTCGCGGCCCCCAACGGCGGCGATGCCTGCGGCCGAACGTGCGCTCCAGATCCTTGAGCGCGGCGAGCAGGTCGAGCGCGCCGGTCGCCTGGTCCGGTACGGCCGGGACGTCGAGGGCGACGACAGCATTGTGGAAATCCGGTTGATCGGTCACGCCCACCGGGGCCGTGACATACAGCCGCGAGACGCCGCGAACGCTCGCCCCGGGAAGGGCACCGAGTGCCACGACCGCATCGGCCAGGGTCGCGGCGGCGTCCCCGACGTTCGCGCCGAGACCGATGTAGGCGCGGACGCGTCGGCGGGTCACGGCCACCTCGTCGAGGGCGACTAGACTCCGGGCCATGCGCCCGGTCACGGTCCGAATCATGCACCCCGAGGCGGGCACCGGCGCGGGTCCGCTCGGAAGGTGGCTGGCGGACGAGCGTGCCGGGATGGCTCGGCGGCACGTCGACGGCTTCCTGGCGGCAGGCGCGGTGGACGTCGCGATCGTATCGGGGCCGCCTGATGCGACCTCATTCGGAGAGCGGCTGCGGACGCTGGCCCGCGCCGAGCAGCCGGCCGGGCTCGTCGTCCTCGGGTCGGGTGCGATCCCGTTGGCGACCGCGCGTGACCTGCGCGACCTGGTCGGCGCGGCCGGGTCCGAGGAGCGGGTGGCCCTCGCGAATAACCGGTATTCGGCTGACGTGGTGGCGATCGCCCGGGCGTGGCCCGCACTGGACGAGGTCCCCGACCTGCCGTCCGACAACGCGCTGCCACGCTGGCTCGCCAGTGTCGCGGGTTACGACGTCTCCGACCTGAGGGCGCGGTGGCAGCTCGCGGTCGACATCGACGGACCTCTCGATCTCGTCCTGGTCCGAGACGGGGCGGACGCACCGCTCGACCTCCATCCCGTCCGGGCAGCCATGGCGGCGGTCCGCGACGTCGCCGCGGATCCGGCCGCCGAACTCCTGGTCGCCGGACGCACCTCGGCCGAGAGCGTCGCCTGGCTGGAGCGGTCGACGGCGTCGCGAACGCGGGCACTCATCGAGGAACGCGGGCTGCGGACGGGCGGGGCGGGCCAGCGGCCGGCGGCATCCGTGCTCGGCGCGCTTCTCGACAGGGACGGCCCGGCATCGTTCGGCTCGCTCCTCGCGACCCTGGGCGATGCGGCGATCGTGGACACGCGGGTCCTGATCGCGCACAGGCTCGGGCGGGACGAGTCAGCGTGGCCGGTGGCGGAGGATCGGTTCGCTTCGGACCTCTTGCTCGTCGAGGCGATCGAAGATCCGTGGCTCCGGTCGCTGACGGCATCGGCGATCGACGCGTCCATCCCGATCCTGTTCGGTGGGCACACGCTCGTCGGGCCGGGCCTGCGGCTGGCGGTCGGCCGTCGTCGCGGGCACGCGTCATGGACCTGACGCCGGGACTCCGTCGCGACCCAGCGCCCGACCTGGACGCGGTCGGCGAAGACGGGGAACTCGTCAGGCGGATCGACGCGGAGATCGAGCGGGACGGTCCGTTGACTTTCGCCCGGTTCATGGACCTCGCGCTGTACGACCCCGAAGGCGGGTACTACCGGGCGTCCATGGCGCGGCCGGGGCGCGAGGGCGACTTCCTGACCGCCCCCGAAGCGCACCCGATCTTCGGGGCCGCGCTGGCTCGCGCGGTCGCCGATGCCTGGGATCGGCTCGGCCGTCCGGCACCCTTCGTGCTCCGTGAATACGGCGCGGGGACCGGAACGCTCGGCGCGGCGGTCCTCGAGGGGTTGCGGGCCGAGCGATCGGATCTTGCCGAGACCATCCTGTACCAGCCGGTCGATGTCGAGGCGGCGCGGCTCGACGCGATCGCAGAGCGCTTCGCCGCGGCCGGGCTGTCGGCCGCCCTCTACGTCGAACCGGCTACGCACGACCCGATCGACGGTGTCATCCTCGCCAACGAGGTCCTCGACGCCCTGCCGACGCATCGTGTCGTGTTCCGCGCGGGCGTCCTGCACGAGGTCTTCGTCGGTTCGATGGACGGCGCCTTCGTCGACGTCGAGGCGAAGCTGTCGACGCTGGCGCTCGCGGAGCGCCTCGATGCCGAGGGCGTCACCCTCGTGGACGGCCAGCGCACCGAAGTCTGCCTGGCGCTCGACGTCTGGGTCGCGGAGGTGGCAGCTGGTCTGGCGCGCGGCATCGCGCTGTTCATCGACTACGGCTACCCGGCGCGGGAGCTCTACGACCCCATCCACCGCCGCGACGGGACGCTTCGAGCGTACCTCCGCCACCGGGTCCACGACGACCCGTACCTGCATGTCGGTCGCCAGGACCTGACTGCCCACGTTGACGTGACAGCGGTCGAGCGCGCGGCGGCCAGGGCCAGCCTCACGCATCTCGGCACGACGACCCAGGCGGAGTTCCTCGTCGGGCTCGGGACAGAGGATCTCCTCCAGGCCATCCAGGCCGATCCAGCCACGACGCTCGAGTCGTACCTTGCGGTCCGCTCGGCGCTGTCCCGCCTCATCGACCCGAGGGCGATGGGTCGGTTCCGCGTGATGGGCTTCGGACGCGGCTGGCCCCGCGACGGACCGGCGTTACGCGGGTTCGAGTACCGGATCCACACCAAACCCCATCGAACCACACCGGAATAGGGCGATGTACCTATTGCCGCCCGTCAACCCCCCGCCGCACGATTCGCCACGGTCGGGCACGACCTGACGGGGAGTGGCGCGCGAACCTGCACGCGCGCTCGGCGCGCGCCGCTCCCCGACACGCCACCTGCGCCGGACCCTGACGACACGCTCGGATCGACCGTCATCCGTGCCGAACGTGCAGCCGCCGCCAGCCTCGCTCCCGCGCTAGAATGCCGACGAGGACAGCCCACCCGATCCCGGGTATGGCTGCGCGCTCCACGCGATCTCGGGACCAGCGGCGCCAGCCCGGGCGCGTCGCTCGGAAGGGAGTTGGGTTGACCGGCATCTGGTATGTGGTGGGGTTCGCCTTCGCCGGTGTCTCGTTCGTCTTCCTGACGATCGGCGCTGCGTGGCTGATCTCCCATCGCAACCGCGGTGACGAGCACAAGGGCCTGCCGTACGAGTCGGGCATCGACACGTACGGTGACACCCACGGCCGGTTCGGCCTGTCGTTCTACATCTATGCGCTGCTGTTCGTCGCCTTCGACATCGAGGTCGTCTTCATCTACCTCTGGGCGATCGCCTTCCGCGACCTCCTGCTCGGGGGCTTCGTGGGCATGCTGCTGTTCGTGATGATCCTGTTGCTGGGGCTCGCCTACGCGTGGCGGAAGGGGGCGTTGACATGGCGGTAGGACCGGAGGTCGGCTCGTCGCTCCCAGCCGTGACGGATCAGGACAGCGACGCGCTCTCCCCGATCGTCGTCCCGAACACGCTCTGGCAGGCGGCCGACCCGGAGGCCTACGGCGGCGGCCGCGAGAGCGACATCACCCACCTGCGCGAGTGGGGCGCGACCGATCTGGGCCGCCGCGACGACGCCCGCTGGAGCGGCGTCCTCGAAGTCATCCCGACCAAGGCCGACTACGTCCTCGACCTCATCCGGATGAACAGCCTGTGGCCGCTCCTGTCCGGCCTCGCCTGCTGCGCCATCGAGATGATGTCCACGGCGACCTCCAAGAACGACATGGACCGCTGGGGCATGTTCCCGTTCCGCGCCAGCCCGCGCCAGGCGGACGTGCTCATCGTCGCCGGCACACTCACGACCAAGATGGCCGGACCGCTCGTCCGTCTGTGGGAGCAGATGCCGGAACCGAAGTGGTGCGTCGCGCTGGGCGATTGCACCTGCTCCGGAGGTCGTTACAAGCGGAGCTACGCCACGGTCGAGGGGATCGACCGGGTCATGCCCGTCGACGTCTACATCCCGGGCTGCCCGCCTCGGCCCGAGGGGCTCATCTACGGGATGATGAAGCTCCAGCAGCTGGTCAAGGATCGCCGCGGCCACTGGCCGGACCGGGCGATCGGCCCGACCGTGCCGGAGGACGTCTAGGCGTGGACCGCCAGTTCAAGGCCCGCCTCGAGGCCCGCTTCAGTGACGTTCTGACCGGACCGGTCCGCCAGCGCCACGACGAGACCGAGATCCGCATCGGTGCCGGCGACGTGATCCAGGTGATCAGCGCCCTCCACGACGAACCCGCCTTCGACTTCCGCTTTCTGAGCGACCTCGCCGGCGTGGACACGGGCGAGGTCATGCAGGTCGTCTACCACCTCTGGAGCGTGACGACGGCCGACTGGCTGCGGGTCACAGCGGACGGCCTGTCGCGCGACGACCCGCGCGTCCCGTCGGTCACCTTCCTGTGGAAGGGCGCCGAATGGATGGAGCGCGAGGCGTACGACATGTTCGGCATCACCTTCGAAGGAAACCGCGACCTGCGCCGGATCTACATGCCGCCCGACTACCAGAGCTTCCCGCTCCGCAAGGACTTCTTGCTGCCCGACGACGCGGCCCGCTCGCCCGGCGGCGGCGTCCGGCCGATGGAGCGCACCCATAGGCCGGCCAACGCCCCATCGACGGCTCTCGTCCGCCGGACGGGCGGCTGAGGAACCGCACCATGCCCGTCTCCCCCGCCCACGCGTCCGCCGACGACCCCCGGGTCACGCTCGACCGCGAGCTCGGCGTCTTCGAGCCGGTCCCGCCGTACCCGCCGCGGACCGAGCGCGAGGCCGAGTTCTACACGCTCGGCGACGGCGAGATGTTCATCAACATGGGGCCGCAGCATCCGTCCACCCACGGCGTGCTCCGGGTCGTGCTCAAGCTCGACGGCGAGAAAGTGGTCGATCTCGACCCCGTCCTCGGCTACCTCCATCGCGGCGTCGAGAAGCTGTGCGAGAACGCCGACTACCACCAGGCGATCTGCTACACCGACCCGCTCGAATACGTCAGCTCGTTGTTCAACGAGTGGGCGCCGGTCCTCGTCTTCGAGAAGCTGATGGATGTCCAGGTCCCGCGCCGGGCCGAATACATCCGCGTCCTCTCGTCCGAGCTGAACCGGATCGCCAGCCACGCCCTGTTCCTCGGCTGGATGGCGCTCGACCTCGGCGGGCTGACGCCGATCCTGTGGTCGTTCATCGAGCGCGACGAGATCGTCGACATGCTCGCCTCGCTGACCGGTCAGCGGATGCTGTTCAACTACTTCCGGATCGGCGGCGTCAACGGCGACCTCAACCACGAGTTCATGAGTCGTCTCGGCGACTGGATGTCGAAGGCGACCGAGCAGATCGATTCAGGGAACGCCCTGCTCAACGAAAACGAGATCTTCGTCCGACGGATGCGCGGTCTGGGCACCATCGACACCGCGACCGCGCTGCGGATGGTCATGACTGGCCCGAACCTGCGCGCGACCGGTGTGCCGTTCGACATCCGCCGGGCGCACCCGTACAGCGTCTTTCCCGAGCTCGAATTCGACATCCCGACGCGATCCGAGGGCGACTGCCTCGCGCGCTACCTGCTGCGCATGGACGAGATCAAGCAAAGCCTCCGGATCATCGACCAGTGCCTCCACCAGATGCCGGACGGACCGGTCATGGCCAAGCTGCCGCGGCTGATGCGGCCCCGGCCGGGACGGGCGTACGCGGCCGTCGAAGGGCCGCGCGGCCAGTACTCGACCTACGCC
>Ga0209069_10001812_pt1 | contig 11020 bp, 11 predicted proteins | sample Str013_2_FD_187202 | JGI IMG/M metagenome (GOLD analysis project Ga0209069, IMG submission 187202) | Freshwater sediment microbial communities in response to fracking from Pennsylvania, USA - Straight Creek_MetaG_SC_2013 (SPAdes) (version 2) | ecosystem: Environmental > Aquatic > Freshwater >...
ATTTATTATACTCAGTCTGGCCAGCTTGGACAAATTGTTGACAATTTCACCTCCGCGTTTCCGGCCGGCGGCGTATCCGTTGAAAAAGTTATTGTACAGTCACAACCCGGGTTTGGCTTTCCATGGAATGCAAAACGTTTTTTTGATGCCATGCCCGAAAGTGTGCTGGGTATAACATCCGAACTGGCTCCCTTTGAATTAAAAGAAGATTCTTATGATTTGATTATTTTTGCCTACCAGCCGTGGTATTTATCACCCAGTATTCCTGCAAACACCATTTTAAATCACCCTTCGTTTAAGGCTGTTTTAAAAAACACTCCGGTAGTAACCATTATTGGCGCCCGGAACATGTGGTTGAAAGCGCAGGAACGTGTAAAAAATAGCCTGCAGGCAAACGGAGCAAGATTGGTGGGCAATATAGCAATGGTAGACAGGAACAGCAATCTTGTTAGCGGGGTTACCATTCTTTACTGGATGATGACCGGAAAAAAAGACAGCATGTGGGGTATTTTTCCAAAGCCTGGTGTGGCTGAAGAAGATATCAGCCAGGCAAATACATTTGGCGCAACTGTATTGCAGTATCTCAGCAATGGCAACTGGGAAGGGTTGCAACCCGCTTTGATAACGCAAAAAGCAGTAGTGGTAAAATCTAACCTTATGTTTATTGAACCAAGGGCTACCAAACTCTTTTCTATTTGGGCAGGTTTTATCATAAAAAGAAAAAACAGGTCGGCATGGCTGGTTGTATTTAAGTACTATCTTTTGATTGCCTTGTTTATTATCGCGCCGGTTGTTTTATTGATCAACACATTGCTCTTCAAACCATTTTTGAGTAAAAGCATAAGCAGAAAGAAACAATATTACTTAGCAGTTAACTAACCAATTTTGTAGATGTCGTTTAAAGAAGTCTATATAACAAGAACAGCCAGTTACTTACCAAATGAACCGGTTTCAAATGAAGAAATGGAAGAGTACCTGGGGCTGATAAATGCAAAGCCTTCAAAATCGAGAAGGATTGTATTGCGGAACAACGGTATCAAAAGAAGATTTTATGCCATTACAAAAGACGGCAAAGCAACGCATACCAATGCAGAAATGGCGGCGCTGGCCATCAGGGCATTGTTCGACAATCAACCCGAGGGCCTGAAATCTTTTCAGCTGCTCAGTTGTGGCACTTCTTCACCCGACCAGCTGATGCCATCTCATGCCGTAATGGTGCATGGCTGGTTGCCCGAAACAAATTCCATAGAAGTAGTGTCTCCTTCCGGCGTTTGCTGTGCGGGCATGCATGCCTTAAAATATGCATTCATGGCCGTGCGTACCGGCGATGTGGAAACAGCCGTTACCTCCGGCTCAGAAAGATTGTCACGCGTATTGCGTTCTGAGGCTTTTGAAGAAGAAGCACAAAAGCTGGTGCAGCTCGACGAGAACCCCTATATCAGCTTTGAAAAAGAATTTTTGCGCTGGATGCTGTCCGACGGCGCCGCCGCATTTTTGCTTTCGAATAAAAAAAATGAAAACGGCCTGAACCTGCGTATTGAATGGCTGGAAGGCGTTTCTTATGCCAACCACATGGAAGCCTGTATGTACATGGCCAGCGAAAAAATGAAAGACGGCACGCTGAAAAGTTACATGGAATATACTCCCGAAGAAATTATATCGCAATCCATACTCAGCTTAAAGCAGGATGTAAAATTGCTGAGCGAAAACATTGTCAAGCTGGGCGGCATCAAATTAAAAGCCCTGCTGGAAGAAAAAGGGATCAAATCTTCTGAGATAGATTATTTCCTGCCGCATATGTCGAGCGAGTTTTTCAGGAATAAAATTGCGGAACAGCTTGAGCTGAACGGCAATGGCATCGCCAAAGAAAAATGGTTTACCAACCTCGACAGTATGGGCAATGTAGGCGCCGGTTCGGTTTACCTGATGATTGATGAATTGTTTAAAAGCGGCAGGCTTAAAAAAGGAGAGAAGATATTATTACTGGTGCCCGAGAGTTCCAGGTTCTCTTACATGTATGCGCTGCTGACGGTTTGTTAGAAAAGTTTAAGGTTCAGGGTCTAACGTTTAAGGCAGCCGGGCCGCCAGATTGGCTTCTGATAGTATACTGTATTAAAGAACTTTAAACCTTCAACCATTACACTTCAAACACCGCTGTATGAAACAGGAAAACATTCCGCAGGACCCCAGCGCCCTCGATAAATTTACCAAAGAAGTTTGCTATGCGGTAGACAGTTCGGGCAACTACGTGACCGAACTGAGCCGCGGCTGGGAAGTAAAAGCTACTGCACTGGATGTGGCATGGCAGGATATTGAAGAGCGGATTGCCGCAGCCCGGCAAAGGGTACTGAACAGGGAAGTTAGCCCGCTTCAGTTTTTTATGGAATTGCGGTTAATGGATACCGGTATCGTAAGCGCCTATACAGGATTCTGGAAATGGCAGATTAAACGCCACCTGAAACCGGCTGTTTTTGATAAATTATCCGAAAAAAAACTACAGCAATACGCAACGGCATTTAATGTTAGTGTAACGGAGCTTAAAACGATGGAAGTGCATGAAGGTTAATTTTGAACACCTGCAGGCGGCGCATTGCGAAAATGGCGTTACCACCAACCTGTTAAAAACAATGGGTATCCGCAGTATGACGGAGCCCATGGTCTTTGGCATTGGCTCGGGCCTTTTTTTTATTTATATACCGCTGCTGAAAATTAACAACGGACCCGCCATTGCGTTCCGCACACAGCCCGGGCTGATCTTTAACAGAACCTGTAAATCACTGGGCATCCCCGTTATCAGAAAAAAATTCAGTTCAAAACCAGAAGCAGAAAAGTTTTTAATGGAATGCCTGGAACAGGGCCGTCCCGTTGGCTGCCAGGTAGGGGTGTACTATCTTTCTTACTTTCCAAAAGAATACCGTTTTCATTTCAACGCCCACAATTTAATTGTATACGGAAGAGAAGGCGATAATTTCCTGGTGAGCGACCCGGTGATGGAGCATGTAACCACGCTGACGGCCTATGAGCTGGAGCGTGTTCGTTTTGCCAAAGGTGCACTGGCGCCAAGGGGGCAGATCTATTACCCGAAAGAACAGCGGGCAATTACAGACGACCAGGTGAGAAAAGCCATTGTAACGGGTGTAAAAAGAAATGTACGCGATATGCTGTACATACCCGGCGGTTTTGCCGGCGTGAGCGGAATTGCCTATACGGGTAAAAAAATAAAGAAATGGCGCGATAAGCTGGGCCTGCACAAAGCCGGTCTCTATCTTGCACAACTGGTGCGCATGCAGGAAGAAATAGGCACCGGTGGTGGTGGCTTTCGTTATATCTATGGCGCTTTTTTACAGCAGGCACATGCATTTCATCCCAACGATGCCTTGCTGGATATTTCAAAAACATTTACACAAGCCGGCGATCTCTGGCGCACCGCCGCCGTACAGGCAGCCGGTATCTATAAAGGCAGAATCAGCAGCCAGGAAGACTTTAATACCATGGGCGATTACCTTCTTGAAATTTCCAGCATCGAAAAGAAAGCGTTCCAGGCCCTCTCTAAAATCAAATGGCATTCATGAGTTATGCAGCGGTTAGTATCCATGATCTCGCCTTTCAGTATCCGGGTCAGGCGGCACCTGTTTTTCAGCAGCTTCACCTGCAAGTGAATGCCGGTGAACGCTTTGGTTTGTTTGGACCCAATGGCGCCGGTAAAACAACCCTGATGAACTGCATGACCGGTTTACTTTCATTTAAAAAAGGTGAAATCAGCTTGCTGGGGAATAAAATACTGCCACACCACAAAGCGGTGAATAAAATTTTTGGATTTGTGCCGCAGGATTTTTCTTTTTACCAGGAGCTGAGCCCAATGGAAAACCTGGAATTTTTTGGCGCCTGGTACGGGTTGAACAAACAGCAGATCAAACAAAGGTCCATTGAATTGCTGGAAGTATTGGGTCTTGCAGCGGTGGGTAAAAAGCAAGTGCAAAAATTTTCTGGTGGTATGAAGCGGCGCGTAAACCTGGCCATTGGCGTACTGCACCAACCGCAAATTTTGTTCCTGGATGAACCCACCGTGGGGGTGGATGTACAAACCCGCCATGCAATGATTGAATACCTGAAAGCGCTCAATAAAAAAGGCACTACTTTAATTTATACGTCGCACCAGCTGAGTGAAGCCGAAGATTTGTGCGATACAATGGCTTTGTTCGATGAAGGCCGCATTATTGCACATGGTGCATTGCCGCAATTGCTTTCAACAAACAAGGAAGAAAACCTGGAGGGTTTATTTATTAAATTAACAGGAAAGGCATACCGCGATTCAAACCTATAAATGTAAAAGTCAAAAATGCAAAAGTGAAAATCATCTTTTTTGCGAAAAGCAGGTAGCCGGGAAAAAATTGCGGCTTAAAATTTTTGTTTTTTTAATCTTTAATGTAAACTTAATTGCATCTTGTTCAAACTTTGGGCCACGATAGTAAAAGACATCCGCATTTTAACCCGGGACAAAGTGGGGCTTACGCTCATGTTTGTAATGCCCGTAGTGCTGGCCATTGTAATTACGGCCATACAAAACAGTACGTTTGAACTGGTGAATGATAACAAAGTGCCCCTGCTGCTTTGCAACAGAGATACCGGTGATGCCAGCAGGCAACTGGTGCAGGCCATTGAAAAAATTGGCATGTTCGATGTAAAACAGGTAACAAAAGATGAGACGGAAAAACAAATAACCGACCGCATGCATGCAAAAGATGCACTGGTGGCCATTGTTGTGCCACAGCATTTTTCTGCCAGCATCAATACAAAAGCAAAGATTATTGCCGGCAAGGCATTAAACGAATTTGGTGTTCAAAACGACAGCGTAAAGCAAACGAATGCGGGCATTGAACCTGTTGTATTGTATTATCACCCTGTATTGCAGCAATCTTTCAGGGCTTCTATACAAGGCGCCTTGCACAGTGCTTTACAGATTGTAGAAAACAAACAGATTTTAAAGAGCCTCTATTTTTCTTTGAACGAAAAAGAATTGCCGGCCTCGTTTGAAAAAGAAATGCTGTACAACCAGGCCGGAATCAATGAAATCCCCATATCGCGCAATGGCAGCAGAAATATTCCCAACGCCACACAGCACAATATTCCAGCCTGGACTATTTTCGCCATGTTTTTTATCGTCATTTCTTTGGGCAGTAGTGTAGTAAGAGAAAAACTCAATGGCAGTTTTGTGCGCTTAAAAACGTTGCCAACCAGCTACCTGGTAGCCCTGCTATCGAAACAAATGGCTTATATGGCGGTTACACTATTGCAAACCGCCGCTATTTTTTCCATTGGTGTTTGGTTATTTCCGCTGATGGGTTTGCCGGCATTAAACATTCCAGCCGATAAACTGGGTTTGCTGGTAGTAACCGTTGTTTGCGGCTGGTGTGCGGTAAGCTATGCTATTTGCATTGGTGTTTTTGCACAAACACAGGAACAGGCCAATGGCTTTGGCGCGGTGTCCATCGTATTGCTGGCGGCTATTGGCGGCATACTGGTACCCAGTTTTGCCATGCCGGCATCCTTCCAGGGTATAATGAAATTGTCGCCCCTGCACTGGTGCCTGGAGGCTTTTTATGGTTTATTTTTAGAAGGCGGAAAACTAAAAGATGTTTTACTGAATATTTTACCTTTATTAGGTATTACTTTGCTGATACAAATCATTACACTGTATACCTTAAAACGCAAAAACCTGATCTGAACTATTTACAATGGAAACAGTACAATTAAAACAACAGCTAAAAAAGCAGATCGTCGAATTTCTGAACCTGATCAATGTAAAACCCGAAGACATCAAAGACGATGAGCCTTTGTTTGGCACCGGGCTTGGTTTGGATTCTATTGATTCTATTGAATTGATTGTTTTACTGAACAGGGAATACGGTATTACCATACAGGACCCCAAAGAAGGCCGCAAAATATTGGTTGACATCAATACCATGGCAGACTATATTGAAAAACACAGGACGAAGTAAATATATTTTCATTGAGCAGGATTTTTGTTACAGGCATGGGGGCTATCAGCGCTATTGGAAGTAGTGTAACAGAAAACCGTATGGCGTTGATGCAGGACAAATGTGGCATCGGGCCGCTTGAACTGTTTGCTACCAGGTACGCATCATTACTACCTTTTGGAGAAATAAAATCCACCAATACTTTTTTACAGGAACAATTGAAAGCACATGAGCCTGGTCTTACCCGCACTACGCTGCTGGCTTTGCATGCTTTTGATGAAGCCATTGCTGATGCGCGGTTATCACCCCTCCAGGTACAAGAATTTGAAACGGCTTTGATAGGCGCCACAACCGTTGGCGGCATGTGCCTGACCGATCAGCTCTACCATGATGCCAACAAAACAGAAGATGGATCCGAATTTCTTGCTTCTTATGATTGTGCATCCGTTAACCTGTACTTGCAAAAGCGCTATGGCATCAACGGCATCGTTAATACTTTTAATACCGCCTGCTCTTCTTCTGCCAATGCTATTTTGTACGGCGCAAGGCTCATAAAAAATGGCTTTGCCGAAAGAGCCATTGTAGGCGGGGTTGACAGCCTTGCAAAATTTACCATCAACGGGTTTAATTCATTGCATATTCTTTCGCCCGATAAATGCACGCCTTTTGATGAACAGCGCAAAGGCCTCAACCTGGGCGAAGGGGCCGCATTCCTGGTGCTGGAAAAAGAAGAAAATATTGCCGGTAAAAAGCGATATGCCGAACTAACCGGCTATTGCAATACAAATGATGCTTACCACGCTTCTTCTTTGTCCAACGAAGGGGATGGTCCCTTTCTTGCTATGGAAGGAGCGCTGGCACAGGCCGGTCTTTCACCTGCCGATATCAGTTTTATCAATGCGCATGGTACCGGCACAGAAAACAATGATCTGTCAGAAAGCAGGGCCATGCTGCGTTTGTTTGAAACCGTTCCTGCGTTTGCCTCTACCAAGGCCAATACCGGTCATACGCTCGGTGCAGCAGGCGCTATTGAGGCGGTGTACAGCATCCTGAACCTGGTGCACCAGGAAGTGTATGCATCGCTGCATTTTAACCAGGCCATTGCAGCAACCGGTCTGCAACCGGTACAATCACAAAAGCAAATGCCGCTAAAGCATGTTATGTCTAATTCATTTGGCTTTGGTGGTAATTGTGCATCATTGATATTCTCTAAAGCAGATCAATAGTTCATAGTGCTGAATTTCTCAGGCAATTATTCCTGATAAAATAAAAGCAACTTGCTAACCGAACCAAGAACAACCGAACCAAGAATTTTTTTCTATGTTTTATATACATCAGTCATCCTGCATTTCAGCACAGCAAACTTTTGGTACCGCTGCCATTGCTTCTTTGCAGGATGCCGTAAACAATAGGTTGCAGGTGATAGAGCCTTCGTATGAAGGCATACCAACCGGCATCCTCCGCAGGATGGGCAAGGCCATAAGAATGGGAGTAGGAGCTGCATTGCCGTTAATAAAAGGCAGTGTTGCCATTGATGGCATTATCATTGGCACAGCAAACGGAGGAATGGAGGACTGCATCAAATTCCTGAACCAGATTATTGAATATGATGAAGGCATGCTGACGCCCACCAATTTTGTGCAAAGTACCACCAATGCCATTGCTGCACAGATAGGGCTGCTGAGCGTCAACAAAGGATACAATGCCACGCATGTACAGCGCGGCCTGGCATTTGAAAATGCTTTACTGGATGCGGCCATGCTGCTAAAAGAGAATGCTGCCGCCAGTTACCTGGTAGGTGGTGTAGATGAGATCTCCGCTTATAATTACAATATAGATTACCTCGATGGCTGGTTTAAAAAGCAGCCGCTTGCCGCAAAAGATTTGTACAGCAGCAATACGGCGGGCAGTATGGCTGGCGAAGGTGCCACTATGTTTTTGGTAAACAATAAACCGGAAGGGGCTGCTGCAAGGGTAGCCGGGCTTTGTCTCTTACATACCGGAGATGAAACCCTGCTGGCAGCACAGTTGGAACTTTTTTTGAAAAAACATTTGCCTGCAGGAGAACAGATAGATTTGTTGTTATCCGGGGAAGATGGAGACAACAGGCTCAATAAATTCTACGATGCCGTTGAATCTGTACTGGACAATCATGCCGCCGTTGCCCGCTTTAAGCATATGATGGGTGAATACGCTACCGTTACTGCTGCTGCAGTCTGGCTGGCCGTGTCTGTTCTAAAAAATCAAACCGTTCCGCTACACATGATTAAGAAGGATGCGAAACCCTCCGCCTACCAGCGCATTTTAATCAGCAACAACCACAAGGGCCGCCAGCACAGTTTTATACTGGTGGAGAATACCAGATAGCAAGAAATCTAAAATATTATTCAGCCTGGTAAATTTTAAAACACCCGAATACCGCATATCTGAGTGTTGTTGGCATTGGATAGATACTTTTCAATTGCTTACCTGATAATTGATGTTGTTAATACAATTTCAGCAACAGATCTTTTATGGGCTGGTAGCGGGTCCAGGGTATAAAATGATTGGCATCCGGAAAAATTAATTCGTGGATGGCCGGTGCATGGGTGAGCATTTTTTTATCGTAGGCTATATTGGCAGGTGGTACCATATTGTCTTTTAATCCATGTACAATATACACCGGGCAGGTAATTTTTGGAAAATCATCCTTCAGGTAAACCAGGTCTTTCTTTAAATACCATAGTTCTTCGTTGGAGGGCCGCAAGGCACCTGGTACAAGATACGTAAGCGGTGTTTTGTACAATACCGGCCGCCATTTTTCCGGCGCTTCCTGGGCAGGGTCGTTGGAGCCTGCCAGTAAAATTACTGCGGCAATACGCCCAGGGTTGTCGGCCGTTAATTTCACTACCATCGGACCGCCCAGCGAATGGCCTACCAGGTAAACCGGCTTCCCGTTTTGTATATGGCTGAATAAGGGACTGATAACAACCGACTGTTGTGCCAGGTTCAGTGGCTTGCCGAAATCACTGTGGCCAAAACCCGGCCGGTCAATAGAAATCATCCTGAATTTTTGCAGCAGTTCTTTGTCTTGCAGGTATTGTTCAAATGCATCCCAGCTGCCGGGTGTGCCGTGTACAAACACGATGGTGGGCAGGCTGTCGCTACCGGTTTTTAAATAATGCAGGTGGCGATTGTTTACGGTGATGGTATTGATGACCAGTTCAACACCTTTCGCCTTAAATTTTTCCTGCGCATCGGTATCACTCATCCTGAAGCGCATACAACTTTGCGCCATAACGAGCCATAGTATCAATACGATGCCAACAATCATAAATGTCTTCATAAGAAAGCGTTTCATCTTTATACAGGTTACGATGAACAGGCGGTGAATGGTTTCCTTCCTCAGCAGAAAATTAATGGCCGCAGGTTTGCAGGTTACTTTTTTGCCACAGAGAAAAAAGTGGTCTTTTCACAAAGGGTGCACGGTGTAAAAGCCGCCGCTCAATGCGGCGGCAAAATTTTATCTGTGAACCGGCGGCAAAAATCTACTGCAATTTATTATGGTTTCTTTTTAATCGGCGGTCCTGGCTTTTCCCTATTGGGATTGTTATCTGTCCGGGGCGGTTGCTGCCCCCCGTTGTTTTGTGGTGGACGCTGATTGCCACTCCCGCTTGGGCGGGATTGCTGCGGCGGGCCATTTCTTTGCTGCGGGTTATTTCCACCACGTTGCGGGTTGTTTGGCCCCCGCTGTTGTTGCGGGCTATTGCCACTTCCGCTTTGGCGGGGCTGTTGTGGCGGGTTATTTGGATTGCTGTTAGGTCTTTGTTGATTGGGGTTGTTATTGCCTCCGCTTTGGCGTGATTGCGGACCGTTGTTGCGCGACTGGTTATTGCCAGCGCCGCCCTGGCGCGACTGCTGCGGGCGATTTCTGCGATCTGCTTTTTCCAGGGTATTTAGACTGATTTGTCCAACCAGCTCCACAAAACCACTTTCGTTTTCTTTTGGTTTATTGGTGGTAACGTCTACAGCTTCCAGTTCTTCTGGTATTACACCCTGTGCATTCAGTTGTTTTATTTTCCGTACGCGTTCAATGGCTACCGGGTATTGCTTGTTGCTGTCGGGCAGGGTATACCACATCAGGTTTTTGAAAATGTCTTTTTTAACCAGGAAGGCATTGCCACGGGCCACCTGCAGGGTATCTGCATTGTCCGGAAAATGCTGCAGGGCATCCAGGTAGGTATCCAGTTCATAATTCAAACAGCATTTTAGCCTGCCGCACTGGCCGCTTAATTTGGTTTGATTGATAGACAGGTTCTGGTACCGGGCTGCCGTTGTATTCACACTTTTAAAATCACTCAGCCAGGTGCTGCAGCAAAGTTCGCGGCCGCAACTGCCAATGCCACCTACTTTGGCGGCTTCCTGCCGGGCACCTATCTGCCGCATTTCTACTTTTACCTTAAACTCGCTGGCAAAAACGCGTATCAGTTCACGAAAGTCAACGCGGTCATCGGCTATGTAGAAGAAAGTGGCTTTGCGTCCATCGGCCTGCATTTCCACTTCTGTCAGCTTCATGTTTAGTTTCAGCTGTTTTGAAATGGCGCGGCTTCTAATCAGGGCATCTCTTTCGCGGGCCTTGTTTTGCTTCCAGGTATCAATGTCGCGGTCGCTGGCGCGGCGCAATATTTTTTTCATTTCGGGGTTAAATTCATCACCCCCTTTTTTCTTGATTTGCAGGCGCACCATTTCGCCGGTCAGGTTCACTTCGCCTACGTCAAAACCACTAACGCCTTCAACGCTCACCAGTTCTCCTTTTTCAAAATACTGGAGCGATGGGTTGCGGAAAAAATCTTTGCGGCTGCCATTGTTAAAACTAATTTCCACCACTTTGCAGGCACTTTCCGGATCGGCAAAAGGCAGGTTTGCCAGCCAATCATGTACATTTAAACGGTTACAGCCACCGGTGCTGCAGCCTCCATTGCTTTTACAACCATTGGGGGTACCTGTACCACAACTTCCACAGCCCATATAGATAATCAGTTAAAAATGAATAAATGCTACAG
>Ga0209069_10001813_pt1 | contig 11017 bp, 7 predicted proteins | sample Str013_2_FD_187202 | JGI IMG/M metagenome (GOLD analysis project Ga0209069, IMG submission 187202) | Freshwater sediment microbial communities in response to fracking from Pennsylvania, USA - Straight Creek_MetaG_SC_2013 (SPAdes) (version 2) | ecosystem: Environmental > Aquatic > Freshwater >...
CTTTATGCGTCGGACACGGGCGCGGCCCAACCTGTCTCCACGGGCGGTATGAGCGTGGTCACGGGATCTGAGCTCTCTGCCGGCGTGGCTGCGGCGCGTTTGCGGTTGTATCGTGGCGGCCAGGTGCGTATCTGTCCGCGCAGCAGTCTCAGCGTAACCAGTAGCAACACCGCCGGACTGATGTTTGCCATGGGCACCGGCACGCTGGAACTGGATTATCGATTGAACCAGCGCGTTGCCGATCTGCTGATCACTCCTGACTTCAGCGTGAATTTTATTGGTCCTGGCGCCTTTCACGTGGCCCTGGGTGTGAACAAAAAAGGCGATACCTGCGTGAAGCCGCTGCCGGGGAACACGGCGGAAATCAGTGTTTCAGAGCTGCTGGGCGCGGCGATTTACAAAGTCAAAGCCAATGAGTCAGTGGTCTTTCAGGGCGGAAAAGTAACCGTTCGTGGGGAATTGAAAGAGGAGTGTGGGTGTCCTCAAGGTCCGCCGACGATGCTGGTTGCTGGCCAGGCTCCACCGCAAACCCTGCCGCAGAATCCCGTGAAGGTCCCTCCGCCAACTTCGTCAACCATGCCCGGTTCCGCCACGTTGCCGCCGGAGCGTCCGGGACAAGTCCATGTTGAAGTGGAAACACCGTTCGTGTTCAGCGCCAGGGGCAGCGCCAAGCCTTACAGCGTGGCAAAAATCCGATTTTCCACTTTACCCAACAATTATTTTTTGCCGGACAAGGTTGACCCCGTCGTCCAGGGTTCCGCCGCGCCAACTCCGGTGACCAATGCAAAAGTGGAGTCTGCGCCTGAAACGTCTGCGGAAAAGAAAGAAAAGAAGGGTTTTTTCGGCAAGATTGGTTCCTTCTTCCGTTCTCTGGTGCACCGATAATTGGTCAAGTTCCGGGCAAGTCGAAGTAAATTGACACTTTAGACCTATGCACCATCGTGAAACCTTTTTTCACGCCAAGACGTCTTATACTGGATAGATCACAATGTCTTCGCTTGATAAGAACATACCGCCCAGTTCTCCGGGAAAGACCCCGCCGGGATCGCAGCAGCAGTCCGTGGTGAAATTCGCCAAGGTCTCCGCGGCTGATGCAGCTGTTATGCCTTCGCTCTTTGGCGGCGGCTACGGCACGTACCAGGTCCGTCCGGAAAACTTCCTTTTGTCCGCCGTAACGCACACAGCGATCATCGGTTTGATCCTGTGGCTGCTGCACGTTTCGGTGGCCCCCAAGGTAATTCCTCCAATGAAGCTGGAGTCCATTGAACTGGCTCCGTATCTGGGCAACATTGGCAAAGCCGGACCGAGCGGCGGTGGCGGCGGAGACGCGAGCAAAATTAAAGCCTCTACCGGTACGCCTCCCAAGGCGGCCAAGCAGCAGTTCGCTCCGCCGGTGGTGTTGCAGCAGGTGCAAAGCAAATTGATGGTCCAACCCACCGTGGTTGCCGACTTGAAGATCCCCACATCCAATCAGATTGGCGATCCGCTGTCTAAGCTCATGACGCCTTCCAACGGCATTGGCATTGGTGGCGGTATTGGTTCAGGCGATGGCGGTGGCGTAGGCTCAGGACACGGCGGCCCAGCCGTGGGCCCGGGCGTGTACAACGTAGGCGGAGGCGTTTCCTCGCCACGCGTGCTGTACCAGCCGGAACCGGAATTCTCTGAAGAAGCCCGCAAAGCCAAATACCAGGGCGTGGTGGGACTCAACGTTATCGTCGGCGCCGATGGACGGGTCCATTCCCCCCAGGTGGTCCGCTCACTGGGCATGGGCCTGGACGAAAAAGCGATTGAAGGCGTGAAGCTCTGGAAATTTGATCCCGCCAAAAAAGATGGCCGTCCGGTGGCGGTGGCCATTTATATCGAAGTGGACTTCCACCTGTACTGATATTCAGCCGAATATCTTTCGGTGCAAAAAATCAAAGGAGATGCGTAATGCATCTCCTTTTTTGTTTTTGTGTCCTGAACTTGCAAACGCAAGCACCGCGGTGTCTTGTTAGTCGCGAGCTTCTTCCAGTTGTCCTTTTTCTTTTTTCTCCTGGCACTCAATGCAGTAGCGGGTCCAGGGGACGGCTTCCAGGCGCTTGGCGTTGATCTCATGGCCGCAGCTTTCGCACTCGCCAAAACTGCCTTCACGGATGCGCGACAAAGAGTTTTCCACCAGCTGCAGCAGCTGCCGTTCGTTATTGCTTTGCGAGAACAGGAACTCCTTGGTGTAAGAGTTCGCGGCGCGGTCGGCAATGTCCTGGGCGGAATCCTGGTCCGCGATGCGGCCGTCTTCTTCCGTGCGGCTCACCGCTTTGCGCAGGGCTTGCTGGCGCTCTTCAAGTTTCTTTTTGAATTGGTCGAGCTTTTTCTTGTCCATGGTTTTAGATAAGCTCTCAATCTTAGCTGTCATCAGAATGCACCGTCAACTTTCTGCGCGACACACTTAGATGCGGGCAAGGCTGTCTTCGTCGCCGGGCTACTTGTTTAAATTAAAAAGCGGCCCTGTAGAAGGGCCGCTTCACAAAGAGGCAAGGAGGGAGGGAGTTTTCTCAGGAAAGGCGATGCAAGATGATGAAGTCGAGGCTGACGCCAAGACGCTCGTTGTAGAGAAGTCGAAAAGCTTGGATTCTTGAAGTCATTTGCAAAATTATGCGGCCTCTTTATTTGCCCAGAGTAGCGCAAGTAAGAATCCATACCCCGGCGGGCCCTGGTGTGGAAAGCAGAGGCTTATTTTTAAGGTGTTTGTTTTCTATCTCTTGTCGGCCTCATATTTTCGCTCAAAGCGACTTAAACTAGGCGTTTTCCCCTTGAGCCGAACTAAGATTAGTGGCATTTACCTACCACTATTGGCCATCAGGCGTCTTGTTTTGTGCCTCTGGTCTGCTCTTCCATCGCTTTGAGCTTATTCAGCAGGGCCTTGTAGCTCACCTTGAGGATCTTGGCGGCCTGCCGACGATTCCACTTAGTCTGGGCCATAACGCGCTCAATTGCTTCGCGTTCGGCCTGCATGGCCGCACGGCGGCCTATTTCCAGCAGCGATGGCATCTCCGGTTCGCCGTTTGTGCCGTTCGGAGTTGGCGCGGCACCCGCCGGAATGGATACCGCGGTAGTGGCCAACGGAAGCGTCGGCGTGGAAAGTGACGAAACGATCGGCTTGTGCGTGGAGATCTCGCGAATGATCTGGGCTTCATTGCCCACGATCACGTAACGTTTCACCAGGTTCTCCAGTTCGCGGATGTTGCCCGGCCAGGCATATTCCATCATCCGGGAGACCGCGTACTCGCTGAACATGGCCGGACGTTTGCCGTAATGCTCGCTATATTTCCGCAGGAAGTATTCCAGGAACACCGGCACTTCTTCGCGACGCTCCCGCAGCGGCGGAATGTGGATGGTGATCACGTTCAGCCGGTAGAAAAGATCTTCGCGAAACACGCCTTCTTCCACCGCGCGCTCCAGCGGCTTGTTGGTCGCGGCCAATACGCGTACGTCAACCTGCACATCGCGCTTGCCGCCCAGCCGGGAAAATTGGTTGTCCTGTAAAACGTGCAGCAACTTGGCCTGCAGCACCGGATGCATTTCGCTGATTTCGTCCAGGAAAATCGTGCCCAGGTTGGCTTGTTCAAACTTGCCTAGCTTTTGCCGCGTGGCTCCGGTAAACGCGCCGGGCTCATAGCCAAACAGTTCGCTTTCCAGCAGTTCATGCGGGATGGCCGCGCAGTTCACTTTGACGAATGGTTTCTCGCAACGCGATGACTCGGAGTGAATCATGCGCGCGACCACTTCTTTTCCTGTGCCGCTTTCGCCGCGCACCAGCACCGTGGCGGTGGTGTCCGCCACTTGCTCGATGGTCATTTTCACTTCCATCATTTTCGGGCTGGTGCCAAAAAGCATGGTGAAGTCGCTCTGCCGGCGGACCTGTTCGCGCAACTGCGTCACTTCCGAAAACAGGCGCTGGTTGTCGAGCACGCGCGTGATGCGGACGTCCAGTTCCTGGGGATCAACCGGCTTGCTCAGGTAATCGTCGGCGCCAAGTTTTGACGCTTGGAAGATCTGGTCCGGATCTTTACTGGCGGAAAGCACCAGGACGGATACCGTAGGCTTGATGTGCTTGAGGCGTTTCAGAATGTCGGCGCCCGAGGTGCCGTCAGTGCTGGATGTTGTATCGAGCAGAACCAGAATGGGGTCAAAGCTCCGGAAGATCCGCAAGGCTTCCTGATCGCTGGCGGCCACGGCGACTTCAAAATTCCGCCGTCCCAGATGCGTGGCCAGGTACTTGGCCATCGCCAGGTCGTCGTCCACGATCATTACCCGGGTCTTCTGGGTCATGCCTACTCCTCGGCTGCCCATTTGCAAAGTGACAAATAATTGCCGTCGGCCAAGTCTTACAAGGCTCGCCGAAGCATTTAGATTCCACTTTCAGGCACGGAAATACCTAAACCAACATTCTATTGCCGCGGAATATTAAGGGCAAGCCGGGAGGGTCGCAGAAAGCAAAACGGGCGTCACACAATTTGTGACACCCGCTTGAAATAACTTGGCTTGAAATCGTGAAAAAGGCTTGAGCTTTAGGAAGAACGCTTTCCGGGGATGAAGTGATACGGCGGCCAGGGACCGCTCATCACAACTTCCACGCCCGGCAGGTGCCGTGTGGCCATCTGATATTTGTTTTGGTATTTTTCGACTTTCTTGTGGTCAATGAGGTGGGCAATATCGATGAGCATTCCGCCGGAATCAACTTTGCGGCAACAAACGTCCTGGTCAAGCGGATCAAAAATTTTGTGGACCTGGACGCTGAGGGCGCGCGCTTTGGTTTGTCGTTCGCGCTGGCGGGAAGCTTTTTCTCTCAGCTTGGTGAGATATTCGCTGCCTGCCGTGAGAGGGAGTTCAATTTCCTCCAGCGCCTGGCGGAGCGAACCGTCTTTAATCAGCAACTTCAGATGCATCTCCGCTTTGCCCTTGAGCTTGACCACGCTCTCGGTAAACGCCTTGCGGTTCAGGCGGACGGCCCTTCGCAGCGCGTCATCGGTATCAAAAACAGTGCCAAAGCGGAATGGCAGCACGGTGGTGCGTTTAAAACATTCGCTGACCACGTGGGCGTGTTGCAAAAGGGCCTTCTGGCCCAAATCGCCGGTGGGAATGTATTCGCTAACGATGACCGAGAAATCGCCGCTGGGATAGGCAAAGGTTTGCGCATCGGCAATGCCTTTCAGGTTCTCGACGGGGACGGGACGACGGGCGCGAGCGCCATTCTGGAATGCCTGCTGCTCAATGATGCAGTACGCGTACCATGCCATGGGGATGCTACTCCTTATAGGAAAGCTTGGGCCGGCTTTAAATTTTTTCGTAAACGGGCGAAAAAAGCTGAAGAGCTTCAAAATGACGAATCCTGACTCAGGGGATTCATCTCGGCATCGGCGGGTTGTCCGTGCCTCAATATCCATCCTATGATGACATTCATGGAAAAGCAACAAAGACTATGCATGCGTTACTAAAAGATGCCTAAGAAATAGGCCAACGGCCATTCGGACATGCCAAAATGGGCCTGTACCTGTCTGTGATTTGCAGGCAACATCTTTGTTTTCATCTGCTTCAACTGTTTCACGATGAAACCGCAATATAGTTTGACCTAAAAATAATTTGAAAAACTCCACGCCTCGGCCAAGCCAGGTCCAATAACACTCCGGTTTCCCTTAGGCAATGTCGACCGCAGAGAACGTCAAAACCATTTACCGCAGAGGACGCGGAGAACTACCAAGTCAGCGGACTTTCTTTTGGTCCATTGTGAAAAAGCGGGCCGTGGTTCCGAGCAGTTCCAGATGCAGGTCAGAAACGGTCGCTGCGGCTGATGGATAGAACACCAATCGCCGCGACTAAAACAATGCCAAAGCTTTAGCGACCTCAACAACTCTTTCTCTGCGCTCTCTGCGGTTCAAGGTCTTTGGGGTGTCTGCTTCTTTTCCACCTTGGCCCACGTGTCTTTCAATCCAATCGTCCGATTGAAAACCAGCTTGCTCGAATTGCTGTCCAGATCCACGCAGAAATATCCCAGACGTTCGAACTGGAAGCGGTCTCCCGGTTTCGCGGATTTGAGTGACGGCTCCAACTTGGCGCCGGTCAAAACTTCCAACGACTTGGGATTCAGGTTCGCGGTGAAGTCTTGGCCTTCCGGAACGTCATTCGGATCGGGATTGCTGAACAGGTTGTCGTAGGCGCGGATCTCGGCGTCAATCGCGTGCGCCGCCGATACCCAGTGGATGGTGGACTTTACCTTGCGGCCGTCCGGCGAATCGCCACCGCGGGTTGCCGGATCGTACGTGCAGTGGACTTCCACCACTTCTCCTGCCGCGTTCTTCACCACGCTTTGTGCGGTGACGAAATAGCCATACCGCAAACGAACTTCCTTCCCCGGCGACAAACGGTAATAGCCTTTGGGCGGAATTTCGCGGAAATCATCCTGCTCGATGTAGAGCGTCTTCGAAAACGGCACCTTGCGTTTGCCCGCCGCGGCGTCTTCCGGATTATTCACAGCATCCATTTCTTCAGCTTGACCGTCCGGATAGTTATCGATCACCAGCTTCAGCGGATTCAGCACGGCCATCACGCGCAAAGCGCGCTTGTTCAGGTCTTCACGGACGAAGTGCTCAAGCATGGCCAGCTCGATCGTCCCGTTGGTCTTGGTGACGCCGATGTTGGCGACGAAGTTCCGCATGGCTTCCGGCGTGTACCCGCGGCGGCGGATGCCGCTCAGCGTGGGCATGCGTGGATCGTCCCAGCCAGTGACGTTTTTATTCTGGACGAGTTGCAGCAGCTTGCGTTTGCTCAGCAGCGTGTATGTGAGATTGAGGCGGTCAAACTCAATCTGCTGGCTGGGGAAAATTCCCAGCGCCTGGATGAACCAATTGTAAAGCGGACGGTGGTCCTCAAACTCCAGCGTGCACATGGAGTGCGTGATGTTTTCCAGCGAATCGGACTGGCCGTGCGCATAGTCGTACGTGGGATAGATGCACCACTTGTCGCCCGTGCGATGGTGTGTGGCGTGGACAATGCGGTACATCACCGGGTCGCGCATGTTCATGTTGGGTGAAGCCATGTCAATGCGTGCGCGCAGCGTGCGCGTGCCATCCGCGAATTCGCCTTTGCGCATGCGTTCGAAAAGATCAAGATTCTCGTCAATGGTCCGGCCAGCGTGCGGGCTCAGCTTGCCATGCTCGGTCAGCGTGCCGCGATACTTGCGGACTTCCTCCGCGTTCAGATCATCCACATACGCCTTGCCGGCTTTGATCAACTGCACAGCCCAGTCATAAAGCTGCTGAAAATAATCGGACGCGTAATACAGGCCTTCCCACTCGAAGCCCAGCCACCGGACGTCCGCCATGATGGAGTCCACGTACTCGGTTTCTTCTTTTTCCGGATTCGTGTCGTCGAAACGCAGGTTCGTCCCGCCGCCAAATTCGTCAGCCAGGCCAAAATCCAGGCAAATGGCCTTGGCATGGCCAATGTGGAGATAGCCGTTGGGCTCCGGAGGGAAGCGCGTGCACACGCGGCCGTTGTACTTGTTGGTCTTCAGGTCCTCGATAAACATCTCGCGAATGAAGTTGGTAGGTGTGGCCGGGCTTGCCGGAGCGGCGTCTGCGGGGCCTTTATTTTCTGGATTCGATGTGCTCATGATGTCAGTTAACGGCAGCGACGGAAAATGCGGCTGAGATCGACCGCTGCCCCATAGCTCAAACCTCTATCTTACTTGCGCGCGCGGGCACCGAGCAATTTTATGGACGTTCATCGCGCTAGCGATGAACCCTCGAATTGGGTCAAGTAAGAACCGATGGCAACGTGGCAATTTCCTACTAATCCGAGCTAGTTGAGAAAACAACTCCTCACGAAACTTCACGAAACAACATTCGCGGATCGGCGGGGTTAAGGTCAAATCAGGACATAGAGACCCGGCCAGATGACAGCACGAGCTCCGCCGGATCTTTAAGTTATCAAGGTCATTAGTCATCAAGATCAATGGTCATCAAGATCTTTGATGATTGCGGGAGCCACCCATTATGCGACCAACCCAGAGTCTTACCAGAATATTTATCGTCCTTGTGACTACCATCGCCTTCACTTTTACTTGTGTAGCGCAGGAAATCCACATTGTTCCGGCCAGACAGTACCTTGCTTCACAAGCCAGTACTCCGGCCCAGAATAGCGCAGGCGCCACTGCCAGCGATCAAGCACAAGCCCCCAAAACGATCACCCTTCCTGCGGGGACGGTGATTGCCATGGTGGTTACTAGAACTGTGCGCATCAATGACATCCGTTCGGGAGACACCATTTATCTCCAAACGAGCTTTCCGGTAACCGTCGGCAACCGGGTGGTTATTCCGCCGGGGACTTACGTGCAGGGCGTGATTGAAAAGATCAAGCACCGTGACAAGAGCCACCGTGTCATCTCGTTCAGCATGAACACCGGAAATCTCATCTTTAACAACGGATATACGGTATCGCTGGGCGGCATACAGGACGTAGCGCCGACCGTAGCGCGCGTGAATCCACCGCCGTCTACTCCAAGCCAACCTGGATCAAACACTGGCTCGGTTCCGGTGCTGGCGGCGACCGGCACTCCGGGGCTACCGCCGTTGCCGCCGCTGCCACCCTTTGGTAACGGTCCGCGCAACGCGATAATCGGTCTGGGTGTGGGCGCGGCCGCGGTGGCGGTTCTGGGAATTGCGCTCGCAGGACGGCGGTCCTCATCCGAGGCTCTCATGCACGCGGGCACTCCGCTGGAAATGCTCTTGCAGAATCCGGTTGAACTCGATGAAGTTCAGATTGAGGCGTCCATCAAGCAATACAGTGGACAGATGAAGAACCAGCCGCCGAATATTCCCAATCCTCCGGCCAGCGCAATCAGTCAAATGGGAACGTGCTACACACCCGGCACTCCGGGTACCCCGGACACGATCAACCCCGGCACTCCGCCAACGGTGATTCCGGGAACTCCGGCGACGCCAAACTCGCCCGGCACACCGGACACGGTCATCCCCGGGACGCCGCCCACAATCATTCCAGGAACTCCGGGAACGCCGGGCACATCGTATCCGTGCCCACGGCATCCATAGCCCTTCCAGGCGTTCCCAGGGCAACCGCACAAAATGCGGCCTTGCCGGTGACTGAAGTTACCGCACGGCATGGCCGCATGGCGGGTTCAAAGCGCGAAACCGCCTTGAGATGGCCTGCTGATCCTGCTACAGTTTTCTTCTGGAAGCCCCAGTAATCCCCCCTTCACTAAATCATGGCCAGGCAGGAGCCTAAAAATGTCGCGAATGATCCGCTTAGTTTCTGTTCTTTTATTACTTTCAGCCTTTGCCGCGGCGCAACAGCCGCATAAGAAACGCGTTGCCGTACTGGACTTTGATTACGGCACGGTCAAAAGCTCCATAGCCGAGATATTTGGCGGCAATGAAGACGTGGGCAAGGGCATCACCGATCTTCTGGTGACCAAGCTGGTGACGGACGGGAATTACTCCGTAATCGAGCGCAAGGTTCTGGACAAGATTCTGGCCGAACAGAACTTCGGCAATAGCGACCGCGCGGACAACGCCACCGCCGCCAAGATCGGCAAGATGCTGGGCGTGGACGCCATCATTGTGGGGTCCATCACCAAGTTCGGCCGCGACGATAAATCCAAGAGCTTTGGTGGACTGGGCGTTGGCCCGCGCGTGATTGGCGGACTGGGCGTGAAAAAGAACGAGTCAAAAGCGGTTTGCGGAATTTCCGCCCGCCTGGTTGACACCACCACCGGTGAAATCCTGGCCGCGGTCAACGGAGCCGGCGAATCCAAGCGGTCCGGATCGTCGCTGATCGGCGGCGGCGCGGGCAGCCGGGGCGGCGGCGTAGGCGGCTTTGATACGCATGCTTCCAACTTTGGCCAGACCCTGCTGGGCGAAGCCGTGATGCAAGCCGTGGAAGACGTGGGCGGCAAACTGGACCAGTCTGCCGAGAAACTGCCTTCCCGTAAGGCTGAATATTCCGGCGTGGTGGCGGACGCCAGCGGCAACACCCTGATCATCAACGTTGGCCGTAAAGCCGGCGTGCAAGTCGGCGACAAGGTCGAAGTCGGACGCACCGGCAAAGTGATCAAAGACCCCACCACTGGCAAGGTCCTGAAAACGCTGTCAGTCAAAATCGGCGAAGGCACCGTGACGGAAGTGGACCAGGACTCGGCGACCGTGGAATTTGCGGGACAGGGACCGGTGAAAGTCGGCGATTCCGTAAAGACTCCCCAATAATCATGTCGCTACGCTCCACACCGCTACGGCAGCTTTATAGATGGACACGTGGTTCCGCTCTTGTTGCGAGCAGCTCGCCGCGCTAGTCGGGCTCGCTGCTTTGTCCTTCGTTTTCACAAACACAAACCCCTCGGCTGAAATCGAGGGGTTTTGTTTTGCAGATCTTGGGATGATGAGGGATTGCGCCTACTTCTTGGTTTTCTTCTTGGCTTTGGCTCCGGCTTTCGCCGCCAACTTGCTTTCTTCGGCTTTTGCCGTGGCGCGCTGGGCCAGAGCGTAGTCCACCACGCGTTGCATTTCCTCCACTGGTGCAGGTTTTCCTGACCAGGTTTCAAATTGCCGCGCACCCTGATGGACGAACATTTCCGATCCCAGAATCACATGCATGCCCTTGGCGCGGGCGATTTTGACCATTTTGGTTTCCACCGGCGTGTAAACCATTTCGAAGAAGTATTTGGCTTTGAGTTCCGCTTCCGTGATCGGCAGCGGATCGCGATTGCCTTCCATGCCCACGGGAGTTGCGTTGATGATCACGTCAAACTCCAGCTTCTTGAGCATGATCCGGTTGATGGCTTTGGCGCGGGCTTGTTTGGCAAGATTCTGCGCGGGTCCTGGTGTGCGATTCAGGATGTAAACTTCGGCTCCGCGTTCTTTCAACCCGAACACGGCAGCGCGGGCAGCGCCACCAGCGCCGAGGACGAGGATGCGAGCGCCTTGCAGGCGAATGCGGCTTTCCAGCGGACGCACCACGCCGGTGA
>Ga0209069_10001814_pt1 | contig 11017 bp, 11 predicted proteins | sample Str013_2_FD_187202 | JGI IMG/M metagenome (GOLD analysis project Ga0209069, IMG submission 187202) | Freshwater sediment microbial communities in response to fracking from Pennsylvania, USA - Straight Creek_MetaG_SC_2013 (SPAdes) (version 2) | ecosystem: Environmental > Aquatic > Freshwater >...
CCTATAACGAGATAAAGGCGGCATGAAATTTGGCTGAAATGGTTGTTTCAGGCCGGTATTTTATAAACTTATTTCAGACCGTCAAATAAATACCTTTATTTTGCGTTTTGAAAATCTTTAATCCAGACCCCTAAAAAAACCAGAAAAAAACCGATTATCTGATGATTAAGAAACGAAATATTAGTTTGGTTGTGTTGACTGTTGAAATTGCGGCAATTGTTGCTTTACACGCTTTTAAAATGAGCCAATCGCAGGCTCCGGGTCACGATCAGAATTCAAGTAATATTACCAGGTCAAAGTTGGCAGTACCGGCGGTTAAACACTACCCGTTGCTGAGTATCAAATAAATTACACACACTAAAAGGAAGCAATAGGCATTCAGATTTATCTGGTGCCTATTGTAGTTTTAGCCCTTCTGCAATAATTCCGCCTTTAGTTTTCCACAGCTTATACATGATTCGATATGAAACACTAATCGTTGTATCTTTGCACGACCCCACAGAGCTTTTTTCATAAAGTTCAATTAAGGTCACAATCTGGGACAGGTGCTATTCCGATGATGCTTTACGTTTGTCACCATGCAGTACAACAACTTTCGAGGCTGTTAATGATGAAGTTCTGAAGATGCTGTTCCGTTTCAATTAGCGCAATCAATTTATTGAAATATAACTAACCATTTTATGGCCAAATTCATTTTTGTTACCGGTGGTGTAACCTCTTCATTGGGAAAAGGTATTATTGCAGCCTCGCTTGCAAAACTCTTGCAGGCAAGGGGTTTGCGGGTTACCATTCAGAAGTTTGACCCCTATATCAATGTAGATCCCGGCACTTTAAACCCCTACGAACACGGAGAATGCTATGTAACAGATGATGGTGCCGAAACGGATTTGGATCTGGGGCATTATGAACGTTTTTTGAATATACCTACTTCGCAGGCCAATAATGTAACCACCGGAAAAATTTACCAGACCGTTATCAATAAAGAAAGAGAAGGCGCTTACCTGGGCAGAACAGTGCAGGTGGTGCCGCATATTACCGACGAAATAAAAAGAAGGATGTTGTTGCTGGGCCAGGATGGTAAGTTTGATGTTGTCATCACCGAAATAGGTGGTACGGTGGGCGATATTGAGAGTTTGCCATTTGTGGAAGCGGTACGCCAACTGCAGTGGGAGCTGCCCGAAGAAGATACGGTAGTTGTACACCTTACCCTGATTCCTTACTTGAAAGCAGCCAAGGAATTAAAAACAAAACCTACCCAGCACAGCGTTCGAATGCTTAGCCAGGAAGGCGTTCACCCCGATATCATAGCCTGCAGAACCGAAGAAGCGCTGTCTCCTGAAATACGCCGCAAAATTGCCCTGTTCTGCAATGTAAAACCAGAAGCTGTTATTGAAGCAGCCGATGCGCCCACCATTTATGAAGTGCCCCTGGCAATGATGCGCGAAAAGCTGGATCTGATTTGTTTACGCAAAATGAATATCACCGGTTACAAAGAGGCCGAACTGGGCAAATGGAAAGAATTTCTCGATAAATTAAAATACCCCAAAAGCAAAGTCACTATTGGACTGATTGGGAAATACATCGAATTACAGGATGCATATAAATCTATCCTGGAAGCATTTGTTCATGCCGGCGCCATCAATGAATGCAAAGTGCAGGTAGTGAATGTACACAGTGAGTTTATAACAGATGAGAATGTGTCGGAAAAACTGGGTAACCTGGATGGGCTGTTGGTGGCACCTGGTTTTGGGCTCCGTGGTATTGAAGGCAAAATTATTGCGGTAAAATATGCCCGTGAAAGGGGATTGCCGTTTTTCGGTATTTGCCTCGGCATGCAGATGGCTGTTATTGAATTTGCAAGGAACGTACTGGGTATTAAAGACGCCCATTCCACCGAAATGAACCCCGATACTGCGAACCCGGTGATAGACCTGATGGAAGCACAGAAAAAAATCACCGCCAAAGGTGGCACCATGCGCCTGGGTGCTTATCCCTGCGTTATTACGGAAGGATCGCTGGCAAGCCGTATTTACGAAACAGCCAGCATCAGCGAGCGTCACCGGCACCGTTGGGAATTCAACAATGCCTACCTGGAACAATTTGAGGCAGACGGCATGGTTGCCAGCGGCAAAAACCCCGAAAGTAACCTGGTTGAAATTGTGGAATTAACCAATCATCCATTTTTTATAGGCGTACAGTACCACCCCGAATTGAAAAGTACGGTAGAGAACCCGCACCCGGTATTTGTTCATTTTATAAAAGCGGCAAAGATATTCGCCGAAAAAAAAGAGTCAGTTAAAGCACCTTTGCTGCAAAAAGAGATGATATAGCGGCCAAACACCGCATCATACTTGTTTGTTGGGCTTATTTTAAATATTTGCAAAGCTTTTGCCAACTGGCAGAAGCTTTGTTGTTTAAACAGGGCGAACTGCTTCACCTTCCATCCTTTCGGTCGGATCCATTCGGTCTTTACTCCCCTAAACCTCCTATCTTTGCAGCCTCAAAAAAAATAACGACTCATGCAAAGCATGGATAGAAACACGGTGATTGGTTTTGTGCTACTGGCGATATTATTGTTCGCCTATATGTTTATTTCAACCAAGAACAGCAGGGAACTGGAAGTGCAGAAGAAGAAATACGAAGATTCGGTTGTACTCGTGAACTCCCAGAAGCAACAAATAGCCGCCAAAAAAGACAGTATTAAACTAAACGCGGTTCAGGATACCAGCGCCAAAGGAAAATTATTCAATGGTGATGAAAAAACAGTGGCCATAGAAAATGAAGTGCTGAAAATTGTTTTTACCAATAAAGGCGCCCAGCCCAAATCGGTTAAATTGAAGAATTACCGTTCTGTAGATAGCAGCCTGGTAGAATTGGAAAACGATGCCAATGACAATCTCTCTTATTATGTGAATACTGAAAATGCCGACAAGCGTTCGGCCCTTACATCAGATTTGTATTTTGGCGATGGCGTTGTTGAAAAGAAAGCCGATGGAACCCAGGTGCTGCGTTTTACTGTTACTACGGCTCCGGGCGAAACCATCGTGCACCAGTATATCATTAAACCCAATAGCTACCTGATAGATTTTAATGTGGAGCTAACTGGTGCCGATAAATTGCTGACACAAAATGCATTTAACCTGCAATGGAAAGTAAGAGCTGTGCAGCACGAGAAGTATACAAAATATGAAAGGCTGCAATCGCAGATCATATACCTGGAAGACGGAGGCTATGATTATAATACGCTGATGAACAAAACGGAAAAAAAGTTCGAAAAGCCATTGCAATGGGTAAGTGTAAAACAACAGTTTTTTAATACAACCCTTATCGCAAGAAATAAATTTGAAGGCGGGCAGATACAATGGACGCACAGCACAGAAGATACCAGCAATTTAATTACGCAGGCAAGTGCCAGTTTCAATACAAAACTTCAGGGCCCCAATGTTACTGTGCCACTGCAGGTTTATTATGGCCCCAACGACTACAAAATATTGCGCAACGCTGGCGTTACAGATATGGACAAGATCATCAACCTGGGCCAGGGTATGTATGCTTTTGTGCGTCCTATCAACCAGTTTGTAATTATGCCGGTGTTTAATTTTTTCAAAAGTTTTATCGGCAGTTATGGGCTGGTGATTATGTTGCTGACTATTTTCATCAGGCTGGTTACTTCGCCATTGGTTTATACAAGTTACCTCAGCGGTGCCAAAATGAAAGCATTGAGGCCGGAGCTGGATGTACTGAAGAAAAAATTTCCCGACCAGCAGGCTTTTGGTATGGAACAAATGAAACTGTTTCGTGAAGTGGGTGTAAATCCCCTGGGCGGATGTATCCCTGCATTGTTGCAGATCCCGATATTCTTCGCCTTGTACAGTCTGTTTAATTCAAGTATTGCATTGCGTGGTGAGAATTTTTTATGGGCAAAAGATTTGTCAACGTTTGATGTAATTGCGAAACTGCCATTTACCATTCCTGCTTTTGGAGACCATATCAGCCTGTTTACCATCACTGCGGTGGCTACCAGTTTTCTTATTTCCATTTACAATATGAACATGACGCCGGACCAGAGTAACCCGGCGCTTAAGTACATGCCGTATATCTTTCCGTTTGTGCTGCTTTTTATATTCAACAGCCTGCCGGCAGCGCTTACCTGGTATTATACCGTTTCTAACCTGATTACGCTGATACTTCAGTGGGTGATTCAGAATTATATCATCGATCACAATAAAATACTGCAGAAACTGGAGCAAAATAAGAAAAAGCCAAAGTCAAAATCCAAATGGCAGGAGCGGCTGGAGCAGATGCAGGAGACCCAAAAAAGGGTGCAGGATGTGAAATCCAAGCCAAAGGGCAAATAGGGTAGGAAAATATTTGTTAAAGACGTTATACAGTAGACCTGCCGGGAATGCATAAATCTGGCAGGTCTTTCTTATTTTTAGACAACTGATGGGGGCATTGGCACGTCTTTTAACACACAAACACAATGGCAACAAGCACAAAATACAAGTACTTTCTTTTCCTGCTTACTCTTTATATAGGCCCGTTGGCACAGGCACAAAAAAAAGTAAGCGAGTTAACCCTGGTATATGATGCCGTTATCAGCACCGGAGATAACCAGCCCAAGCTGGCCGACGCCTTTGATGGCGCCACTACTACCGTGTATATAAAGGGCACACTGAGCCGGTCAGAGATGATCAGTGCGCTGGCTTCGTTTACTTCGATACACGATGCCAAAACCGGCGCAGCCGTGGTGTTGCAGGAGATTAGCGGTCAGAAACTGCTGATCAGGATGACGGCAGATAATTGGAAAGATAAAAACAAAAGGTATGATGGGATATCTTTTAAAAATACGGGTGAAGCAAAAACAATTGCAGGATATAAATGCATAAAAGCGGTAGCAACCATGAAAGATGGCGCGGCTTTTACGGTGTATTATACAAAAGAGATCATTCCGGAAAATTCAGAATATGATGTACAGTTTAAAAACCTGGAAGGGCTTCCGCTGGAGTATGAGCTTACTCAGGGAGCATTAAAAATTAAGTATACTGTTTCTAAGATAAATATGAATCCTGTGCCGGCTTCAAAGTTTGATATTCCAAAAAGTGGCTACCGCGAATTGACATATGAAGAAAGCAGAAAATTAGGAATAGCAAACTGAGAAGGCAAGTTTACTGATAATTGTAAAAGCAGGGGAAATTGATTTGATTATTTGTGGATTTTGATCCTTAGATTAAATAGCTGCAGACTGGAACCGGATTGTGGAGCAGCCGATGTTTGCAGTTTGTATTTAACTGGCAATATATACGTTGTATTGCCTTTCTGGTAAGTTACAATTGAGTTATACGAGACGAGGTTCTTATTTTTATCCTGTCCAAAAATCACACTGCCATGGTAAGAAGGGCCTGCCTTTAAAGTAAACCCATTGGTTGTTCTGATTGGTGTAAATTCAGGTTTTGCTACTTTGTCTTTTTTGTTACCACCACCACCCATACTCGCAATTGCCAATGCAGCAACGCTAACCAGTATAAAACTGGTAAACATTTTCTTTGCGCCTGACAATATTTTCACACCTTTTAACATTACGACAAAAGTAATAAAAATAATTGCTAATTATCCAGCCGCCCATCATTTATTTTACAAATCTCTTAACCTTATTAAAAACTTGTTAAAAAATTTGGCAAAGACCGCATAAAGGCTTAACTTTCAATAACCCGTAATACATGAGTGAAAATCCATCCCGGCAAGACAAAGAAGAAATTAGAGAGTTATTGCGCCAGTACCAGAACCTCAAAACTGGCAGATCCCACAGCTTTCTGGATGAAGAATCTTTCGAAAAAATCATAGACTATTATGATGAGGCAGAAGACATGGCATTGGCCCTGGAAGCCGTAGAGCTGGCTACCGGTCAATATCCCTACTCGTCGGCATTGCTATTAAAAAAGGCCGACCTGCTGATTGCTACCCGCCGTTATGCAGATGCCCTGGAAATTCTTGAAAAAGCAGCTGTTTTAGACAGTAGCGATATTAACCTTTACATTCTTAAAACAGATGCTTACCTGGCGCTGGACCAACCAGAGAAGGCCGTGGTGATTCTGGAAAATGCCCTGCATTATTTTGAAGGCGAAGAACGCATCGATTTACTTTTTGAACTGGCAGATGTGTACGACGACTATGAAGAATTTGACAAAATATTTGATTGCCTTAAACTAATACTGGAACAGGAGCCGGTAAACGAAGAGGCTTTGTACAAAATTTGTTTCTGGACCGATTTTACGGGCAGAAATGAAGAAAGCATCCGGCTGCACAAACAAATAATAGAAGAATATCCATATAGTGAACTTGCCTGGTTTAACCTGGCGGCTGCCTACCAGGGCATAAAATTATACGAGAAAGCCATTGATGCCTACAAATATGCGCTGGTGATAGACGAGAAATTTGATTATGCCTACCGGAATATGGGCGATGCGTATATCCGCCTGCGTAAGTATAAAGAGGCCATTGAGGTGCTTGAAAAAGTTCTTGAACTGTCGAGGCCCGAAGAAGTCATTTATGAAGCGATTGGCTATTGCTACGACCGGATTAAGAATTATGCACAAGCCAGATTTTATTACCGGAAAGCAACCCACCTGAACCAGGAGAACAGTAAACTCTTTTATAAGATAGCCCGAACCTATATCAATGAACAGCAATGGGCACAGGCCGTTAAACAACTTGAGTTGGCCATGCAGATTCACCGAAATTACCCGGATTACAACCTGGCAATGGGCGAATGCAAAATGAACCTGGGAGATATTAAAGAAGCCATCCTGTGTTTTTCGCTGGTGGTAAGGGCACGCCCGAAAAATGTTGCCGGCTGGGAAGCGCTGATCTGTTGTTTGTTTATTGGTGAATTTTATGAGGAAGCGTCAGAGCAGGTGCAGGCTGCATTAAAGCATACCGATAATAAACCCTTGTTTCTTTATTACTACAGCGCCGTTTGCCTGGCATGGGGTAAAACAAAGGAAGGTCTGCTGCAACTGGAAAGAGCATTGCACAAAGCCCCTAAACTGGTGAAAAAATTTGTAGAATTAAATCCATCCATTCTGCAAAACCAGCAGGTAGTAGATTTGCTGGCAAAATTCCGGCGCAACAAAAAGAATTGATTTCATCTCCATTTAACTTTCCTGTAGGGATTGATGTTTCCCTTACTTTCTTATTTTTGCGCCGCATTGCTGCAGGTTCGCTATTTTCAATGTTAACTATTAAATGATGAATTTTCACCTTTCGCAGATCCCGGAAAGAACAGCCAAGCCGCGTGTAAACGGACTTACCATGGTAATGGACAAGGGGCTTAGTGTTGAAGAGGCAAAAAATTTTTTAAGCGTCGCCCATCCCCATGTTGATATCATCAAACTGGGATTTGGAACTTCCTTTGTAACGCCCAATTTAAAAGAAAAACTTGCCGTCTATCGCTCTTTTGGATTGCCTGTTTATTTTGGCGGTACGTTGTTTGAAGCCTTTTTAATTCGCAACCAGTTTGATGATTATATAAATGTCTGCAAAGAATTTGGCGTAGCGTACATGGAAGTAAGCGATGGTTCTGTTACCATTCCCCATGCTGAGAAATGCGGTTACATTGAAAAGCTGACCAAACATGGTATCGTTTTAAGTGAGGTGGGAAGTAAAGATGCAGAGCATATAATTCCCCCGTACAAATGGATTGAACTGATGCGTGCCGAACTTGAAGCCGGCGCCACTTACGTTATTGCAGAAGCCCGGGAATCCGGCAATGTGGGTATTTACCGCGGTAGTGGTGAGGTAAGGGAAGGCCTGGTACAGGAAATACTAACGCAGATACCGGCTGAAAAAATATTGTGGGAAGCACCACAGAAAGGCCAGCAATTGTATTTTATTGAACTGATAGGCGCCAATGTAAACCTGGGCAATATTGCACCTACAGAAGTTATCCCGTTGGAAACAATGCGGCTTGGTTTACGCGGAGACACTTTCGATCTCTTTCTGGATAAAAAAGCCATTGTTAAATGAGACAATTTGGTTTAATAGGATATCCGTTGTCTCACTCGTTCTCTAAAAAATATTTTACCGATAAGTTTGAGAAAGAAGGATGGGGCAACTGCAGCTATGACAATTATTCCCTGGCCTCTATCAGCGAATTACCGGAAATGCTTAAACGCAATCCATCGCTGGAAGGTTTTAATATCACCATCCCTTACAAAGAACAGGTAATTCCATTTTTATCATCGGCATCGGAAGTTGTACAACAGGTAAAAGCGTGTAATTGCATCAAAATTGAAGAAGGCAGGCTGGTAGGGTTTAATACGGACGTAACCGGTTTTGAGCTTTCGTTGAAAGAAAAATTGTCTGCGCATCATCAGCAGGCATTAATTCTGGGCACCGGCGGGGCCGCAAAAGCAGTGGAGTTTGTACTAAAAAAAATGGGTATTCATTACCGGTATGTTTCCAGGAACCCTGTAGCCGGAAATCTTTCTTACGAAGACATTACCCCGGCTTTACTTGCGGCTTACCCGCTTATCATTAATACCACTCCTCTGGGTATGTATCCAAACGTACAGGCATTTCCGCCGCTTCCTTACCAATCTTTGGGCAGCAATCATTACCTTTTTGACCTTGTATACAATCCTTCAAAAACTGTTTTTTTGCAAAAAGGGGAAGAACAGGGCGCCGTTATTAAAAACGGACAGGATATGCTGGTTATACAGGCAGAAGAAAGCTGGCATATCTGGAATAAGGCCTAACCCCCGAATTGGGCTTTCAGGACTGCAGGAAATGCAGCAATTTTTTTTATTTCGTAGTTATAACAAACCATACCCGTTCTTGCAGTGGCCGCCAGCACCAGCGCTTCACTGGCAACTTTTTCCAGTTTGTAATACAAGGCAAACGAAATTTTTGAGATGTCTGCAATGGCTACAGACACTTTGATGTTGTCTCCGTAAAACAATTCGTGTTTGAATTCAATGCCAACATCGCTCATAATCATCCCGGCGCCGCCAAAATTCATTTCGGTTTGACCATAATGCTGCAGGAACTGCATCCGCGCTTCGTGTATCAGCGACAATACCGTATCGTTGCCAACATGACCGCCGTAGTTGAGATCGGTTATGCGTATTTTGATGAAAGTGGAAAATTGAAATGCAGGTGGAAGTTCAATCTTTATCCTTGCCATAAGCCGTGTATAATGATTAAAGATAAATGCTTTCGGCAAATGAACAGATGCTGCTTATTGTTTTTCTTCGATGAGTTCTTTCAGCTCAATGATGTCCAGAAAATTAGCGGAAGAGGGTATAAAGGGAGCCTGGCTGATTTTGTTGCGCCATTCCTGGAAGCGTTTTTTCCAGGTATCACTTTCTTTGATGACTTTGTCAAGGTATTCTTCCGGATCATTGCCACTACCATTCAGGTAACGGATAACACTGGCAAATTTTGATGAAATCCGGGTGGCCTGACCGTTAGGACCTGTGACCATAATATAATTGCTGGTGGTCAATACGTCCATATCCCTGATAATATTACCGTCATTGTCGAGTATGGGTGATGATGAAATAACAATCGGCTTTTCCTGGTATGCCATCAAACCATTTACCTGGGCATGTTTTAATACGGGTTCATGCTCCACTTCAGCAACTGCGGCCGCCAAAGGGTTGTGTTTTGCGTTATGCAATGGAGCAGAAAGATGATCAACAGCTGCTACTGTTTTTTCCGGACCAGGAACAACGGTTGATTTTTCTTCTTGTAATTTATTAATGAAAGGCTGGGCAGCGTTGTTGTTTTTAACTACTTCAATGCCCTTGTTTTTTTGATTCGTGAATAGCCATCCTCCAATAAGCAAACCAATGAGAATTGCCGCGGCAGCTACCCTGTAAATGGTTTTGCGGAGATGGACAACGGTTGATTTTTCTTTCGGATTTTCCTGCAATGCTTCGGCAATGTGGTTCCAGGCAGTGGCCGGAGGAGCAGCATCAAAGCCGGTCATTTTTGTAGCTACAGCAGCATTTTGTTTATCATCATCAAGCCTTGCAGCAATTGCATCCCAGGATTGAAGCGGGGGTGTTGTTTCAAATTGACTGATTCTTTCTGATACAACTGCGTATTGTTTATCATCATCAAGTCTGTGTGTAAGCGCATTCCATATATTTCCAGGAGGTGTTACTTCAAATTGTGTAAGCTTTGATGATACAGCCTCGTATTGCTTATCATCTTCAAGCCTGGTAATGATATTACGCCAGGAAGCAGACGGGGGAGTCGTTTCAAATTTATTAATCTTGCCTGAAACAGTGGCATATTGCTTGTCAGCATCTATCCTTTCAGCTATAGCTTCCCAAACAGTGCCGGGAGGCGTTGCCTCAAAGTGAATCATTTTATGCCTTAGCTTTTCGGACATTATGGACGGGTTATGGATTTACGTTTACTATCCAGGAATTCCTGGACCTTTTTTTGCAAAATAGCTTTAGCTCTTGCTAATTGTGATTTACTGGTTCCTTCACTGATATCTAATAGCTCACCAATTTCTTTGTGCGAATATCCTTCTATCACATACATATTGAATACAGAACGATAACCTGGTGATAAATCTTGTACCAGCTGAATAATATCTCTTTCAGCCAGGTGGTCAAGCACATTCCACGCACCATCCTGAATGGTTCGTTCTTCTTTCTCGCTAATCGTGTTAAGGTTAACTTTTCTCCGGTAATGTTCAATTGCAGTATTTACAAAAACCCTTCTAACCCATCCTTCAAACGAACCTTCTCCCCTGAATTTCTCTAAGTTTCTGTAAACTTTAATAAAGCCTTCTTGTAACAAATCCTGAGCGTCATCAGTATTATTGGCATAACGCAGACAAACGGCATACATTTTTGGAGCGTAACGTTGGTACAATAGTTCCTGTATCCGCCTGTCACCGGCAAGGCATCCGTTTATTAAGTCGCTCTCGGTAAGGTTATGGTTGCTTAGTTCAGTCAATTTTTCCTGTTTTTTATAAAATAAAATAACTTAAATATGT
>Ga0209069_10001815_pt1 | contig 11015 bp, 8 predicted proteins | sample Str013_2_FD_187202 | JGI IMG/M metagenome (GOLD analysis project Ga0209069, IMG submission 187202) | Freshwater sediment microbial communities in response to fracking from Pennsylvania, USA - Straight Creek_MetaG_SC_2013 (SPAdes) (version 2) | ecosystem: Environmental > Aquatic > Freshwater >...
GTATTTAAGAAATATGTGTGCTGTGATTTTAAATCTATAGGATGTGTAAATGAAAATAACTGCCGGATATTCTTTAGCTGTGACAAATAGTTGGCAAGCATTTGATCAAAGAAGAACAAATATCCCTTCAATTGCAGTGCCTGCGCTTTTCGCTGTTCAGAAACGCTGTCTGACAAATCTCCTTCTCCTATCCCATAAACGACCGGAAAATCATTCTGAATGGAATAATAACTATCAAGGTCATCATGATATATCCCTTTGGGAAGCTCGGCGTCCAGGTAGGCAGATGGAAGTGAATACAACACTTTACCAGTGTGCAGCCAGCCCAACTCCAATTGTGAATCAAACTGAGACTGGTCGACTGAAATTAGTCTTCCATTCCTTGTAAATTCATAGCCAGAACAGGCTATTGAAAAAACCGGTATATGGTTTTCCGGCAAAAGAAATTTCCAGTAAGTATTTTTTTCCGGGCGACAGGTATCTCCACAAGTCCTGAACCTGAGAGATGAAATTTTCTTCACACCAGCTACTTCAAATATTGCGTTATAAATATCGGAAGTATGTATTTCTTTTTTCAATTCAATAGCTTCCAGTTCCTCCGTATCAATAAACCCATGACTCTGGTTACTATAAGGTCTTCCTGCAAAAATATCATCCATTGATTTTCCCATATCCAGCATTTGCTGCAGGGTATAAAATTTAGGAACATTGGTAAAAAAGTCATGCAGCCTGTTGGCCACTGCTACATATACATTTCCAGGATCTGCGCCGTCTTCCACTTCAATTGATGCACAAACACCCACTTCCAGCTTGCAAAGAATGTAGATATCGGCAAAATCTTCACAAAGATTCCTGTGCGACATCAGGGCTTCTCTAACCTTGGCTGTAATATCTTTAATAAATGCTTTTTTATCTGCATCTTCCAGGGCAGGGTCATCATTCTTAAAATCCTTGTCAACATCCAAATCCGTTTCAATGTAAACATGATAAATTCCATTCAGGAATTCTTCGCAATTATTGTTAACTGCTGCTTCCTTTTTACCTGGCTTTTTTAAACTGTCGCCTGGCTTATTTTTTCCAATAACATCACCTTCGGTACAAATATTGGTTATATCATCAGCAGGTCGCAGCCATGCATTGCGTACACCAGGAATATCAATCAGTAATTTCCTGTAATCGGTTATAGTAAGCGGATTGCAGGACAATATCTGGGCAGGTGTAAAGAAATTATTCTCCCTGGTTTTATCAGTAGGGTTTTTTGAAAGAATATCTTCTACAGGTAAATTGGTGCGATAACCAAGATCAAGCAATGCATAACACAATTCTTCGAGTATAGTAATACCCGGGTCATGTACATTGTGATCGGTCCATAACTGACCTGCTAATTGACCCAGGTAAGCAATACCTTCGCTCCTTAATTTATCAAAATCCATATAAGGAGGGAAACCAGCATTGGTAGTACTGATGGTTACACTGCTATTGGTATCTTCAATTGCCATGGTTCCAGTTTTGATCTAGTTTATAACTTCAATTAAATCCTCCCGTATTGGTATTGCAGGATGATCACAACAGGGTTGGTTATTAATATTACCTGCCACATCTCCGCAAAGGCACCATTGCTCACAGCCTGGCTGATCAATACAAACATCCACCGCACCTGCCACGAGAATGCTTCTGGCGGATATTGGTAAAATCTCCTGTACATTACCAGACAATCCATTAATATCAGCATTTTTGTCCTCATGTATCATCCTGAAATCAATGATATAATTAATGTAATCCCTTGATTCGAGGAAACGAATCATATCAGACCGGCTAACGGACTGACCGAATGCAAGCTTTTCGTATTCTCCAATGGCCCATGGAGCAAGGAATGTTTTAATATCAAGCGCCAACTGTTCCTTATAATACACTTCATCTTTACCTGGCAACAGTATTACGCGAATACAGAAATTTACTTTCTCATAGCGCGGGTTCATTATTTTCAGTCTTACAAACGGTGAGGTTATTTTTTTCAGGTAAGCCTCAACCTGCTCCAGCAGGCTCACCGGCACTTTCGGTTCAAACGACTGTGCGGCTTTTAACTGGTTGAGATCGGGTATTACAGCAATCAACACATAACCCGGCGCAATGGGAAAATCATTGATATAACTACCGGCATCCAATGCATAGGTATGATTGATACATTTAGTTTTGAATATTTTTGGAAAAGCTTCCAGAACCAATCTTTCATAGTCGAATTTTTGAATGGCCCTGTTTTTATGCCGGAGTAATTCACTTACCCGTATATAATAGTGGCCTTCCTCCTCCGGAATTTGTCCTCCGAAAGATTCGTAGGGTTGTGCGATCTTTTTTACTGAAGCATCTGCTACTTTCAGTTTAGCAACGGAACCTGCTTCCAACGGATGATCCAGACGCAATTTATCGTTTGCATCATCATTGGTAAATGTCGCTTTAACAGCCTGGGTATGTATACCTATAATTTCAGCAACCGATTTACTTTTACATGGTATGGAAGCCCTGATCCAATGAAGTCCTTTTGGAAGGATGCTGTTTTCATTCGTCATGTTTGCCGGTAACGAAAATTTTATGATACCGGAGGTAGTGAGTCCGTCTGTATCATCATTCAGTACCTCAAAACCAGTCCGTAGCAATTTCCATTCGTTGTTTTGGAGGTAATACCATACCAGTGATTCTCTTTCTGATTCTGAGTCTGCAGTTGCTTCCGCCAACTGGAAAAGAATATTTACATTACTGCCCGGTACCAAATTCTGCAACCCAATAAAGAAATTCCCTTCATCGCAGAAAGTAGGGAACAGCATTGGTTCCTGTTGTATTTCTTCTGCCTTGTATGTTCCTGTGTATGGATACAATTGAATCAAATCAATATCTGCGCTCGTAGCAGTAGCAGTATAATCAAGTGATATATTACTGATGATGGGGGTCCATGGTTCGTTGGGGATAAGCACTTCTAATGGTTCCACTACTTTTGTTCCGAGAATGGGGTCTAACAGGGAATAGATTTCCTTTAAAATGTCGTAATTATTCAAAACGTCCTGAGCATTATCAAGTGTTTTTATAGCCTCAGTCAGTGTATTGTAAATTTTATAATAAAGATCATCTCTTTCTGAATCATCGATGCTGTCTCCCAAAGGTGGAGGTGGTACTGGTGATGCAACCGGGAAAACTGGTGCGGGTAATGGAGTATAATTCGCATCGCTATTGAAAGCATTATACAAGTTATTCGCCATTATCCTTGCTGCGTCGGCCTGGTTGTTCATTTGTGCAATACTGGCTTCGAGTATATGGATAATATTCCCAAAATTCCTGAATACAATTACCGTAGATCCGTCTTTTCTGTAAACTGCGCCTTCCAGAAGCTGATCGGGGTACTTTCCCAATGCCATCATTTGCCTGGCCAATACATATGCATAATCTTTATGAAGAAAATCCTGTCCGCGTAAATTAATTCTGATAAACCCATCCCTCGTATCTACCGTCAATTTTGAATCTTTTAAATTAACAATATTAAACGGGCGATTCGAAAAACCAGCAAAGTCTGTTGATTTTAAAAGTATACCCTGTTTATATGCACCATCGGGTATACATGGTGAAGTCCCCATTGGCACGAGGGGTGGAATTGCGGGAGGTGGAACAACATCAAATAGTTTTCGATCATTGGCCTCGTCGGTCCAGGTACCCTTTTGCAAAGCCGAAAGCCTTATTTTGAATTTGTTTTCATCCAACCCGAAAATCTGCTGCTGTACATCTTCTACCACATAAGCATTATAGTATTCTCTAAAATCGCTGGGTTTGTCTTTCCAGTTCAGGTTAATACGCACCGAGTTCCAACTTTTGCAAAATACTTCTTTCGAACCCAGGTAAAAACTGGATCCGGAATCATTTGACTGACAATACTTTTTCGTATCACTCTGCAGCAGAGTCCTTAAGATTGTTTTGTCGCCACCTGTGAATACCGGGTTATTGGAGCTGTCCTTTGTATTTAAAAAGGCTTCAATTGAATTCTTTGACACAGTCTTTCTAAAATCGTTTGCAGCAGTAAGAAGACTTTGCAGGTAATTGCTTCCCCCCACAGACAAACCAGCCGTCACCGCATCATTAATAAAAGTTTGTGTAATACAAGCAACTGCATTAACAACGCTAAAATCAATTATATCCGGCCTTGTTCCAAACGGATATATCGGGCTATTAACGTCCTGCAAGCTTTCTTCATTCTGTACGATAACATTTTTCAATCCACAAACCTGTACTTCAATCTTTGAATCTGTGCGTACTTTCACTTCTCTAAAGAAATGATACAATGAAACTTCACGGTTAATTCCCTTTAATACTCTATCACAACAATCTGTATCATCCTGGTTGCAATCATTAACGGGTACTTCAATTTTTATTTTATCATCCAGCTCTATTTTTACAAGTGGCAAGGTGGTATTGAAATCTTCTTTTAATGAATCGGCATTATAAAATGTGATGGCTTTCTGTTCCGGTAAAATGACTGCATCTAATTCAAGTGTAAAGTTCCCCGTAACAGAATTATAATTATTTATATGAATGGTAAGGTTTTCGCTGGGTGCAATATTTGTTGGGGCAAGAGGTTTTATCCAATCCTTTTCCCCGCTGAACAAAACACTAAGCGCCTTACGGGGATAAATGAATTCTTTGATTAGTTCACGATCAGATGGATCAGTTATGGCTTTTTTGAAATCATCATTGGCTAATGTGATTTCAAAAAACTTCTCGTCCCAGGGGCAGAAACAAACATTGGGATCAATTATTTCAACCACCTCTCCTTTTATATGCTTTACATGTGAATGTCTTATTAACAGCAGGTTCAGTAATTTTTCCTTCAAATCCTTACTGATTCCTTTCTTCACCAGCGCCGCAATCAATGACTGACTTATATAATAATAAGTTTCGTTCATAGCGGCGGATACTTTACTCACCAAGTCACCGGAGGGGAAATTTGGGGTACAATTACTTGCTGGTTTTGGAATACTTCCACCGCCCCCCAGATTATCATTATCACAACAGGGATTGGCCGAACCAACTATCGGAACAAGGCTATCGCAAAAACCATTTTGCAGTTGGCAGGAAAGTGTAATTGTTATTGTCCTTGTGCCCTCGTTCAAAAGCAGAACCGGTGAAGCAAGGATAAATCCAAGTCTTGCATTTGGATAAGGATAAACAAATTTATTTTCAGGATCGATGTACTTGCTCCATTTGTCGCCCAGGGTAGCCCTTGAAGGGAGACCGTCTTTGAAATCCTTATCGATACCATTTGCCTTTGTGGCATCCGGTGCAATGTATACCCCTTCTGCCACGTTTCTTGGATCACATGTTTGCTTCGGTACGTTATTTACTTTTACGGGAAGGTTGTTGATGAACAATGTTCGCTGATCGGCCACCTGCGCCTTATTAACCACAATTTCATCATCGCTGCTGAAAATGATATCTGCTTTGTTATTGTCTTTCCCGTCCTTGAACAACAATCCCTTCTTAAATAAATATTTATCCAATTGGGTTTGAATATCCAGTACAAGATGAACCTTATCCGGTTCTGCACCTTTCGGTTTTAATTGTAATACCTGTTTATAGAAAAAGTCGAGATGCTTTTTTGTATACCCATTCAGGTCGCCCTGCAGGTATTGAAATAGTTTAATAAACGCGAACAATATTGCCAGGTGTGGCGGATGTTTCTCTTTTAACTCCTCTTTTAATGGCAAAAGACTCTGGTCGAGGCTTTGTGTAGCCGAAACAGACAACAACCTGATTACATCATGAAAGGTTTGTACCAGTTGGTACACTTTATTATAAAGCGCCATCAACCTTTTTCTTTTCGTATTCCCTTCCTTACGGAATGTAGTGTCCTCATTGTACAAGTCACCCTGTACAAGGTTCCATGAAGGATTGTCGGGTAAAAAATTAAACCGGATGGCTTTCGTTCCATACCAATGCGTTGCCGCATTTGAATATTTGATAAAGTTCTTTAGAGGACCACTGAGTTTATCCTTCATCAGTTTGTCCATAACGGTTTCCAGGGGTATGCCACTATTGGCCACCTGCAAATCCCAGCTGTTAATTTTTTTAATGATATTTGTAAAAGTATAGCGCAGCAACAAGTATAAACCTCCCGCAGAAGGTTTGCTGTCAAACCTCGCTTTATAGGCAGTTAATTTTTGTCCAGCTGCGGTTCTGTCGTATTTTATAATAGAGGAGAGTACGAAAGGAAGACTCTTCGCAAAGAAAGGCTGCCAGTCACTAACCTGCAGATTTTCATCATAATAATTTACATTCTTTGACAATTGCACAAAGAAATCAAGCAGGTCAGCCATCGAGCGGTTGTCAATTTTGGCTGCTCCGGATAAAAGCTCTTCTGCCACCCGCTGCTGCTGACTTGTACCAGGATCATTTTGAAAAGGATGAATAATATTTTTGCATTCGGGTATCATCAATCAGACTTTTTATATAGGTTTCAGCGCTTCGTTCTTATAAAAATCAAACACGTAATTAAACCGTGAATTGGTGCCGGGAATGGAATACTCCACGCTTATGGTAAACCTTCCTTCCAGCAAATCGGCTGAATCATCAGCGGTTACATCAATATTCTCGGCAATAATGCGTGGTTCATAATACAAAATGGAATTGGCCACACGTTCCTTGATATAACCAATGGTAGAACTACTCAATCCTTCAAATAAATAATCATTGAGGTTACATCCATATTTCGGCTGCATCACTCTTTCCCCTAATGAAGTGGATAAAAGAATATTGAGACTTTGCCTGATGTCTTCCTCATCACTAACCATCGTCACCGTTGCCGAATCCCTGTCAAATGAGGGTGGGAATGCCCAACCGGTACCAAGGAATGAATTGAATACTTTACTCATAACAATTATATTTTAACCACCAATTTGTACCGTTGGTGTGCCAACTATTATTACTCCACCGTGCGCTGTCAGATCACCCTGTCTTGCTGCCGGTCTTCCTCCAATTAATACAGTAGCAGAACCTTTCACGATCGTATCGGGCGGACCTGTACAGATCAGTAAATCTCCCACGACTGCTGAGGGCATACCTCCTACCAGGACAGTTGGTACACCAGGTCCTGTAATGGGACCACCCACGTGCGGTACTGGTCCCGTAAACATGGGGCAGGTATGCATATCACTTATTCTTGCTGCTGATGGCATAATGTTTAATTTATTTTTACCAGAGAACCACTTATTTCTGTAATTCCAGACGCTGATAATTTCGCTATAGCTCCTTCCATACTGATGTTGCCATCCGCTTTTACGGAAAGCGTGGCCCCTCCAATAGACAGTGATGCGCCTGCTTTTAATGTCAGGTTTATGCCTGCTTCTATGTCTATGTTTTGCTGACTGCTTAATTTTATGCCGGAACTATCCAATGTAACTTTGTTGCTGTTCTGATCCTTTATTTCAATCATTGTTCCCTGCTCATCCAGTTTGATGCTGTTGCCGGCAGGAGTATCTATGGTAATTGTTTTAGTATCGTCATTAAAATGAATGCGCATTTTGCTTCGTGTGAAAATTCCTTTCTCATTGTTATCATCGCTTGCCCGCAATGGCGCTTTCTTGGCACTGCTGTTGAGCATGCCAAGTACAACCGCGTGGTTGGGATCGTCATTGATGAAACCAACTACTACTTCGTCACCAATTTCCGGCCGGAAAAAGGTGCCGCGATCATTACCTGCATCCAGACATGCTACACGCGACCAAATTCCCTGGGCATTGCTATCAATGGTTGGAATTCTTACCAGTATCCTGTCTTCTCCATCAGGGTCAGTGGCCAAATGCACCACAATACCAATTTGCAATCCATGTATACCTCCCATCAACCCGGCAGTTAAGGGATCATTGATATTCTTATAAACCGATTCATATATTTCGGGATCAAGACCAAATTGTATACTTGTTTCCCATGCGCCATTTCCAATATCATGTTTTACTGCAGTAACAAATGCATTGCCTTTATAACGGTCCCCCACACCATCCAGTTTCAGCATATCACCAGGATTGATCCCAGAAAAACCTGTAACCTTAACCCTGCCCCTTATTTTTGCCAGCCTGCTTCGCAGCATCACGCCATCCACCCATGATTGCAGGGCCTGCCCAGTTACATGACCGCTGTGGTGGAGCTGATATTCCGATAAGTTGATGGTATTTGCCAGATCAGATCCGGATATATTGCCTTGTTGCGTAAACGAAGCGGCTTCATTGGTATCGGCATCAAACAATTGCTGGTTTGAATAATCCCATGAAACGGCTTTTACACTTTTCCACTGGGTTCGCGCATCCATCTCTGCTTCAAATTCCATCATGGATGTACCATAGCTTGCCTGCAATACCGGTTGAACGGATGTATCTGGTTTAAAAACTTTAATGGTTCCATCATTTACATTTACCAGCATGCCATTCGCTTCCGCGCGTATCAGCAAAAAATCCCAATCGGTGATATGGTGCTGCACCAGTTCCTTGTTGGTAACAGCGGTAACCTGCGCATCACTGGTAAGCCCGGAGTATTGACCGACCAAATCATCAAACAACTCACTGTCCTTTACATTCTCAAAATATTTATTCTTTCGGCCCACCGTTAGTTTTACGGCTTCATCGCGGCATTCCACCATCAGTTGTGTATTGCCATTGGCCTTCACCATAATGGATTGCCTTGTGATGATACCTTTGAACACCTGGTTGTTGGTTCCGTCGAAACCAATTTTAATAATTATTTTCTTACCGGGAATCAGTTCGTCTGTATTGCTTATTTCAAAATTCCTGGTAGCAGCATCTCCATCCCGAATGACCATTTTTACCAATGGAATCCTGTTTATCTCTTTCATAATGGAAAGCGATAAAAGCTGGTACGATGGGTTCATGGCCTGCCCTTCTATAAGTACAGTAAAACTTACAACATCGTGTTTTGACGGATTTGGTATGATCAGTTCCTGCATCAGGATTCGCTTTTATCGAATGGTGGAAAATATAAATCTGTTCCCGGCTTTATTTGCCTGATAGTAGTAAGGTGGTTCACTTTACCTAACTGCATAAAATATTTTGAATCATTATAAATTGAATTACTCAATAAATCCAGTCTGTCGCCCTGTGTCACTTTCCTGTAATGCGTTAAATCGGGTGAGGATGCCCGTGATTCAGCCAATAATACTTCTCTCGGCTTATGGGCCAGAAAAGTAGCATTCACTTTTACCCGCAGCGGAGAACCATCCGGTTCGAATAAGGTGAAATTGAGGTCAAGATTGGATAAAATACATTTAAATTTTATTTCCGAACCCCAGGTTACAATCAGGAATCTTGGCCGGTGAATTTTACCGTCGAAATTGTACACGCAATTTTTCAAATCTTCCAACTGGTCGTGTACCGGTTTACCGGCATAATCTTTATTATCGCCGCCATAACCTTCCATTGTTTTGGTCCCATCCAAAACAAATTCCAGCCGCAATTGCTCTGGTTCTGTTGATTTATACTTGGCTTCCGTTCCCGGATTTCCGTGCCCCTGCGAAGTATCTGCATTAATCTTAAAAGTCTGGGTAAAGGACTCGGGATTTATGGGCGTAGAGAATTGCAGGGAGGTGTCTTCCCCCGTGAAATCGCGGTTTGCAAATGACCGGATAAACAGTTTTTCAAGTTTTTTTCTATCGCTCATTGTTTTCCTTTAATATTTCCAATACTTTGTCAACACAGGTTTTTATCAACTCTTCACTGGGACTGCTGTTGCTTCCCGCGCTGTTTCCACCGGTACCCGGAGCCGTGCCACTGTTGGTATCCAATGTTGCTTTAATGATCAGTTCCCTGATTTCTACCGGCATAAAGTATATTTTAGTAAGTATTATTCATTAAAAGCTTTTTCTTCTGAAAGCAGGAGCCTGTTGTAATTCAATTCCAGCGTCTCAATCAATACCTCCCCCCGCTCTGCATTTAATTCTGCTATCTTCCAGCTTCGCGGCCAGACATTGGTAACCGTCCACACCATTAAAGGCTGGTGATCTTCTCCCAGTAATTTTATCGTTACAGAATCGATTACCTTAAAATCTTCTTTTTGGGTAGTGGTATCATATGGCTCCCCTTCAAAAGTTTGTTTCAACCAGGCTGTAATTGCAGACGTCTTTGGCCCAACCAGTCCGCGTTTCAGTATTAACGGACCAAATTTTCTCCTGGTTGGGATAACATGCTCAAACCTATTTTCCCCTCCCTCTTTCAGGGTTTCCGTTTCAAGTGTTGAATCAAGACCACTTACCGATTGAAACTTCACATCAACAGAATCGCGATCACCTGAAGAAAAGTGAACAGAGAAATGAAATCCTACTGACTGATAAGCGTTCTTTGCCATGAAGCATTATTTTTTGGCTTCTACTATTGATAATCCTTCATGCACCAGTTCAAGACTCTCAATGGCCACTTCACTGGCATCGGCTTTCAAATCAGTTGAAGTAACTTTTGAAGGCCATGCTTTTGCCACTGCCCATGATATAATGGGTTGGTGTTCTTCATCCAGTAAGCGGATGGTAACATCTCTCCTGAATTTCTCCTTTCCCTCCTGGAACAACATGGTCTTCTTCCATTGTTCGAAGAATTCAAAATCACCCAGGAAGGTTCCTCTTTTCAGGGTGATGTTTTTGAATTCTGTGAGACCTGGTTGTTTTGTTTTGTTGTATGTGGGACTGCTTCCTTCACGGTATTCAATAACCTTGGTTTCAAAATCCAGTCCGCTCACTTCGGTAAAGCCAATCCTTGTGCCGCCCCAGTCCAGTTGAAAGTGAAACTTGGGGATTGGATAATTTTTTTTGGGATCGTCTGCCATGAGTATAATTTTTAAATTGAGTAAATAAGAATTTGTTTATTGATTCGCTGGTTTTTTATTGCTTACTTACAGCGCGTTTTAGGATCTACCTGGCTGATGGCTGTTGTCAAACTGTCTTTACAGGCTTGCAGTGCATCGCGTTTTTCATTGGCTTTGTC
>Ga0209069_10001816_pt1 | contig 11015 bp, 8 predicted proteins | sample Str013_2_FD_187202 | JGI IMG/M metagenome (GOLD analysis project Ga0209069, IMG submission 187202) | Freshwater sediment microbial communities in response to fracking from Pennsylvania, USA - Straight Creek_MetaG_SC_2013 (SPAdes) (version 2) | ecosystem: Environmental > Aquatic > Freshwater >...
GATCAGGTTGCGCACCGCCGACGTCACGATCAGCACCTCGGCGGCGACGACGCGGCCGAGCTTGTTCGACTTCGGTACGAGCTGTTGCGTGACGACGGCCATCAACGATGACGCCAGCTGCGTGCGGATCTGCTCTTGCTGATGGGCCGGGAAGACGTCGACGATGCGGTCGACGGACTGCGGCGCATCTTGCGTGTGGATCGTGGCGAACACGAGGTGGCCGGTCTCGGCGGCCGTGATCGCCGTCTGGATCGTCTCTAGGTCACGGAGCTCGCCGACGAGGATGACGTCGGGGTCCTGGCGCAAGACGTGCCGCAGCGCTTCAGCGAACGACTTCGTGTCCTCGCCAACCTCGCGCTGGTTGACGATGCACGTCTTGTGACGGTGGAGGAACTCGATCGGGTCCTCGACGGTCATGATGTGCAAGCTCTTGTTGGCGTTGATGATGTCGATCAGCGAGGCCAGCGTCGTCGACTTGCCCGAACCGGTCGGCCCGGTGACGAGGACGAGGCCGCGGGGGTACTCGGCGAGCTGCGCGACAGCCGGCGGATGACCGAGCTCGGAGAGGTTGCGCAGCTCCGTTGGCACGGCGCGCATCACCGAGCCGACCGAACCGCGCTGGAAGAAGACGTTGACGCGGAACCGGCCGAGGCGGGCGACGCCGTACGACAGGTCGAGCTCCTGGTCCTGCTCGAACCGCTCGCGATGGCGAGGCGACAGGATCGTCGACAGCAGCCGGCGGATGATCGAGTTGTCCATGATCGGGTACTCGGTCAGCCGCTTCAGCTCGCCGTGGATGCGCGCTGCCGGCTCCGAACCGCTCGTCAGGTGGAGGTCCGAGCCCCCCAGCTCGACGACGCGGCGCAACAGATCATCGATGTGCAAGCTCTGGGGCTCGGGCATACCAGCCTGATCGGCACGAGCACTGCCGTCCTGAAGGCCGACCGATCAGATTTCTCAAGTTTTCGTCAGGCCCTTCACGCCAAACGCGAACGGGGCAGGGCTACGCGACGACGCGGAGGAGCTCTTCGACGGACGTCTTGCCGACGATGACGTTGTGGACCCCGGCTTGGCGCAGCGTGATCATCCCCTCGTCGATCGACAAGCGCTTGATCTCGTCGCCGTGGGCGCGATCGGCGACGAGCATCCGCAACGCCTCCGAGACGATGAGCACCTCGTGGATGGCGAAGCGACCGCGGTAGCCGGTTTTCGAGCATTGCGTGCAACCGCGCGAGCGGTAGACGAACTCGGGTCGCTCGATCGGACCTTCGCGCGACAGGATCTCCATCTCGGCGTCGGTGATCTCGTACGGCTCGCGGCATCGCTCGCACAACCGGCGAACGAGACGCTGGGCGACGATGCACGACACAGCCGAGGAGATCAGGTACGGCTCGAGGCCCATCTCGATCAGACGTGATGGCGTCGACGCGGCGTCGTTGGTGTGCAACGTCGAGAGCACGAGGTGACCGGTGAGCGCGGCCTCCATCGCGATCATCGCCGTCTCGCGGTCGCGGATCTCGCCGACGAGCACGACATCGGGGTCAGAGCGCAAGATCGAACGCAGCGCCGACGCGAACGACAACCCCGCCTTCGGGTTGACCTGGACCTGGTTGATGCCGGCCAACCGGTACTCGACGGGATCTTCGATGGTGATGATGTTGCGGCCGGTGTCGTTGATCTGGTTGAGCGTCGAGTACAGCGTCGTCGACTTGCCCGAACCCGTCGGACCGGTGACGAGGATCGTGCCCCATGGCAGCGTCATCACGTCCTCGTAGCGCTTCATCGACGACGGCAAGAATCCGAGGTCGGCAAGGTCGAGCAACGCCGTCGACTTGTCGAGGACGCGCATCACGATCTTTTCGCCGTACACCGTCGGCAACGTGGCGACGCGCAGGTCGACTTGCTTGCCGCCGACGCTGGCCGACAGACGCCCATCTTGCGGGATGCGCTTCTCGGCGATGTTCAGCTCGGCCATGATCTTCAGGCGGCTGGTGAGGCCGGCTTGCACGCCCTTCGGTGGGCGCATCACCTCATGCAGGACACCATCGACGCGGAACCGGATGCGCACATCGCGCTCTGTTGGCTCGACGTGGATGTCCGACGCTCGATCTTGGATCGCTTGGCGGATCAACAAGTTGGCGAGCTTGACGATCGGCGCGTCGTCGATCACCTCCGACAGCGACGACAGGTCACCCTGCTCTTCGAAGTCATCGGAGGCGGCGAAGCTGGTGATGTCGTCGACGTCTGACTCGGCGCGCATGAAGCGGTTGATGGCGGCTTCGATGGCGTCTTGCGTCGAGACGACGACCTTGACGGGAGCGCGCGCTGCAGAGCGCACGTCATCGACGGCGAGGACGTTGGCAGGGTCGGCGACGGCAACGACGAGAACGGGGCCGTCCCAGGCGATCGGGAGCGCGCAGTAGCGGCGGGCCAACGCCTCGGGGATGCGCGACGCCGCCGTGGGATCGACTTGGTAGTCGCCGAGATCGACGAAGTCGATGCCGAGACGGCTCGCCAACTCGGCAACGAGCGACGCTTCGGAGAGCACGCCCATGTCGATCAGGACGCGTCCGAGATAGCCGCCCTCCTTCGCCTGCCGCACGAGCGCGGCGTCGATCTGCGCTTCGGTTACCAACCCGCGCGCCTGCAGCAGCTGACCAAGGGGGGCGTCCTCCGTCGGATGGCGGAGGATGACGGAGGGACCGGGGCGAGGATTTTCAGACATGTCAGGACCGCATCGAGGAGAGGAATCGGTAGATCTGGGCTCGGCTCAGCAACTCGGCGTCGGTCGGCGACGTCGCGTCGGCGTCGTCGCCGACCTTGTCGGCAGGCGCGACCGGCGCGGGAGGTGGCGGCACGAGCAACGGCGGGTTCGGCACGAGCGGCGAAGGTGATGGCGATGGCGGCACGAGCGGCGACGCGGCGGCCGGGCCGGTGGCCGCGCTCGGCGTCGCCGGCGAAGGCAGCGCAGCCATCGGAGGCTCGCCCACCGGCGCGTCGAGGTTGGCTTCGGCGGTCTCGATCGCTGCGTCCCCCCAACCGACGTCGACGACGGCGTCGACATCATCGGGCGCGATGTCACCCCATCCGGCCGGCTCGTCGGCGGGCACCGCTGCTTGCCCCCAGGCGCCGTCGCCCCAACCATCGTCGGAGTCCCAGGCCGCATCGTCCGAAGCGCCGCTCTCGATCTCTGCGGCTGCGTCGACGTTCGCGTCGGCGTGCGCGTCGTCGCTCTCGCCGACCACCTCAGGCTCGACGGCGTCGTCGATCGCCGGTTCGAGCGCTCGGCTGGTCGCCCAACCGGACTCGTCGATGTCGAGGTTGTCCTCTGAGATATGCCAGTCCGACAGATCGCCGGGATCGATCACCGCGGCGGCGTCGATCTCGTGCACGAGCTGCTCGCCGCCATCGATGCTCGCCACTTCGAGCAGGACCATCGCATCCGCGCCGACGGCTCCGTCGTCGATCGGCTCGTCAGTGCTCGACGGCAGCTCGCTGAAGAACAGATCAGCCGGCGGGAGCATCGCGAACTCGAGGTCGGGATCGACGTCGAGATCGGCGGGACGGCGTCGCGCCGACTTCCCGGGCGCGATCACTGGCGAGGGCACGTCGGCTTCGAACACCTCGACGAGGCCGGCGTCGACGAGGTGGCGCACGGCGCGGCGGGCGAGGAGGTCGCTGCCTTCGCGTGCGGCGAGCACGTCCGTCGTCGGCATTGCCGTGATGGCGACGAGCAACGACCACGTCCCGGCGTCGATCTCGACCGGGCCGCGCAGGCGCGGCGACCAGCGGACCTCGTGCGCCGGCGACGGCACGCAGGCGATCAGCTCGCCGAGCTCGTCGTGCAGGCCGCGAGCGATGTCGAGCGTCTCGGCGAACGGTGCCCGCACGCCGGGACGGGGCGCAGCTCGGTCCGCTTCGAACAAGAACGTCCCACCGTCGCCGTCCAAGATGTGCGCGACGACATCGATCGGCGCGTCGGGAGCGGCGCAGACGATGTCGCCATGACCGATCCAGATCATGTGCGTCGAGTGGCCGTCGCTGACGGTCAACATGCCGGGGTCGTCATGAGCCGCGACGCGACGGAGCAGTTCGTGTGCACCGATGGGATCAATCGATCCTCGGAACGCCACCATGCCTCCTCGGGTCGGGCTCCAGCCGGGCGAGCGGGTTCGCTCCCTGGACCTATCGGCACGACGGTTGGCGCGTTGAGCACCTTGTCGGCGACCTGTCGCCGGGCACTGCCGGGCGCCGTCGGCGAGGGTTCGTCAGCTCGCCTCGCCCAACGGCGACGGCAACGACGCGCTGGGATCGGGCAGTGCGAACGGCTCTCCGCCTGGCGGCGGCAGCATCGGCGTCGGCGGTGGCGGCACGACACTGGTTGGCGGCTCGACGGCCGAGGTTGGCACGGCTGTCGCCAGCGGCTCGATCGCCGCGGTTGGCTCGTCGACAGTGGCTGGCTCGATGGCCGCCGGATGCTCGGCGAGCTCGGGCGGCGTCCAGCCCTCGATGCGGACCAGGCCGATGTGGACGAGGTCGACCAGCCGCCGGCCAATCGAGTACGTACCGACACCGAGCCGAACGGCGAGCTGGCTCAACGTCGCTCCCGAGCCGATGGCGACGACCAGCTGCCACTGCTCCTCATCGATGCGCAGCTTGCGGAACGAGACCTCGTGCTCGAGGACGACGACGCGATCGGGCCGTGCCACGAGATCATCGACGACCGGGCGTTCGCCCAGCTTCACATCGAGAGCGCGCAGCACCTCGTTGATGGCGAACCCGGTCGCCGTCCCGCCGACGCCGCCTTCGTGGAACGCGAACCGGCCCGGCCCGGAGGCGGCGAGATCGAAGAGCACGTCAGCCATCGCCGGCGCCGACGGTGCCGCTTGGATGTTGGGCGGGATGGCGCCGGCAGCGACACCGCCAGCGACGATGTTGCCTTCGCGCACCGCAACGAGCCCAACGCTGGTGCCAGCGTGCACGACCAGCCGACCGGTGCGAGACGTCGCGGCGAGGAATTCAAGGAGGCTGCGCACACCGAACGCGTCGGTCGCGCCCTGGATCGCCATTGGACCTGCACCTCCACCGTCGTCTCGTCGTCTACCGCTCTCTTGCGGATCGGCACCGCCGCACTCATCTTGAGCGATTCCAGACGATCATGGCGTTGACCGAGCCCGCCGCGAGCGCGGTGCCTAGACTCGCCAGCGTGCCTGGCGTCTGGTTCCAGCGGCGGCCGTGCTCGTCGCCGAGATCCGCTCGCCGGGCGAGGCCCACGACGAGAAGCTGGCGTTCTACCTCGCTCACGACGTGGCCGAGGTGGTGTTGATCGACCCGTTCGCGCGCGACGTCCGCTGGTTCGCGGCCGCCGACGGCGCGTGACGCGCGACCGACACGAGCGCGGCCGGGGCTGTTCCGCTCCGTGCGGGCGACGTTGCGCACCGGTCGGTTCTTCGATGACGGCCACTCGCAACGGGCCGACCCGGTCGCCGTTCTCGGTCCTGGCGCGGCCGAGCGGTTGCGCATCGATCGCGTCGACAACAGCCGGCCGTGTTCGTCGGCGACCAGTTGCTCGTCGTCGTCGGGATCCTCGACGACGTCGAACGCCAAGCCGACTTGCTCAACGCCATCATCGTGCCCGACGGACTGGCCCGCGATCGCCTCGGCCTCGCCGCGCCGGCGACGGTGCTCGTCGACACCCAGATCGGTGCCGCAGCGCAGGTCGGCGACCAAGCGCTGATCGCGCTAGACCCGAACCAACCCGATCGGCTCGAAGCTCAAGTACCGCCGGAGCCGGCGCGCACCAAAGCCAACGTCCAGGCCGATACACAGGCGCTGTTCCTCGTCCTTGGCGCGGTGTCGCTGCTCGTCGGCGCGCTCGGCATCGCCAACGTGACGCTCGTGTCGGTGCTCGAGCGCGTCGGCGAGATCGGCCTGCGCCGCTCGCTAGGCGCGGCACGACGTCACATCGCCGCCCAGTTCCTCGTCGAGTCGACGGCGCTCGGCATGCTCGGTGGCGTGCTCGGCACGAGCGTCGGCGTGATCGTCGTCGTCGCCGTGTCGGCGGCGAAGTCGTGGACACCGGTGCTCGACCCGTGGTTGCCACTCGTCGCGCCGTTGGCCGGCGCTGTCGTTGGGCTGCTGGCGGGGCTCTACCCCTCGTGGAAGGCGGCCTCTGTCGAACCGATCACCGCACTGCGCCAGGCCGTGTGAGGCGCTCGACGACTCCTCGGAAGTCGAGCTCGATCAGTTGAACGGCTGCGCCAACGACGGTGCTTCCGGTGGTGGAGACGAACGAACGAGGAGCGTCGGGCGGCTGGTACGACACGTCCGTTCCAGCTCGGCGACCTCGTCCCACGCCGTTGCGACCCGCGTCCGGTGCTCGTCGACTGTGATCTCGGGCAGCATCGCGTGACGGGCACGCGACAGGCCCTTCTCGCGACGGCGAAGGTCGAGGTCGTCGTGCAGTGCGAGGTGCAGGCGGCGGTAGAACGTCGACGTGTACGTCCCTCGGAACATCATCTCCAAGTCGTTGGAGACTTCCCAGTTGACCTTCTCGGTCAGGTCTTGGGCGACCATCTCGTGGAAGCGCGTGCCCGGCAACGGGTAGCTGACACTGACACCGATGTCATCGGGCAACGTGTCGCGCACGAGCGCGATCGTCGCTTCGATGTCCGCCCAGCGTTCGCCGGGATAGCCGAACTGGACGAAGTAGCACGCCCGGATGCCGACGTCGCCCAGTCGCTGCCGGGCAGCGCGGATCTCGGCGACCGTGATCCCCTTGTCCATCGCGTCGAGCACGGCTTGGCTGCCGCTCTCGGCACCGAGCCACACCTCGCGGCAACCGGCGCGAGCGAGGCCGGCGACGGCTTCGGCCGACATCAGGTCGCAGCGAGACTGCATCGTGAACGGGATGTGGGCATCGAGCTCGGTGACGGCATCGGCGAACTCGGTCACCCACGACGAACGCAGACCGAAGATGTCGTCGGCGAACCAGATGTGATCGGGTCCGATCGACTCCTTGACATCGGCCAGCTCCAACGCGACGTCGCGCGCCGATCGCATCGCATAACGCTGACCCCAGATCGGCTTGGCGCACCAGTTGCAGTGGAACGGGCAGCCGCGCGTCGAGACCATGTTCAACGAGAAGTAGCCATGCCGCTCGACCCACGCCGTGCGGTACGCCTCGATGTCGACGAGATCGCGTGCCGGATGGGCGAAGACATCGGGATGGCGCTCGTTGGCGCGAGTCGCGGTGCGATGGATGTCGTTGCCAACGGTGAGCGCGAGGCCGTCGATGTGGATCGGCAGCTCTTCGGCGTGGTGCCCGTCTTGCCACCACCGGAGGACCTCGTGCACGGTGTGGTCACCTTCGCCGATGATGGCGACGTGGGCGCCGGCGGCGAGGTACACCTCGGGATGATCCGTGACGTCCGAACCCGACACCATCACCGCCGCGCCGGCGCGGCGGGCGGCGGCGACCATCGTCAACGCCGCTTCTCGCATCCGGGACAAGCACATCTTCGACAAGAAGTTGAAGTTGTCCTCGAACAGCACGACGGTGCTCGGCCGATGCTCGTCGAGCGCCCGTTCGAACGCTCGCTCGTCCTCGGCCAAGAGCGCGTCGAACATCGCGACGTCGAAGCCGAGCTGGCGCAAGTTGGCGGCAACGTAGAGCGTCGCCAACGGTGGGTACGGCTTGCCCTTCTCGGCCTGCTTTGAGTCGAGTCGCTGGTAGTAGGCATTCGCCAGCAGGACGTTCAACCGTTTCCCCTCGTTCATGATGGTCTGCGCAACCAGTCGGTGCACCAGCGTGGCGTCGGCTCCCCCGCTGCGCCAGCTTGGCGGCCCCCGACGTTGAACGTACGACGATGGTAGGACTCGCCATCGGTCCAGGCCGGCGGCGCGTCGAGCGCTACGTTGCCCGACGATGGACGGTAGCGGGCTCGACGCGAGGACACGCTCGGTGTACGTCTCCACCCGCACGATGGGTTTTGCCCGTTCCTGGGCCGAGCTGTGGCACGAGCGAGATGTCGTGCGGGCGTTCGCGGCGCGGAGCCTGCGCGTCCGCTATCGGCAGGCGGTGTTGGGCGTCGGCTGGGCGGTGATCCAGCCACTGGCGCTGCTGGTGCCGTTCGCCGTGTTCCTGCGCCGGACGTCGGGTCGACCTGGCGGCGTGCCCTACGCCGCATCGACGCTCGCCGCACTTGTCGCTTGGACGTTCCTGTCCGGCGCCGTCACCAACGGCGCCGGCGCGCTCGTCGCCGAGTCGGTGCTCGTCCGCAAGACCTGGTTCCCGCGCGAGGCACCGGTCCTCGCCGCGGTGCTCGCCGCGCTCGTCGACCTCGCCCTCGGTCTCGTGATGGTTGCCATCGTCGGCCCGTTCCTCGGTGCTCGCATCGGGCGCAGCATCGTCTGGCTGCCAGTCGTCGTGCTCGCCCTCGCCTTCGTCGCGACGGCGATCGCCATCCCGCTCGCTGCGCTCAACGCGCTCTACCGCGATGTCCGTCACGCGCTGGCGTTCGTGATGCTGTTGTGGTTGTTTCTCAGTCCGGTCGCCTACCCGCTCGATCGGTTGGCGCCGGGCCGTCGTGTGGCGATGGCGTTCGCCAACCCGGCGACCGGTCCACTCGACGCCTTCCGTCGCATCGTCGCCGAAGGACGCGCCCCGCAGGTCGGGTTGTTGGCGGCGAGTTGCGCCAGCGCGCTCGTCGTCGGCCTCGCCGGCCACGTCGCCTTCCGTCGCCTAGCGCCACTGCTCTCGGACGTCGTGTGATGTTGGACTCACTGACGCGCGGCGCGCCCTCGCTCTCATGACGGCGGCGTTGGTGTTCGAGGGGGTGACGAAGAGGTATCGGGGGGCCGCGGGGTATCGGTCGTTGCGGAGCGAGCTGAGCCAGCGGCGGCGGCGCGACGTGAGGCCCGCTCCGCAGGCGGCGTTGGATGGGGTTTCGTTCGAGGTCGGGGCGGGCGAGTCGGTTGGGATCATCGGACCGAACGGGGCCGGCAAGTCGACCGCGTTGCGGTTGGCGGCGCGGATCACGCGACCGACCGACGGCGTGGTCAGGGTTCGCGGCCGCGTCGGCGCGTTGATCGAGGTCGGTGCCGGCATCCACCCCGAGTTGACGGGACGCGAGAACATCTGGCTCTACGGCGCGATCCTCGGGTTGAGCCGTCGCACGATCGCGGCGCGCTTCGATGACGTCGTCGCCTTCGCCGAGCTCGAACACGCCCTCGACCTGCCCGTGAAGCGGTACTCGTCGGGGATGCAGCTCCGGCTCGGGTTCTCGATCGCCGCCGCGGTCACGCCCGACGTGCTCGTCGTCGATGAGGCGCTCGCCGTCGGCGACGCCCGCTTCCAAGTCCGCTGCCTCGAGCGGATGGCCGCGCTCGTGCGCGAAGGCGCCGCCGTTGTCTACGTCTCGCACGACTTGGCCAGCGTCCAGACCTCGTGCCGGCGAGCGCTGCTGCTCATCGACGGCGTCGTCGCAGCCGACGGCGCCGTCGACGAGACGATTGGCTCCTACCTGCGCTGGATCGCGCAGACCGGCGACAGCGACGCCGGCGATTGCGTCCTCGGAGGCGACGGTCGGCCTCGAACGGTGTTCGCGACTGGCGATCCACTGACGATGCGAGTGCCGCTCGATGCGGCGAGCGACCAGCCCGTCAACGTCGCCCTCGGGATCAGAGACGGCAACCCGTGGAACATCCTCGGCGCGTCGACCACTGTTGCTGCCGGTGCGATCGACGGCGCGCTGCTCTGCCACATCCCCTCGCTCCCCCTCGAGAGCGGTGTGTACGAGGTCTGGGTGTCGATCGAGGGTCAAGATCCGAACGGCTCGTGGCGCAAGCTCGGCGCGTTCCGCGTCACCGGCGGCGACGAACGCCCCCGTCCGGTGTGGCTCCCCCCGATCACGATGGCCGAACGCTGGGAAGTGCAGCCGCGCTAGCCTCCGCGGCGTCCAAGATCGCGAAAGGCGAGGGCGATGAGCATCGCGTCGATTGAGCACACCGATGGGTTCGCCGATGATCGGCGAGCGCAGTGGGCGGCGCAGTGCACGGTGCCCGCCGAAGAGCTTGGCCGCTGCGTCAACGTCGACGAGGTGATCGCCCGTTATGGCGAGGCCGCAGTGCGGCCGATCATCGACGGTTACCTCACGGCCGATGATCTCGGCCGCGAGGTGCTCGAGGACTTCGCTGCGCTTCCCGGCGCCACTGGACGTCGGATGTACCAGCAGGCGCTCGACCATGGGATCGACTCGGTCGACGATCCGCCGGCCTCGATGGTCCGCCTGTTCGAGCTGTTCGACAACCGGCCGGCATGGGTCGATGACGATCAACTGCGCCGCGGTGCCGTCGCCTACTTCCGCGCCGGACCGATGGTCTCGTTCGCGCTCACGTGCTCGGTGATCGCCGGCAGTGAACGCGCCTACGGCATCTCGCGCCCGGTGGCGTTCACCGGTCGTCTCGCCGACAACGCCTACGGCCGTGCCAAGGAGACGACGCGCTGGCTCGTGAGCGCGGTTCGTCCCGGCGGCATGGACCGCTTCAGCGAGGGCTTCAAGCTCACCGCCCAAGTCCGCCTCGTCCACGCGATGACGCGCAAGGTCATCTCTCGCAACGCCAACTGGGACTGGGACGACTGGGGGATGCCGATCAGCGATGCGGACGGCCTCTACGCCATCTCCTATGACTTCAGCCGGGCGATGGTCGATCCGCTGCTCAAGGTTGGTGTGCGCTTCTCCGACGGCGAGATCGAGGACATCTACGCGCTGTGGCGCTACATCGGCTGGGTGATGGGCGTACCCGAGCACCTCTTGCACCGCGACGCCACCCACGCCCGCCAGCTCGCCGACATCTACCTCGCGCTCGACCCCGGTGCCGACGACGAGTGCCGGCGGCTCGTCCGCCAGCTCATCGAGCTGGCCACGCAAGAGGGCGACGTCAGCCTCGACGTGTTCCCGAAGGTCGTCACGAAGTTGTTCCCGCCGCTGCGGCTGCGCAAGTTGCTCTACGGG
>Ga0209069_10001818_pt1 | contig 11011 bp, 11 predicted proteins | sample Str013_2_FD_187202 | JGI IMG/M metagenome (GOLD analysis project Ga0209069, IMG submission 187202) | Freshwater sediment microbial communities in response to fracking from Pennsylvania, USA - Straight Creek_MetaG_SC_2013 (SPAdes) (version 2) | ecosystem: Environmental > Aquatic > Freshwater >...
CCGATGTCCGTGCTGGCCGCCGGGGTGCTGGCGGGCTGGCGGGAGCGGCGGCGGGTACCCGGGTCGGGCCGGCGCGCGGTGGCGGTACCGGTGCTGGCCGCGCTGGGGATGCTGGCGCTGCTGGCGACCGGGGCCCGGCTCGGTGGCTGGCCGCCGGCGTGGGGCCGGCTGCCCGGGCCGGGGTACCTCGTCGGCGGGTACGAGCGGGCGGTGGACCCGCTGGGCGTCGCCGCGGCCCGCTGGTCCCGGAACTGGCTGGGCGCCGACCAGCGGGTCGCCGCCGACCTTACCGGCGCCGCGCTGATCTTCAGCTACGGCGGGGCCGACCCGGTCGCCTCGGCGGCGCGGCTGTACGACGACCTGGCCTGGGGCTTCGCCGACGAGGAGGTGCTGCAGGACCTGGCCGTCACCAGCCTGTGGGTGGACCTGCGCACGGCCACCTCGGCGCCGGCCGACCGGGTGCTGTTTCTCAACGACCCGCGGGCCGGGCGGCGCGACACCGGCCTGGGCCGCGACCGGCTGGCCAAGTTCGACGCGTTGGCCGACATCGCCCGGGTCTACGACAACGGCACCATAAGGATCTACGACATGGGGCGGGTATGAGCACCTCGGGCGGGACCCGGCGGTACCGGGCGGCGGTACCGGCGCGGTGGCCGGCCGTCGCGGCGCCGGTCGCGGTGGCGGTGGTGCTGCTGGGGCCGGCGGTACCGCGGGTGGTCGCGGGGCTGGCGCTGGCCCTGGTGCTGCCCGGGCTGGCGTTGCGCCGGGCCCTGTTCCCCGGCCGTGCTCTGTCCACTGTGGAGCGTTGGCTGCTGGTACCGGCGCTGAGCCTGGCCACGCTGGTCCTGGGCGGGCTGGCGCTGTACGCGGCCGGGGTACCGCTGCACCGTACCGCCTGGGCGTTGCTGACCGGTGCGGTCACCGTGGCGGCGGTGCTGGTCCGGGCCGGTACCGCCGGGCCGGTACCGCCGGGGGTACCGGCCGGCCCGGGTACCCGGGCGTACCGGCGGCCCCGGCCGGCGGTACCGGTGTCGCTGCTGGCCGCGGCGGCGGTGCTGGCCGGTGCGGCGTGGCTGTCAGTGGCCAGCGCCCGGGCCACCGACGCGGCCGTTGCCGTGGTTGAGCTGTCCGTGGTGTCCAATCCGTCCACAGTGGACCGGGTGGCCGGTACCCGCACCGCGGTTCTCGCCGTCGGCGGCAACCGACCCGGCCCGTACCAGCTGCGCGTGTCCGGCCCGGACGGGTACGTCCGCGCGCTGGCGGTACGGGTAGCGCCGGGCGGCACCTGGCGCGCCGAACTGGTGGTACCCGCAGGGGAGCGGGTCACCGCCGAGCTGTTCCGGCCCGGTACGGCGGTGGCGTTCCGCACCGTGTACCTGGCCCCGGTCGGCGTGGCCGGTACCGGATGAGCGTGCGCGCGGCCGCCCGCCGGCACCGGGACCTGCTGGGCAACTCCGGCGCGCTGATGGCCACCACCGCGGTCACCGCCGCGCTGGGGTTCGTGTTCTGGGGCGTCGCGGCCCGGGTGGCGCCGCCGGCCGCGGTCGGCGCCGCCGCCGCGGCGGTGGCCGCGATGGGCCTGCTCGGCACGGTGGGGGCGTTCGGGCTCGGCACGCTGCTCATCGCGCGGCTGCCCGCGATGGCCACCGGCCGGGCCGACCTGATCTGCGCCGCGCTGCTGGCCGCCGGTACCGTGGCCACCGCCGGCGGCACGGGGTACCTGCTGCTGGGCCGGTACGCGCTGCCGGGGCTGCGGGCCGGTACCGCCGGGCCGGCCGGTACCGCGGTGCTGCTGGCCGGGATCGCGGTCACCGCGGTCGCGCTGGTGCTCGACGACGCGCTGGTCGGCCTGCTGGCCGGGCCGGTCCAGTTGGCCCGCAACACCGCGTTCGCGGCCGGCAAGCTGGCGCTGCTGGGCCTGCTGGCGCTGCTGCCGGTACGGCTGGGCGGTACCCACCTGGTGTCGGTGTGGGTGGCGGCGGCGCTCGCCTCGGCCGCGGTACCGGCCTGGTGGCTGCGCCGGCGGCAACGGTCCACTGTGGACGGCGACGGGCGGGTGGACGGAGCCTGGCGGCCCCGGCCGGACTGGCGCGCGCTGGGCCGGCTGCGCCGTACCGCGCTGGAGCACAACCTGCTGAACCTGTCGCTGTTCCTGCCCCGGCAGGCGCTGCCGCTGGTGGTCACCGCGGTACTGTCCACCGCCGCCACGGCCGCGTTCTACACCGCCTGGATGGTGGTGGCGCTGCTGGCGATGATCCCCGGGCACCTGGCCACCACGCTGTTCGCGGTGGCCGCCGGCGACGCCGCCGCGCTGCGCGCCAAGGTACGGGTGGCGCTGCTGGCCGCGCTGGGCCTCGGGGTACCGGCCAGCGCGCTGGTGGCCGCCAACGGAACCCTGGTCATGTCGGTGTTCGGCACCGGGTACGCCGCCGCGGCCGGTACCGCGCTGTCGGTGCTGGCGCTGACCTACCTGCCCACCGTCATCCGCCACCTGTCCGTGGCGGTGGCCCGGGCGCAGGGCCGGGCCCGCGCGGCCACCGCGCTGGCGCTGCCGCTGGGCGCGGCGGAGCTGGCCGCCGCGCTGCTCGGGGCCCGGTACGGCGGGCTGACCGGGCTGGCCTGGTGCCTGCTCGCGGTGTTCACCGCCGAGGCGCTGCTGCTCGCGCCGCGGGTACTGGCGGCGGTACGGGCGCCCTGACCGGTCCAGACGCTCCACAGTGGACGCAACACTCCACAGTGGACACAACGGTACCGGTCAGCGGCCCGGTGTGGCCGCCGCGCGCGACGGTACCGGCCAGCCGGCGACCGGGTCGGCGGCGACCAGCTCCAGCGCGTGCCGGACCCGCCCCGGCGCGACGGTACCGGGGTGGCAGCCGGCGCTGAGGTGCAGCACGCCGTCGAGTTCGGCCAGCGCCACGGTGATCCCGGTGGGGCCGGCCGGGGCCGGCGCGGCGAGGAAGCACCGGTCCGGCGCCGGTACCCGCCACGGCAGCCCCCGGTACCCGTCGAGCCGCCCGTAGTGGGTGACGGTCAGCACCAGCGGCCCGGTGCCGCCGGTACCGGGTGCCGGCCGCGCCCGGGCCCGCGGCGGCCACGCCGGGAGCAGGGCGCGGGCGTCACGCAGGGCCAGCATCGCCAGCGGCCGGCCGCCGGCCAGCTCCGCGCGCAGCGCCGCGTCCACCGCGCCGGGGTCGCCCGGGTCGCCGGGTTCGAGGTACTGGCCCCAGGCGAAGTTGCCGTCCACAGTGGACGCCGCGGACAGGTACCGGCGGGTGTTCACCAGCACCACCAGGCCCGGTGCCAGCGGGGTACCGGCGCCCCGGTCCAGCGCCCGGTACAGCGCGGCGGCCAGGGCCGCGACCACGGACACCCCGGGGGCGTACCGGTCCCGGTGCCGCCGCAGCGCGTCCAGCGCCCCGGCGCCGGTACGGGCGTGCAGGTGCACCGGGGCCGGTACGCCGGCCGGGCCGGTACCCGGGGCCGGTACCGGCGGCCGGCGTACCCGCAGCGCCGGCAGTACCGTGGCCGGGGCGGTACCGAAGTGCCGGGCCAGCGCGCGCGCCAGCACCAGCCGCCCGGGCCGCCGGTACGGGCCGGTCCCGCCGCCGGCCAGCGCGTCGTGCAGCAGCCGGGCGAACCAGGCGTCCACGGTGGCCGCGTCGCCGGCCGCGTGGGTAGCCCGCAGCGCGACCCAGGGGCCGTGCACGGCCAGCAGCAGCGGCCGGTCGCCGGGCTCCTGCCGGCGCAGGAATGCCAGCAGCGCCCGGGCCCCGGCCGGCCCCGCGCCGGTGCCCGGCCCGGCCCCGGCCGGCGCCGTGGACGCGGGTCCCGTGGACTCGGGTCCCGTGTATGGGACTCCCGTGCACAGGACCAGCGCCGGCAGCCGGGCGGCGAACCCGGCCGGGTCCAGCGGCACCCACCGGTACCCGGTGCGGTCCAGCCGGCACAGCAGCGGCGCGCCCGGGGCGCCGGCGTGCGCGGCCCGCAGCGCCGCGCCCAGCGCCGCCGGGTCCGGCCCGGCCAGCGGACCCACCACCCGGTACAGGTCGGTACCCAGCCAGCCCCGGTCCCGCCGGGACAGCCGGCGCCCGGCCCGGCTCATCCGCCGAACAGCGGCGCGGTGGCCAGCGCCCGGTAGGCGGCGATCGCGGCCGCGCTGGTGTCGATGCGCCAGTTGGTGCCGCCGCCGGCGTCGGTGTCGAACCACACCAGCGCGCCGACGGCCGGGTGCGCCGCGATCCAGGCGCCCAGCGCGGCGATCCAGTCCGGCTTGGTGGTACCGCCGCTGTCCGAGACGCCGGTCTCCGCGATCATGATCGGCTTGCGGCCGCCGTACCCGGCCACGATCGTCCCGAACAGGTACTGCGGGGATTCCCGGCCGTAGCTGTACCCGGACAGCCCCACCCAGTCCACATAGGAGTCACCGGGGTAGTAGTTGCCGGTGGCGTTCCAGGCCACCAGCGGGTTGGCCCGGCTGTTGGGGCTCCATACCCAGGCCACGTTGGTCGCGCCCTGGGCCGCGAACAGGTCGTGCAGGTGCCGCCACGCCGCCACGTACCCGGCCGGGTCCTGGTTGTTGCTGGCCCCGCTCCAGTCGTACCAGTGCCCGTCCATCTCCCAGCCCCAGCGCAGGAACACCGGCAGCCGGTACCGCACCAGCGCGCGGGCGTCCCGCACGATCATCGCGTCGGCCGAGCCGTCGTTGATGGACCGGTAGAACGTGCCCCGCCAGGAGAGCATCAGGACCGCGCCGGCCGGCAGTGCCACCCGGTCGGGCAGCGGGTCGTACCAGTCGTAGAACAGGTGCACGATGCGCGGGTCGCGGCCGGTCTCGGCCCGCCGCCGGGCCAGGCTCTGCGCCGCGGTCAGCCCGGACAGGTCCAGGTAGGACCCGAACATCACCCGGCCCGGTACCCGGGCCGGCGCCGGGGACAGCCCGCCGGCCGTGGTGGCGGCCGGGCCGGCCGGCGCGGCGGTGGCCGGTGCGGTGCCGGCCGGGCCGGTACCCGGCCGGTGGCCCGGGGTGCAGCCGGCCACCAGGGCCAGCAGCAGCGCCAGTACCGCGGCCGGTACCGCACCGGCCACTGTGGACACCCGCGGGTACCCGCGCCGGGTCACGTGATGCTCCGCCCGAGCACGCCGCCGGCCAGCCGGCGGGCCACCCGCCAGGCCGGCCGGGCCGCGCGGCGCGCCAGCACCGGCAGCGTCCTGCCGTCGCCGCCGGCACCGACCAGGTGCAGCAGGTCGGCCGGGCGGTGGTCCGGCGTGGGCATCAGCCGGGGGATCGCATACCGGTCGGTACCGGGCCGGTAGTGCCGGTACCCGATCTCGCACGCGGTGTCGTGCCCGGCCGCGGCCACCGCGTCCCGGACCGGCCGGCTGTGGTACCCGTGCGGGTAGCAGAACGAGCGCACCGGTACGCCCAGCCGCTCGCACAGTTCCGCCCGCCCGCGGGCGATCTCCGCGCTGCGGCGGTCCGCGGGCAGCACGTCCAGCGGGTGGTGCACCAGGCCGTGGTTGCCGATCTCCACCCCGGCAGCGGCCACCTCGGCCAGCCCGGCCCAGTCCAGCAGCGGGCCGAACGCCGCGGCGTGCGCCCCCAGCCAGCGCGCCGGGCGGCCCAGTTCGGCCGCGGGCACGTACAGCGTGGCCCGGGCGCCCAGCTCGGCCAGCACCGGCACCGCGTCGGACAGGAAGTCGGCGTACCCGTCGTCGAAGGTCAGCGCCACCAGCCGGGGCGGCGGGTCCGCGTCGCCGGCCAGGTCCACCGCCTCGGTCAGCCCGACCAGCCGGTACCCGGCCTGGCGCAGCGCGCCGAGCTGGGCCCGCAGTACCGCCGGCGGTACCGCCAGTGTCCGCAGTGGACCGTCCGGTACCGCGCGCACGGCGTGGTACATCAGCACCGGTACCGCGGCCGGCCCGCTGGGTGTGCTCGGTGCCATCGGGTCCCTTCCGCGCCGGGGTCCGGTCGCCGCGGCGGGGCGGGGCGGACCGTACCCATGATGCGCCGCCGCGGGTGCGGCCCGGGTGCCGGTGGCGTGCCGGCCGGTTGCGCCGGTGGGGCCGCCGGCCGGCCCGGGTGCGGTTCGGTTGCGGGACAGGTGGATTGCGCCGCGGACCGTGGCCGGGCCCGGCCGGCCGTGGCACGCTCGGCTCGCCGGCGCCGTGCGCGGCGCCCGGCCGGTGAGTTCGCGGTCGACGTACGGGGGGCCCATGACCATCGCACTGATCGCCGTGGACCGCCATCCGGTGCTGCGGATGGGGTTGGCCCGGGCGGTCGCCGGCTGCCCGGACATCGCCCTGGTGGCCGCCGCCGGTACCGTCGCCGAGGCGGTACGGCTGACCGGCCGGTACCACCCGACCGTGGTGACCCTGGGCGGGCGGATGGCCGACGGGGACGCGGTGTCGGCCGCGACCCGGCTGCGCGCGGTGGCCCCGGACCTGGGCCTGGTGCTGCTGGCCGGCGAGGACGACGACGACCTGGTGCCGGGCGCGCTGGCGGCCGGGGTCTGCGCGGTGGTCCGCAAGGTCGAGCCGGCCGCCCGTGCGGTGGTGGCGATCCGCGGCGCCGCGGCCGACCCGCACGCGGTGACCCAGCGCCGGCTGGCCGCGCTGCTGCAGGCGCCGCCGGCCGGGCCGGGGCCGCTGAGCCGGCGGGAGCGCGAGGTGCTGGTACTGCTGGGCGACGGCGCCCCGGTGGCCGCGATCGCGGGCCGGCTGCGGCTGTCCGAGTCGACCGTGAAGACGTACGTGGCCCGGATCTACGCGAAGCTCGGGGTGCGCAACCGGTCCCAGGCACTGGTCGCGGCGCAGGGCCGGGGGCTGCTCGCCGACCCGGTACGGGCGGCCTGAGCGGCCGTGGCGGGCACTGCCGGCCGGGGCCGTGACGATCACGACAGGGCCTCGCGTTCTCCGGCGTTACGTGAAAGATGTCGTAAATACCCGGGTACGATCGCGGTGGCGACGGATCAGGTGGGGGCGGCCCGCCAGGGGCGGATCCGTGTTGGGGGGTGTGGCGGTGAGTCGGTTGCTCGTGGTCGAGGACGACGCGGACATCGCCACCGCCCTGCGGCTGCTGTTCGGCAACGCCGGCTACGACGTGGTGGGCGCGGCGGACGGGCGGGCCGGCCTGCGCGAGGCGTACGCGGCCCACCCCGACCTGGTGGTACTCGACGTGGGACTGCCCGAGATGGACGGCTGGACCGTGCTGGAGCGGCTGCGCGACATCAGCGACGTACCGGTGCTGGTACTCACCGGGCACAGCAAGGAGTCCGACAAGGTCCGCGGGCTGCGCAGCGGCGCCGACGACTACCTCACCAAACCGTTCGCCAACGCCGAACTGCTGGCCCGGATCGAGGCCCTGCTGCGCCGCTCCAGCGACACCACGTCGTGGGACAGCCAGGTGTACGACGACGGCGTGGTCCGGCTCGACCCGACCCAGCGCCGGGTGTACGTCAACAAGCGCGAGGTACGGCTGACCCCGACCGAGTTCCGGTTGCTCAACGCGCTGGTCCGCCACGCCGGCGCGGTCCTGTCGGCGAACCAGCTGCTGGCCCAGGCGTGGGACGACCCGACCGGCATCGGCCAGGAGCGGGTCAAGTTCGCGGTGCTGCGGCTGCGCCGCAAGCTCGGCTGGACCGACCCGGAGTTCTCCCCGGTGGAGGCGGTACGCGGCTTCGGGTACCGGTACCGCAAGCTCTGACGACCGCGCGGCGTGCCGCCCCCATGCTACTGGTGCGCCGGGTGCAGGCTCAGCGCCGGGTCGTACGCCACCACGAGCAGGTCCGCCGTACGGAACAACGGGGATCCGTTGGTGGACAACACGTTGATGCTGATGCTCGTGTCGTCCGGTCGCCACGCGCTGATGTCGGTCCACTTCTGCCCGGCCGACGGGTCCCCGCCCTGCTGTACGTACACGTCGCCACGAGGGTCCCGGGTACGCTGGCAGGCCGCCGAGTCCCCCCGGTGGCCGGCGGCGCAGCCGTTGTCCGACACCGCCGGCATCGCCTCGACGTCGATGCCGATCGAGGCGTGGGTACCCCGGTAGTCCCAGGCCACGTGGTACACGCCGCCGTCGTAGGCGAACCGGGCACCGGCCGGGATGTGCAGCCCGGCCGGCAACCCGGGCAGCGCGGCGTCCAGCCGGGCCAGCGTCTCGCCCCGGCTGGGCGCGCCGGAGAACAGCGACACGTACGGCGGCCGGGCCGGCGCCGCCGGTGCCGCGGGCGCCGGAGCGGCCGGGCGCAGGGCCAGGCCCGCGTACCCGGCGGCGACCAGGACGCCGGCCGCGGCCACCCCGCCGGCCCCGGCCAGTACCCGGGACCAGGCGCGCCGGGCCCGGCCGCGCCGGATCAGCGTGTCCAGGTCGTAGCCGGGCGGCGGCGGGTCGCCGGCCGCGGCGTGCAGTTCATCGGTCAGGTTCACGGTCATCCCTCGCAGACGAGGTCGGGCACGCCGGTCATCGACGCGCGCAGGGTGGCCAGGGCGCGTGCCGTCTGGCTCTTCACGGTGCCCTCGGTGCACTCCAGCACCCGGGCGGTCTCCTCCACCGACAGGTCGCAGTAGTAGCGCAGCACGATCACGGCCCGGCGCCGGGGCGGCAGCGCGGCCAGGTGGGCGGCGAGGCTCAACCGGTCGGTGACGGCTCCCTGGGCCGCCGGCGCGGCGCGTACCGGCAACTCCGGTACCGGCCGTTCACGGCGCCACGGCCGGCGGCGCTCGTCGAGCCACCCGTTGACGACCGCCCGCCGCACGTAGGCGTCCAGGTTCTCCACCCGGGAGATCCGGTCCCAGTCCCGGAACATCCGCACCACCACGGTGGACACCACGTCGTCCGCGGTGTGCCAGTCGCCGCACATCAGGTACGCGGTGCGCCGCAACGGATCCAGGCGCGGGGCGAAGTACCCGCGGAAGCCTGCCTCGTCCATCCGGTCCACCCTTCGGTGAGTGTTCTCCACTGGTGAACGCGGACGTACCCGCCCGGGGTTGCCCGCCGCGCCGTACCGGTCCGCCCCCGGACCGCAACCGCGCTGCGCCCGGCGTGCTCCGCGGCCGGTCGAAGTCGGTGGGGACCGGACCGCCAGCCAGGCGAAGGGGTGTGCGATGGATGACGACCCCGGCGGGGACAGTCCCGGCCGCGGTACCGGCGCGGTACCGCCGCCCGCGCTGGACCTGCTCGTGGACGCGCACGTGCACACGGGCTTCGCCACCGGCCGGGGCGCGGTCACCGAGTACGTCACCGCGGCCGAACGCGCCGGCCTGGCCGGGCTGACCTTCGGCGACCTGGCCGGGCCGGAGACCACCTGGCTGCCGGCCTACCTGCACGCGGTACGGCGGGCCCAGCACCGTACCGATCTGGTGCTACACGCCGCGGTCGAGGTGGAGGTGGTACGCCACGACGGCTGGCTGGCCTTCCCGGCCGACCTGGCCGAACTGGAGGCGGTGTCGGTGGTGCTGTGTACCGTGCCGCTGCCCGCCGGGCGGCTGTCCCCGGGGCAGGCCCGGGCCGCCGTGGCGGCCGGCACGCTGCGCCCGCAGGCGGTCGTCGCGGCCGCGGTCGAGGCGAGCATCCGCGCGGTGGAGCGGGCCAGCCGGTACGCGCCGACCCGGCTGGCCCGGCCGCTGAGCGTGCTCACCGCGGCCGGCATCGACGAGAGCGAGGTCAGCCAGGAGCAGTTGCGCGCGCTGGCGGCCGGCTGCCGGGCCACCCGCACGGAGGTGGAGGTCAGCGAGGCGTGGCGGACCCCGTCGCCGCGGCTGGCCCGGGAACTGGTGCTGGCGGGGGTACGGCTGGTGGTGGCCAGCGACGCCACCGACGCCGGCCAGGTCGGCCGGTGGCGGTACGTGCAGTCGGTACGCTCGGCGCTGGCCGGGCTGGCCGGCGCGGCCTGATGCCGGTACCGGTCAGCCGGCCGGGCCGGCGGCCGCCTCCAGGGCCACCGCCACCCGGGTACCGTGCGGCCGTACCGGCTCGTACCCGATCGTGCCGCCGTTGGCCGCCACCAGGTGCCGGGCCACGTACAGGCCCAGCCCACGACCGCGGCCCGGCCCCGGCGCCGCGGCGCCGGGCCGCACCGTACGGTCGAACAGGTTCGCCCGCAGCGGTACCGGGATCCCCGGCCCGTGGTCGGTCACGCTGATCACCACCCGGTCGCCGCAGCGGGCCGCGGCCAGCTCGACCGGCGCCGCGCCGTACGCCAGCGCGTTGCCGAGCAGCCCGCGCAGCACCTGCTCCAGGTGCGCCCGGTCGGCCAGCACGCACAGTTGCGGGTCCACCCACAGCCGTACCCCGCCGCCCGGGGCCAGTGCGGCCAGCACCGTCTCGGCGACCTCGGCCACCGGTACCGGCGTGCGTACCGCCGCCACCGTCCCGTGCTGGAGGGTGAACAGCAGCAGCACGTCCCGGACCATCCCGACCAGCCGGGTCGCGTGCCGGCTCACCTTGCCGGCCAGGTCCCGCCGGGTCGGCTCGTCCAGCCGGTCCCAGTCGTCGGCCAGCAGTTCGGACAGGCTCGCCACGGAGCTGAGCGGCTGGGCCAGTTCATGCGACACCAGCGCGGCCAGGTCGGTGGTGAAGCCGGCCGCCTGCCGGGCCCGAAGCTCGGCCTGCTCGGCCACGGCCGCGGTGGCCGCGCGCCGGCGGCGTACCGCACCGGCCAGCCGGGCCCGGACCGCCCGGTCCCGCCGCCCGCGCCGGGCCGTACCGGCCTGGGCGAGCAGGCCGGTCACCGCGGCGCCCGCGCCGGCCGCCGCGACCAGCCCGGCCGGCGCGCCGGCCAGTGCCGTCCCGGCGGCCAGCAGGCCGAGGGCGGCGCCCGCCAACGGCAGCGGCGGCGGTGCCGGCCCGGTTCGCACGTGACGCCTCCAGCGGGACTTCCGGCGGCGCGGGCCGCCCCGATGCGGGCCCCCGCCACCGGTACCAGCCTAGCCCCGTCGTTCGCACATGCGGTTGAGTGGTCGTTGTTCATGGCCATCGGGGTTGGGTGGGGTCGACGTGGAGCAGTCCCAGGAG
>Ga0209069_10001821_pt1 | contig 11004 bp, 7 predicted proteins | sample Str013_2_FD_187202 | JGI IMG/M metagenome (GOLD analysis project Ga0209069, IMG submission 187202) | Freshwater sediment microbial communities in response to fracking from Pennsylvania, USA - Straight Creek_MetaG_SC_2013 (SPAdes) (version 2) | ecosystem: Environmental > Aquatic > Freshwater >...
GTGCGGCAGGAACTGCAGCGGGGGCTGCGGCTTCTTGTGTGGCAGCGGCAAGGGCAGCTTGCTCTTTGGCGGCTTTATCCTTTGCGGCCTTGGCATCTGCGGCGGCCTGAGCTTTGGCAGCTTGATCTTTGGCGGCCTTGGCATCTACGGCCGCTTGCGCATCCGCAGCAGCCTTTGCATCTGCAGCGGCTTTCGCGTCTGCACCGACCTTGGCGTCAGCAGCAGCTTTGGCATCGGCAGCGGCTTTGGCATCAGTAGCAGCTTGGGCCGTGGCTGCCTGATCTTTCGCACCTTTGGCATCAGCTGCAGCTTGGGCATCAGCGGCGGCCTGGGCTTTTGCGGCTTGGTCCTTTGCGGCTTTCGCATCTGCTGCGACTTTTGCATCAGCAGCAGCCTTTGCATCGGCGGCGGCTTGGGCTTTTGCGGCCTTGGCATCTACGGCGGCCTGTACATCAGCGGCTGCTTTCGCGTCTGCGGCGGCTTGGGCTTTTGCGGCCTTGGCATCTGCGGCGGCCTGTGCATCAGCGGCTGCTTTCGCGTCTGCGGCGGCTTGGGCTTTTGCGGCCACCTTTGCATCAGCGGAGGCCTTGGCATCTGCGGCAGCCTTGGCATCTTCTGCTGGTTTTTGACTGGCCTGGGCGCGGGCTTCGAGTTCGGCCTTGGTGGCTTCGGCCATGGCTTTCAATTGCGCGTGAACTTCAGGCGTCAATGCTTGATCCCCCAAAAGCTGGCGCAGCATTTTGAAGCGGGCTTTCAGCTCATCCGGGCTCAGCTCTTGCAGCTTGCGCTTATCGGCCAAAAGTTGAACGGCCTCTTGCGGCAAAGCCGTGGCGGCAGCTGGCGGCGTGGCATCTTGGGCCATCACCCCATGGGGCGTTGTCAATAAAGCCAAGCCAATCAAACTTGCCGCAAGTTTCAATTTCATGCCGTCTGTCCTTCGAATAATATAACCAAATATACACGAGCCAATTTGCCCGCAGAATCCTATAACGCCGCGAACGGCTTCTGGTTCCAAGATTAATGCGGCGTAATTTGGGCTGTGGCGCGGCGCAAAAAGGTCAGAGACGCCCGGCTTCAATGATGCGTTTCAAGAAGCCTCTGGTGCGTTCCATCTTGGGTTCGCCAAAAATTTGTGAGGGCGGGCCTTCTTCATGCACGACGCCTTCAAACAGGAAACAGACTTTTGAGGCCACCTCTTTGGCAAAGCCCATTTCATGGGTGGCGAGCAACATGGTCATGCCTTGGCTTGCCAGATCGCGCACGATGTTCAACACTTCCGAGACGAGTTCGGGGTCAAGCGCCGAGGTGATTTCGTCGAGCAGCATCAGGCGCGGTTCCATCGCCAGAGCGCGCACGATGGCGACGCGCTGTTGCTGGCCGCCAGACAGCCTGTCGGGGTATGCGCCGGCTTTGGCTTCAAGGCCAATGCGCTTCAACAAAACCATCGCCTTGGCTTCGGCCTCAGCCCGGGGCACGCCCAGAACTTTGGTGGGGGCGAGGATGACATTCTCCAACACTGACATGTGCGGGAAGAGATTATAGCTCTGAAACACAATGCCCACTTGCTGGCGCAGGCGGTTGACATCCACACCGGGGCCGGAGACGCGATCTCCATCCATGCGAATTTCACCGCCTTGAATTTGTTCAAGCTGGTTGATGCAGCGGAGTAAAGTGGATTTGCCGCAGCCTGAGGGGCCGATGAGACAGACCACTTGATGTTCATTCACATCCAGATTGAGGCCGCGCAGAATTTGCACAGGGCCATAGTTTTTCTGAACGTTGTTCATTTGCAGGAAGGGCATGTCAGCCTCCGGCTTTCATGCGGGCGTTGTCATGCTCGATCATTTTATCGACAAGGCGGGCTTGCGGAATAGTGATCAAGACAAAGAGAATGGCCACGACAGTGACGGCGGACAGATTGAACGCATTGGCAGCGATGATCCGGGCCTGGCTGAAGCCGTCAATGACACCGACCACCTGCACCAGCGAAGTATCTTTTTGGAGGCCGATAAAATCATTGAGCAACGGGGCCACAATGCGGCGCACGGCTTGCGGCACGATGACATGGCGCATGGTCTGCATATAGCTGAGACCCAGCGAGCGGGCTGCCATGGTTTGGCTGTGATGGATTGAATCAATGCCAGCGCGATAAACCTCGGCGACATAGGCCCCATAAGTCAGGGTGACCGCGATGATGCACCACCACACAGTATCAATACGGATTGCTGCGGCTTTTTCCTGGGGGTTGAGGAGCGACAGATCGCGAAACAGCGGCACGATGTGGCTCATGATCAAATCTGAAACGCCAGATGTGGGAATGCCAAAACCGATGAGATAAAGTGTCACAATGCCCGGCAGGCCGCGAAACAGATCGCAATAGAGAATGGCCAAAGCGCGAATGGGTTTGCCTGCCCGGCCCGGCGTCAAGCGCGCCAAGGCCACAATCAGGCCCCAGATCAAAACCAGAATTTCAGCGACGATGAAAATGAAAAGATTGACGGTGAAGAACTTCCACGTGACCAGCCACCATTTGGCTTGAATGAGTGGCAACAAAAAGAACGTGCGACCCACGGCAACATCATTCATCAGCAAAAAGCAGATGAAGCACAAGGCGATGAGTGCGAAAAAACCCCACCCAAAAGTCAACATCGATTGATCGCGCGCTGCGGCCGTATCAATGCGAGCTTGAACGACATCGTTGGATTTCAGCGCCGCAGTGGCAGCATTGGCCAGTTTAAAGCCGTGAAAGGCCGGCACAAACAAGATGGCGACGACGGCAATCACTGCGGCATATAATAGATACCAGAGTTTGCTTTCAACGCCGAGTTGATACATCGCATCATCAACAACGCGGGCTGTGCCAAAAGCTGCTGCTGTGCAGAATGCAGCAAAGGCCAAGCCGCCCCAAGCCAGCCGATCGGCACGTTGATGCAAAGATGATGCGCCCTTTTGAGGCGCATCATGACTTTGTTTCAGAGTATCCACTTATGGATCAAGGCTTGAAGTAAGCAATGGTGGCGGGATCCTTGCCCCATGAAGCCGCCAGATATTTGACGCTCATTTTGGCCAAGCTGCCATCGGCAATCATCGAGGCGATGATTTTGTCGAATACTGCGTTGTTGGGGTTCCCCTTCTGGTAAATGGCACCATAGGTTTCGCCAGTTTGATATTGGCCGACAACTTTAAACTTGCCCTTGCCTTCCACTTCCTGGGCCAGAACGATGGACGTATCCGTCATCGCCACATCAATCTGTTTGGCAGCAAGCGCTGCAAACATCGAACCCGCGTCTGGATAGACCTGTGGGCTGGCAATACCCAGCTTATCCGTGGCGAAGGCCGCACCAGTTGTTGCCTGTTGCACACCAACCTTGGCACCCTTGATCGACTTTTCATCAACGGGCGCATCGGTGCGAGTCAACACGCCGATGTCCGAGTTAAAATACGGCGTCGAGAAATCGTGGACCTTCTTGCGTTCATCGGTGATCGAAATTTCCGACATGGCCAAATCAAAATCATGGGTTTGGCCGGCGATCAAAGCATCCCAATCCACTGGAACGAGCTTGATCTTATCGAGGCCGGCGCGCCAAGCGATTTCAGCGGCCATGCAATATTCCATGCCGTCCTTGATGCTCTCGGCGGTGTCGCCGTTATACCAGACGGGGGCTGGCAAATTGGTTTCAAGTGTCAGCTGGCCAGCCTGGGCTGGCTTGTCGATTTTGAACGAGCCCTTCTTGCCCGAGACTTCGCAATTATCAATCTTGTCGGCGGCGAGTGCGCCCATGGTCATGGCCAACAAAGCGGTGGCGGCAAGTGCGGTTATTTTTACAGATTTCATTTTTTGCTCCCTGGTGAGAAGTTGATTAAAGCCAAAGCATGGGCCACTGACAAGGGAATTGTGGGGCTCAGGCACAATTGCTATGAGGCCGCCATGGAGCCACAGTTCAAAATCGCCGCTTTTTATCAGTTTGCGCCACTTGATGACATCGCGTTCATGCAGACCGACATTTTGGCCGCGATGCAGGCATTTGGCATTTGTGGTTCAATTCTGCTGGCAGATGAAGGGATCAATGGCACGATTGCGGGCTTGCCCGACAAATTAGACACCGCCTTAGTTGCGATCACGCGGGCCACAGGCCTTGCCGATTTCAATCCCAAGTTTTCAACCGCCGCCGAACAACCCTTCCGCCGCATGAAGGTTCGGCTCAAAAAAGAGATCGTGACCATTGGTGCGGTGAAGGCCAATCCCAATGAAAAAGTTGGTACTTATGTTGAACCTGCTGATTGGAACGCGTTGATCAGCGCACCTGATGTGATCGTGATCGATACGCGCAACGCTTATGAGTTTGGCGTGGGCACGTTCCAAGGTGCAGTAGACCCCGGCACTGAGAGCTTTAGCGAATTTCCGGTCTGGGTGCGAACGAAATTGAAAGCCAAGCCGGACGCGAAGATCGCCATGTTCTGCACCGGAGGCATTCGTTGCGAGAAGGCGTCGTCCTTCCTGCTCCACGAAGGCTTTGAGAATGTCTATCACCTTAAAGGCGGCATTCTCAAATATCTCGAAGATGTGCCGGCGACGCAAAGCCTGTGGCAAGGCGGCTGTTTTGTATTTGATGAACGCGTGGCGGTGGGCCATGGTTTGCGAGTATTGGATTTTTCCACGTGTCGTGGATGTTTGAAACCTGTGTCTGCCCAAGATCGCAAGAGCCCCAAGTTTGAAGATGGCGTGTGTTGCCCGGCTTGCGCGGACGGCTTGAGCGACGTGCAAAAGGCTTCAAACCGCGAGCGGCAGCGGCAGGTGGATCTGGCGGCCAAGCGTGGGCTGAAACATTTGGGGCCGGGATAAGCCCCAATAGAACCGGCGCGGGAGCATGGCTTCCGCGCCGTTTTCTTAAAATCCAAGTTGAGACAAAATTACAACACCGTTGGTGTTGGTGGTGGGGTTGGCGTCAAGCCCGCCAAGGCGGCGGCGATTGCAGCTCTGAGATCAGCGCGGGCCTGGGCGGCAGCAGCGCGATCGGCTTGCAAAGCAGTTCGGGCCGCAGTGAGATCAGCTTTGGCCTGAGCCTGAGCAGCCTGAAGCGCTGGGTCTGTTGGGTTTGCCAACAGCGCTACCTTGGCGGCGACAAGTGCTGCCTTGGCGCTATCCTTGGCGGCTTCGGCTTGTTCAGTTGTCGCATGGGCGGCAACGAGTGTGGCCTTGGCCGCAACGACTGCGGGATCTGCTTTCACCGCAGGTGGCAAGGGCGTATGTTTGGGTTCTGCAGTTCCAGGTGCCTGAGGCGCAAGTGGCGCTACCGCTGCGGCTTTTGCAGGCTTTGTCGGTTCGGCAACATGTGGGGGCGGCGCAACTTTCGACGGCGCGGTGGCGGTCGTCGGGGCTGCGACATGTGGGGCCGGAGGATTATGGCCCGCATCTTTTGCCCAAACGCTGGTGTTTGATAGGCTAGCGAGCGCCAAGGCTGCGGCAAAGCTGATGGAATAGCGATTCAACATGGGTGGATTACCTTTGCAAATGAACTTCGGAATGATTTCAATACATCGGTAAATTAGAGCGACAGAAATTTCGAACTGCTCACCAAACTCTTTGGCATTTTATTGAATCACGCCCGTTTGCATCGTTAGTTAATTGGCGAGGCTCTGCCGCCAATCAAAATTAACGCGGCGCGGAAATTGGTTTTCCGCGCCGCTTGAAAATTTGGATGCCGATCAAATTAAGCGGGAGGCGTGGTGCTTACTGGCAAAGCAGCGATCACCGCAGCAATTGCTGCTTCCAAGCTTTCCCTAGCGGCTGCGGCTGCTTGGTCCGCCACTTGGTCAGCAGCACGCGCTGTTGCGAGATTGACAAGGGCTGTGGCCTGTGCCACCTGAAGAGTTGTATCGGTCGGGTTGGCTGCCAGTGCTTTGCGGGCAGCATCCAGTGCTGCTTCAGCCGTTTCCACAGCCGTCTTGGTAACACCCGCCGCCGTTCGCGCCGTTGTCAGCGCCGTTTTGGCGGCGATGACTGCGAGATCGGCAGCAATTGCGGCCTGCGCAGCTGAGGGTGGCAAGGCCGCCAATGCCGCAGCGATGGCAGCTTTGAGGTTGGCACGCGCGAGAGCAGCTGCAGCATCGGCGGTTTTATCAGCGGCGCGCGCCGTGGCCAGATCGGCCACGGCTTTGGCTTGTGCGGCTTGTAAAGCGGCGTCGCTCGGACTGGCAGCAAGGGCAGCGTTGGCAGCAGCTAGCGCAGCCTTGGCAGCTTCAACCGCCGTTTGAGTTGTCTTGGCTGCGGCGCGGGCAGTTGTAAAAGCAGATTTGGCACTGACCACGGCCGGGTTTGTCGTTACAGCGATCGGCAAGGTGTGATGATGCTCGTGGTCTTGCTCATGCTCAGGCGTTGTCGTTCCACTTGTCGGCAGAGCCTTCTCATTTTCATGGTTTTTTGTTTTACCAGTGGTCGGCGCCGTAGCCGCTGATCCGCCAGACGAACTGCCAGTTGAGGCTGAGGCTTGGTTATGATGTTCGGAACCACCATCATGTCCGCCCTCTTTAGCCCATGCATCTGACTGAACTGCCCATGCCATGGCCAGAGCGGCGATGAGACCCACTGAATATCGATTTAACATGCTTACTCCTGAGCGACGCGGAACCAGACTGATTCCTGATTTGTAGTGAAACCGACCTTATTGTTAGCTGACGAAAAAAGTCAGAAACCCTCGGTCTGACGTGAATATTTCTTCATTAATCAAGTGAAACAGATCGCAAATGCGCAGAATCAACCCGTCCAGCCCAGTCCGGCGGCCACACAGTTCATCGTCGCCAACAGTGGCATATTCAATGTGTCATTGGCTTTGCCGCTTCTGGTTTCGCGCAAGAGTTCCACTTGCCAATGATTGGCTTGGTTGACCATTTCGCGCACCCGATCAAAACGGCGCCTGAAGGATTGGAAGCGTTCGCAGAGAAGATTGTCGCCGGAAAGTTCAAGGATCACTTTTGAGGTGCGCTTATGTTCGTGGCGGATCAAAGCAAACAGGCGCTCGGCATCGTTGCGATTTTGCACGAGGCTGGCGTAGTTTTCAGCCACATCCATATCCGCAAGGAACAGTGACTTTTCCACTTCGTCGATGGCGAGGCGAAAGCCCGGCGACTTTTGGAACATGTCGCGCAGCAACCTGAGGCCGTCGCCACCGCGAGACGAAACGAAATCGTCGAGCGCGTAACCGAGGCCATACCAACCCGTCAGCAGGTGGCGGTTCTGGCTCCAAGCAAAAACCCATGGAATGGCGCGTAAATCAGACAGGCCTTTGGCACCAAAGCGGCGCGAGGGACGCGAGCCGATTTTGAGAAGTGCGAGTTCTTCCACTGGGCTCGCCTGTTGGAAATAGGTGATCAAGGCCGGATCATGCGCCAGCTTTTGATAGGCCTTGAATGACAGCTGCGCGATTTGTTCGACAGCTGATTGATGTTCGGGGTTCAAGCGCTGGACATCCTCAGCTCGGGATTTCAGCGAGTGCAACAGAACGGCAGAGGTGAGGGTTTCCAAGTTGATCAGTGCCGTGCCGCGATTGGCGAATTTGGATGAGACGACTTCGCCCTGCTCGGTCACGCGCATACGACCGCCCACCGTGCCTGCGGGCTGTGCCGCAATGGCGCGGCCAGCAGGCGCGCCACCACGGCTCACCGAACCACCACGGCCATGGAAGAAGCTGATGGCCACTTTGGCTTTTTCACCGACGCGGATCAGCCGGCGCTGGGCTTCGAATAATTCAAATGACGCGCAGAAGAAGCCGCCGTCCTTGTTTGAGTCAGAATAGCCGAGCATGATTTCCTGCGCGCCACCATTGGCTTTGACGGAGGATTGCACGATCGGGTTGGCCAGCAAGTCTTCCATGATGGCAGGACCGGCGCGCAAGTCTTCAATCGTTTCAAACAACGGCACCACGCGGATGCGGCAGGTTTCGTGGCTGGCGGCGTCGCTGAACAGGCCAGAGTATTTGGCAAGGAGATAAAGGCCCAAAACATCGTCGGCGGCTTGCGTCATTGATAGAATAAAAGTGCCGATGGCTTTCGGGTCTGGCCCATCAAGTGTTTCGCGGATGAGATAGAGAAGTCCCAAAAGCTCGGTTGCTTCTTCTGAAAGTTCGCGGAATTGCGGCACAAAGGCCATGGGCTTGGCGAGTTCGGCCCTGATCCATGTGCCCCATGCGGGCGAATGAAGTTCCGGCTCTGCTGTTTTGGCCAGGGGATTCATCTTGTGCCAGAGTTCACCGAGCACGCGGTTGGTGACTGTCGTGTTCTGGCGCAGATCGAGGCTTGCCGTGCGGAATCCGAAGATTTCGGCTTCCCAGCGCACCGGGCGGATCAGATCGACGGCCAGACCCGCAGCGCGGATTTCTGTCAAGGCCTCCTCAGCATGGCGCAACAAACCGATCAGTTCATCGACATTGGCGAAGGGTTTGGTTTTGTGGTCCGCCTCAAACGTGGCTTTCAATCTTTCACGCAAGGCGCTGAAATATTGACGGAAGGGTTCATCGGCGTTGCGCGCCATAATAACCCCGGCGTTGCCGATCAGGGCGAGTTGTTCATCGACCCGTTTTGAAAACTCCTGAGGGACAGGCATTTCCGTTGTGCTGACGGAAATAACATGGGCCAAATCTTTAAGTTTCAATTCCAACCGCGAGACGGAAGCCCTGGCATTGGCGGCCAGCGCCTTGCGCGTTGTATCGACAGTCACGAAAGGATTGCCGTCCCTGTCGCCCCCGATCCATGACGAGAATTTGAGCGGTGGTCGGATGGTGGCGGCCTGTTCAGGATAGTGGCGCGTCAAGGCTGCCTGCAACGTGTCGCAGACGGCCGTGGTGCGATCAAACAAAGCATCACGGAAAAAGTGCAGGCCCCAAGCCACTTCGCTGGCCACAGTGGGTTTTTCGGCACGGACTTCACCCGTCATCCACAACAAATCAATTTCGTTGCGCAGCTGGAAGAGCATGGTGTCACGCTCACGCGGGGTCCAACGCGGGCTTTCGAGTTCGAAGAGCTTTAAATAAATGCGGCGGTGGATTTCCAGAACGGTGACACGCTTGGCTTCGGTGGGATGGGCCGTGATGGTGGGACCAACATCGAGAATACTTAAGACCTTTTCCACCGTTTCGCCTGTCACACCATTGGCCGCAGCCATGGCGAGGGATTGCGACAGAGAACCGCCGACAGAATCAGGCCCGGCTTGTTTTTCGACGGCACGCCGGTTGCGGATCGCGGCATTCTCCTCGGCGATGTTCATCAGCTGTAGCCAGATCGAAATCACCTGGAGCGCATGTTCCACCAAACGCGGCGGAATGGTGCTGGCGGCGCTGGCATCATCAAGGATGGGCAAGACCTCCGGTTCGCGCAGCTTGATCACTTGCCGTAGCAGGCCACGCAACATGGCGGTGATCTCGTCGATATAGCTGGTGTCTTCAACGGGGGTCTTGGAGAGGGTGTTCATATCAATCCGGTCTTGAGGAGCGTTCCTCACTGGTTGATGTTTTGTGCACCGCAACATCGATTGAGTCAACAGGTTTGCACATGCGGTGGTGAACGGTTATGGAGCGCAGCATGTTAATGATTTCAGACCTGACTTACCGGATTGGCGGGCGCATTCTTTTGGAGGGTGCATCTGCTGCTATTCCTGATGGCCACAAGGTGGGTCTTGTGGGCCGCAATGGCACGGGCAAATCGACCTTGCTCAAACTCATTCTGGGTGAGCTGGCTGCTGAGTCCGGCGAGGCTTCGATGCCGCGCGGCGCACGCATCGGCACCGTGGCGCAGGAAGCACCCGGTGGCGAAGAAAGCCTGATCGAAGTGGTTCTGGCGGGCGATATTGAACGCAGCGCCCTGCTCAGCGAGGCCGAGACCGCCCATGACCCGCACCGCATCGCCGAAATCCAAACGCGATTGGCTGACATTGACGCCTATTCGGCAGAGTCCCGCGCCGCGATCATTCTTTCTGGCCTTGGCTTTACAGAAGACGTGATGCGCGGGCCCTGCTCTGCCCTTTCAGGTGGCTGGCGCATGCGCGTGGCACTGGCAGCGGCATTGTTTGGCGCGCCTGATGTTTTGCTGCTCGACGAGCCTACCAACTATCTCGATCTTGAAGGTTCGATCTGGTTGCAAAGCTATATCCGCGATTATCCGCATACAATTTTGCTGGTGAGCCATGACCGCGACTTGCTCAATATCGCCGTTGATTCCATTCTCCATCTCGATCAATTGAAACTGACGATCTATCCCGGCAGCTATGACAACTTTGAACGCCAGCGCCGCGAGCAGCAGGCGCTCAACGTCAAAATGAAAAAGAAGCAGGATGATCAACGCGCCCACATGCAGGCGTTTGTGGACCGCTTCAAAGCCAAGGCCTCGAAGGCGCGACAGGCGCAGAGCCGCATGAAGGCCTTGGCCAAGCTCGAACCCATCGCCGACATGGTGGATGACCGCGTGGCACCCATCGTGTTTCCAAATCCCGAGCGGATGATGGCACCACCCGCTGTGGCCTGGGACAAGTGTGGTGCTGGTTATGGCGAGCGCATGGTGTTGCGGAACATTTCGTTGCGCATGGACCCGGATGACCGGATTGCTTTGCTGGGTTCCAACGGCAATGGCAAATCCACTTTTGCGAAACTGCTCTGCGGCAAAATTAAACCCATGGCGGGCGAGATGCGCCAGCCCGGCAAACTCACCATTGGTTATTTCGCCCAGCATCAGATGGATGATCTGGATGAGAGTCGCACGCCATTTGAATATATCTCCACGTTGATGCCGGATGCGCCAGTGCCCAAGCGGCGCGCCCATTTGGGAGCGCTGGGGTTCGGTGCAAGGCTGGCGGATTCAAAATGTGAAACGCTTTCGGGCGGCGAGAAGGCCCGGTTGCTGTTCATGCTGGCGACGTTTCACAAGCCACATGTGTTGGTTTTGGATGAACCCACCAACCATTTGGACATCGACAGCCGCGAGGCTTTGGTGATGGCGATCAATGACTATGAAGGCGCT
>Ga0209069_10001822_pt1 | contig 11004 bp, 8 predicted proteins | sample Str013_2_FD_187202 | JGI IMG/M metagenome (GOLD analysis project Ga0209069, IMG submission 187202) | Freshwater sediment microbial communities in response to fracking from Pennsylvania, USA - Straight Creek_MetaG_SC_2013 (SPAdes) (version 2) | ecosystem: Environmental > Aquatic > Freshwater >...
GCCCGCACCGTTTCTCAGGCGGGCTGCAAGTACAGCCCGCACCGTTTCTCAGGCGGGCTGCAAGTACAGCCCGCACCCGTACGGAGGCGTATATGACAAATCATTTTCGACCGCATCTCCTCGCTTCATTTGCTGTGATGGCATTGTGTTCAGCGGCGGCAATTGCTGCGCCGCCGCAGGCTCAAGACCAGGGTAAGGATGCCGCGTCGCGCCCGCTCGCGTGGGCGTACGCTGTGCTGGAGACCCCGCTTCCCCCGCCGCCTCCAGCGGACGCCACGGAGCTCAAACAGATCCCGGGCAGCACGCAATCCTTCACCATGAAGCAGATTCGGGATACGGGCAACCCCGTGGACTGGTTCCCGGGCGACCATCCTGCCGTGCCGGCCATTGTGGCGCATCGCCGCTCGCCGGGGATGAACCCGTGGATTGGCAGTTGCGGACTGTGCCATTTAATGAACGGCAAAGGCCGCCCTGAAAATGCCGGCGTCGCCGGACTTCCCGCTGGCTACATCATGGAGCAGCTTGCGGATTTCAAGAATGGCGCGCGAAAAACCGCCGATCCGGGGAAGAAAAATACGGCGGTGATGTCTGGAAACGCCGCGGGAATCACGGACGAAGAGGCCAGAGCCGCCGCCGAATATTTTTCCTCAATCAAGATGACCTCCTGGATCAAGGTGGTCGAGACGGCAACCGTGCCGAAGAACCACAATGTGGGAGGCTTTTACGTCCCACTGGAAGGAAATGAAACCGAGGCGCTGGGTCAGCGAATTTTGGAAATGCCGGTAGATCCCGAAGCCGCCGAAGTGTACCGCAACCCCAGGTTGGGTTGGATTGCGTACGTGCCAATAGGCAGCGTCAAAAAAGGCGAGGACCTGGTCCTAAGAGGCGGCGCGGGCAAGACCATCGCGTGCGCCGCGTGCCACGGCGAAGGTTTGAAGGGCAATGGCAATTTCCCCCCGCTGGCAGGACGTTCTCCCAGCTATTTCGCGCGCCAGCTTTACGATATCCAGCGTTACACGCGCAATGGACCCGGCACTCAACTGATGCGTCCAGTCGTTCAGAATTTGAACGAAGACGACATCCTGGCGATCACAGCCTACCTGGCTTCGCTTGAGCCATAATTAATTTTTGCGATTTTTGTAAACCCCGTATTCCTGTGCGGAGATTTTTCGGCAGCCGAGATAGCTCGTCCGCAGCGGACGAGCTACAAAGTTCAATCCGAATCGTAGCGCTGTTCTTTCCACGGATCGCCGCGCATGTGGTAGCCATTTTCCTCCCAGAAACCGGGGACATCCTCGGCGGTTAATTCAAATCCACGCGCCCATTTCACGCTTTTCCACAAATAGAGGTGCGGGACGATCAGGCGAACGGGGTAACCGTGATCGGCGGTGAGCGGTTCGCCATCGTGCTTGAAGGCGAAAATAGTTTTGGGCATCATCAGGTCGGCGAGAGGAAGATTGGTGGTAAATCCGTGCTCGCCGCGCAGGATGGCAAAACGCGCTTCCGGCTTCGGCGTCACCAGTTTCATGACTTCAGTGAAGAGGACGCCCTGAAAACGGTTATCGAAGCGGCTCCAGCGCGTGACGCAGTGCATGTCGCACTCGATTTCGGTTTGAGGGAGGCGAGTGAACTCGTTCCACTTTAGGCGCGCCGGTTTTTCGACGAGGCCCTCGATCCGGAAATCCCAAGTGCCCAGGTCCGCGCGCGGAACATCTCCAGCATGAAGCACGGGCCATTTCAGAGTGAGCGATTGGCCGGGCGGCAGGCGGCCGTCGTCGCGGCGTTCTCGTTCGAGTTTTTTTCGTTCGCTGCCTTCTCCGAAAAGCATTTTTACTCTCCTCGCGCCCGCTGAACAAGAATCCGGGGAAGGCTATTCTCCGAAATGGCGTTTCAAAACCCGCCAATCGGGAGATTGGCGTTCCCAGGATTTGATTGTACATGACACATTTGGCACAGGCATCCTGTGCGCTCCGCAGCCTGCGGAGACAAATTCACTTGATGGGCTGTGCTACCATAATCAGGAAGAGCGATTTCATCGCCACATCAGGAGCAATCTTGCCAGCGCGCATACTCAGCGGCATCGCCATACGGGACGAAATTTACTCGGAGCTGAAGCAGGAAATTGCTGCTCTGGCGGGCGCGGGAATTCGTCCGGGGCTGGCGGCTGTGCTGGTGGGTGAAAACCCCGCGTCGCAAATTTATGTGCGCAGCAAGATTGCGGCGTGCGAGCTGCTGGGGCTGGAGAGCTGGATGGAAACGCCGCCTGCCTCCGCGACCACCGAGGAACTGCTCGCGCTGATTGCTGAACTGAACGCTCGCGACGATGTGGACGGAATTCTTGTGCAGCTTCCACTGCCCGCGCATGTGGATACCAAACGCGTGCTCGAAGCCGTTGACCCGGCGAAAGATGTGGACGGATTTCATCCTGTAAATTTGGGGCGGCTGGTTTCAGGTCGCGCGGGACTTGTGGCCTGCACGCCCGCAGGTTCGATGGAAATTTTGCGGCGCAGCGGAATTCCGATCGAGGGCGCAAACGCCGTGGTCGTGGGGCGCAGCGACATTGTGGGAAAGCCGATGGCGCTGCTGCTGATGCACGCGAACGCCACGGTGACAATTTGCCACTCGAAGACGCGCGATCTCGCGGGAACGGTGCGGCAGGCGGACATTGTTGTGGCCGCGATTGGACGCGCGGCGATGGTCGAGCCCGCTTGGGTGCGTCCGGGAGCCACGGTGATTGATGTGGGCATAAATCGAATAACAAATGAATCTGAGGCGCAGCGCATTTTTGCGAATTATGCGGGGAAACTCGCGCAATTCCGCGAGAAAGGTTCCGTGCTTGTCGGCGACGTGCACCCGGGCGTCGCGGAAGTTGCCGGAGCAATTACTCCCGTGCCGGGCGGGGTGGGACCGCTGACGATTGCCATGCTGATGAGCAACACAATAAAAGCGGCACGCCTGAGGCGCGGCGCGCATCCAATCATAAGCGGCCATGCGGCGGCGAAACCCTGATGCTGCGCGTCGGATTGACGGGCGGAATCGCCACCGGCAAGAGCACTGTTGTCGCGATGCTGCGCGAGTTGGGTTGCCGCGTGCTGGAAGCGGACAAGATCGCGCACCGAATGATTGAGCCCGGCGCGGCGGCATATGACGAAGTAGTCCACGAATTTGGGCGCGGCATTCTGCTGCACGATGGCCGCGTGGACCGTTCAAAACTGGGCGCGATTGTGTTTGCCGATCCGAAAAAGCTCGCGCGATTGAACGCCATCGTACACCCGCCCGTGCTCGCCGAGCAGGATCGTGAGCTTGCCGAGATTGAAATTTCCGAGCCGTGCGCCATTGCCGTGGTCGAGGCCGCGCTGCTGATCGAAGCGGGATTTGACAAGAAACTGGAGTATCTGGTGGTCACCTGGTGCACGAACGAGCAGCAGTTGGCGCGGCTTACCAAACAAGATATGGGTTTTGGCGCGCGCCGCGGACTTACCGTCGAACAGGCCCGTCAGCGCATCGCGGCTCAGATGCCCGTCAAAGAAAAACGGCGCAGGGCCGATGAACAGATTGACTGCTCCGGCACGCTCGATCACACGCGCGAGCAGGTGGTTGCGCTTTTCACGAAATTGCGGAACATGGAAATCGAGCGATCACAGCGAACCGGCGCGGAAGGAAAAATAAGATGACCAAGGAAAAAAGCAGCCGAGACATTTTGCGTCTTCTTGCATTGGGCCTGGTGCTGGTGCTGGGAGCCTACTGGGCTGGAAGCCGCTGGGGACAACGGCAGCCGCAAAGCGTCGAGGCGGTGCCTGTGCCCACGCCGGTCGCGTTCCCGGAACCTAAAGGCGCGGAATTGATGGGTGATGAAGTCACCAACGTGAAAATTTACAGCCAGTCCGCTCCGGCCGTGGCCAACATTGTGACGCGCACGCTGGAATATGACGTGTTCATGGAGCCTGTGCCTGTGGAAGGCGCGGGCTCGGGTTTCGTGATTGATCCGCGCGGCTACATCCTCACTAATTTTCACGTGGTGCAGGGCGCGCAGGCGATTTCCGTGACGCTGGGCGACCGTTCGCATTACGACGCAAAATTCATCGGCGCGGATGAACGCAACGACATTGCACTGGTAAAAATAGATCCAAAGGATCGCAAACTCCCTGCTCTGGCGATGGGCGATTCCGACGGCTTGCAAGTGGGACAACGCGTGCTGGCGATTGGAAATCCATTTGGATTTCAAAGCACGCTGACGACGGGCGTGGTCAGCGCGCTGGGGCGCACGGTGCAGACCGGCCAAACGACCGTGATTGACGGCGCGATTCAAACCGATGCGGCAATTAATCAGGGAAATTCAGGCGGGCCGCTGTTGAATTCCCATGGCGAAGTGATCGGTATCAACTCGGCGATTTACACGCCGTCCGGAACCACGGCTGGCATCGGTTTCGCGATTCCCATCAGCACGGCCCGGCAAATCGCGGAAGACCTGATCTCCGAAGGCCGCGTGCGGCGTGCCACCATGGGCGTCGAAGCGCGCGTGATCTCGCCTCCGGTTGCCGAGGCGCTGAAATTGCCAGTACAGGAAGGTTTGCTGATCGAGCGCGTCACGCCGGGCGGCCCTGCCGAGCATGCCGGGCTTCGCGGCGGAAGCCGTGAAGCAGTCCTGGGCATGCGTCGCGTATTTCTTGGCGGCGACGTGCTCACAGCGATCGATGGCCGCGCCCTTTCCGGGCAAATGGATTTGAACCTGGCGCTGAATCGCAAACGTCCCGGCGACACGGTAAAAGTGGAATTCTATCGCGGCGGGCAAAAAATGGATGCGCTGGTGAAGTTGACCGACAACGGGCGGTAAGAGCGATTATTCGTTCCACTGCGCCCGTTCATGCGCCTTCTCAATTTCCGTTTTTGAAAACCATCCTTCCGCAACGTCGCGCACGCGCTCCAGTGTCTGCTGCATCTCCTGATGTTTTTCTTCGAGCCCGTCGCGATCAATCCCTGCCGGAACTTCCAGCGGCGGGGCAATCACCTGAACAGCTCGTGTGAAGGGCTTCGGGATTTGGAACAGATCCCAGGTTTTCCGGAGCGTCCACGCGCGTTCCAGTCCAATGTGAAATAAAACGATTGGCCGGGCCGCGCGTCGGGCCAGCATCACGGGACCCGGTTTTGCCACGTACCGCGGGCCGCGCGGGCCATCAATCGTGAATGCCGCATCAACGCCTTCTTCGAGGCGCTGCGCCATCACGGCCAGCCCGCGCAAACCGCCGCGCGTGGAGCTGCCTTGCGCCGTGATGTAACCCAGGCGCTCGATCACACGGCGCGTCCACTGCCCGTCGAAATTCGTTGTGTTCATCAGCACGGCACCGCGATTTCGGAAATACCAAGCGCCGGAAATGATGCAGCGGTGCCAAAACGCGTAAATATTCGGCGGCAAATCCGGACGATAGTCGCGCCCCGTTTGCTTCCCTCCCAGGACTTCAAAGCGAATCGTCGGCCCCAAAATTCGGATCACAGCCCAGACAACAAATCCGATGACGGGAATCAGACTGCGTTGCAGCGGCGTGAGCTTCGGCAATCTTGTATCGAAGTGTTTCAACAAGGGCTGCTCATCCTGCGGCATCGGTGTTTTGGCTTGGTCCGTCATGCGGGTATAGTATAAGTCGAAGATGGAGATCGGGGGGCGGACTCTATACGCTGCCGCTATAACCCGCCGTCTTGCGAAACGGGCGCAGACTGTTTGGAGTCGCCCCAAGTTTAGGTCGCCTCACAAGATCGTTCTAACAATTGCAGGTAAACGTGCCTTCACCGACCATCTCATTACAGCGGCGCGGAAACCGGACACAAACCGGGCTGACGGTATTGGCAATGTTTTCGCTCGCGATTTTTGGAGTGATGTCGTTGCGTGGCGGCCGCGTTTCCGCGCAGGATTTCCCCGCACTCGTCGGGCGAATCGAAGGCGACGATGTGTCGGTGGCGACGGTGACTCCTGCGGGCGTCGAGACCAATGCAGCGCCGACGGTGGTGGCCAGCGGCAGCGTAGTAACGATTCGCTCGGGGCACGCATTGCTGCTGCTGAATTCAGGCGGCGCCATCGGCGTTTGCGCGCCGGCGCGCTTCAAGCTGGTCAAATCCGCGGGGGCAATCACTCTGGCGCTTGATTACGGCCGCGTGCATCCGGCACTGGATTCCGAGGAAATCTTTACAATATATACGCCCACAATCGTTGCCACGCCCATCGCGATATCGGGAACGTCGCGCGATCTTACGCTGGGGCTCGATCCAGGCGGCGAAATGTGCGCTGTAACCACGCGTGGAGCGATGCGAGTCGATCCTCAATTCTCCGATCAAAGCTTGATTATCCCGCAAGGCGGCGTGGCCACGCTGTCCGGAGGACAGATTGAATCGCTTAGCGGCGACGCTTCCACGTGCGCATGCGATTTTCCGCGGGCGAGCCTGGAACGCGCCCAACCCTCCGCTCCCGCGCGTGAAATCAGCACACTGAGCCGTCCGCTGCCTGCCGGACGAAACAGAATGGACGAAGCATCTCCTGCGCGGCCCGCCGCCGAGGAACCTGTGTACACGGTCATTCTGCCGCCGCTCAGTTTTGACGCCAATTCTCCCGCACCGCCGCCCGCCCCCGATCCCGCAACGATCCTGCTTATTCGTGAAGTTCGCATGCGTTCTTCCGCCGTTTATCACGGACATGTAAATCCCGCTCCCGTGCAAACAGCGGTTGCGCGATCCGCGCCGCCTTCAACGCAAAATGACGATGCGCGGGCTCACCAGCCGCAAAGCGGTTTTTTCGATCGTGTGAAGAACTTTTTCCGAAGCCTTTAGTGGCACAGGCTTCAGCCTGTGAGGCTTAGTATCGCGTGTGCAAAATCTAAACCTCACAGACTGAACAGGCTGCACCACTTAGATCGCCCACAAAGCGATTGTCATTAGACGTGACAAATTCGATTGACGAAGATTTCATGCTGTGTTAATTTCCGCGGTGCTTTCCCGATGACCTTGCGCCGACACTCAAGCCCATGTCCAGCGAACCTTCAACGCACGCGCATGATCCAGTGTCCGGCGACGGCTTGTTTTCTTCCGGCGTCGAAGCGGCGCGCAAAATGCGCGGCACAACATTTTTTGCCTTTCTGCTGCTTGCGTTAATCTGCAATTCCTGCGGCGGACTGGTGTCCGGACCGGTGCCTTCCCCGGCAAGCGTCAGCGTCTTGCCGGGCTCCGCGCAACCCTTCACGGGCGCGACCGTGCAATTCAATGCCGTGGTGCAAAATTCCGGAAGTACCGCGGTCACATGGCAGGTGAATTCGATTGCCGGCGGGAACGCAACATTCGGAACGATTGATTCGACCGGCTTTTACACCGCTCCGATTTCCGTTCCGAGCCCGCCACTGGTTACGGTCGTCGCCGTTTTACAGGCCGACGCGAGCAAGAGCGGCCTTTCCAATGTGACGATACAGCCGGATAGTTCGATTCAGGGACCTCTCGTGCTTTCGCCCGCGCTTTCCAGCGTCACTATTTCGCAACCGCTGCAAATGCAGGTACTGACTCCGGGAGTCACGAATACCGCGGTGAACTGGGCGGTTGACGGCGCACGGAACGGCAATCCGCTGAGTGGAATAATCTCCGCGGGCGGGATTTATACGCCTCCCGGCGCGGCGGGAATTCATCTGATCACGGCAACATTGATCGCGAACTCCGGCGCCGTTGGCTCAGCGCAAGTTGCCGTCACTGATTTCGCGGGCACGCTCACCTGGCGCAATGACGCCATGCGGTCTGGAATAAATAACAAAGAGCTGGCGCTGTCTCCTCATGCGGTGAATTCCGCCACGTTTGGAAAAGTGTTTTCGTGCCCGCTGGACGGCAACGCATTGGCGCAACCGCTCTACGTGCCCAATCTTGCGATACCCGCAAGCGGCACTCGCAACGTGATCTTTGTTGCAACCGAAAATGATAGCGTGTATGCGTTCGACGCGGATGAAAACCCGTGCAGGCAATTGTGGAAGGCCAGTCTGATCCCTCCGGGATCGGAAGCCGTCCCGACTCCCAACCGGGACCTCAATAGCGACGACATTGCGCCGTTCGTGGGTATCACGGGCACTCCGGTTATCAGTTTGAGTTCGTCGAGTTTATATGTTGTCGCCAAATCGAGGACCACGGACGTTGTGCCCGTATACTCTCAGAAACTTTATGCTCTGGACCTGGCCACGGGGCAGCCGAAAATCATGCCGACCGGGGCTCTGATCACAATTCAGGGTGCGCCGCCAACCGCATTTTCGCCGCTGTTTGAAAATCAGCGGACAGCGCTGCTTTTGGATAATGGTTTTGTGTACATCGCATTTGGTTCACACCGGGCGATCGGCTCCGATCAGGGACTGGGCGATTATCATGGATGGTTGCTGGCATATGACGCCTCGACTCTGCAGCAAACGGCCGCCTTTAACGTCACGCCAAATGGAATTCCCGGCGGGGGCATCTGGCAAAGTGGCGGAGGGCCATCGGCGGATTCCAGCCACAACGTTTATCTGCTCAGTGGGGACGGCCCGTTTGGCCCGGGTCAGGCCGGAACGAACTACAGCAACAGTTTATTGCGTCTGGCAACGCCGGGCGCGCTTTCCGTTACAGATTATTTTTCACCATGTGACGAGGCAACGCTTGGACTTTCGGATTTCGGATCCAGCGCGCCGCTGCTTCTTCCCGATTCCGCGGGTTCCGCATCAGAACCGCGGCTGATGTTGGGCGCATCGAAAAGCGGTTCCCTCTACATTTTGAATCGTGACAACCTTGGCGGTTACATCAGCGGTTGCCCGGATTCGTCTGCCCGTGTGCAGACTTTGGCGGTTGGCGATGGCGCGATCCTTGGCACTCCGCTATTTTGGAATAACGCAATTTACGTCGCTGCTGGAAACGGAAAATTGAAATCGTTTCCCTTCTTCGGGGGCACACTCGCCTCTTCCCCTTCGTCTTCGCAATCGGCTGAAACTTTGGGACCGCAAGGTGCAACGCCCGTCGTTTCATCGAAAGCTGCAAGCAACGCGATTATTTGGCTGATTGATTCCAGCGGAGCTCACGGCACGCCAAACTCCCCGGCAATTTTGCGGGCTTTCGATCCGATTAATTCCCTGAACGAGATTTATAACAGCGGAATGGCGGCGACTCGCGATGCGGCGGGGCTAGCCGTGAAGTTTGCAATCCCCACAGTAGCCAACGGAAAAGTGTATGTGGGAACGCAGACCGGGCTTGATGTGTACGGGCTGCTGCACTGAATTGAATTTCTCCCATCGATCGGATTTGACGTGTCTTGCGAATCGGGCCTGTGGCGACGAAATGGGAATCGGCTTTTGGTAGCACAGGCTTCAGCCTGCGCTACCGATTCGTTACATTCCCTCGTAGTTCGGTCCGCCGCCGCCCTCCGGCGGAACCCACGTAATGATCTGATAGGGGTCGGCGATATCGCAGGTCTTGCAGTGCACGCAGTTCGAGGCGTTAATTTTCAGCTTTGGCTGGCCTTTTTCCTGAACCATTTCGTAAACCGCTGCCGGGCAAAAATACTGGCAGGGATTTCCATACTCGGTCACGCATTTGGTCGCGCAGACATTCAAATCGGCGACCACGAGGTGACAGGGCTGATCTTCTTCGTGGCGCGTCCCGGAATGATAGACGTCGGTCAAACGATCGAAGGTCAGCACGCCATCGCCCTTGAATCGCTCCGGGGCCGGGCCCGAGGAGCCAAGCTTGCCGTATTCCTCATGACCAGGACGCGAACGCATCGGATCAATCAGCCCGCGGCCACCGGTGACAAATTGCAGGCCCGCGTGAAAGAGTCCCCTGTAAAGTCCGTGTTGAAATCCCTGATGGAAATTTCGCACTGCCCACAATTCCTTCTTGATCCAGCTTTGCTCGATCTTGCGAGGGAACGCGGCAAGAGTTTTTGCGGATGCGTCCCCCGATATCAGGGCTTCAAAAGCGGTTTCGGCGGCCAGCATGCCGCTCTTGATCGAAATGTGTATTCCTTTCAGCCGCTGCGAATTCAGCAGGCTGGCCGAATCGCCGATGATCAATCCTCCGTCAACGTATTGCCGCGGCATGGAATACCAGCCGCCGTAGGGAACGGTTTTCGCGCCGTATCGCACGAGCTTGCCGCCATCCAAAACGCGCTTGATGAACGGATGTGTCTTGTATTTTTGAAACGCTTCGTGCGGATCAAAACGCGGATTGCGATACTCGAGGCCAATGACCATGCCGAGCGAAATTCGATTCCCTGGAAGCGCATAAAGCCATCCGCCGCCGTACATGCTGGAATCCAGCGGCCAACCAAGCGTGTGCGCAACGTACCCCGGCTGAACGCGCCCCGGCGGGGCTTCCCAGAGTTCCTTGATCCCGATACCGTAGACTTGCGGATTCAAGCCATCGAGTTTCTGGCGAGTCACCAGGTCTTTTGCCAGCGAGCCGCGCGGGCCTTCAGCCAGCACCGTTACTTTCGCGCGCAACTCGTACCCGGGCGTGTAATTATCTTTCGGCTTGCCGTCCTTATCCATGCCCTTGTCTTCGGTGATTACACCGGCGATTCCGTCTCCCTCGTAGATCAACGTCGCCCCGGCAAATTGCGTGAAAAGATTTACGCCGGATTTTTCCACCAGCCCGCCCAGCCATTTCACGAGTTTATTCAGCGAGACAATATAGTTCCCGTGATTGCGCAGCGGCGGCGGCGTGATGGGCAATTTCCAGGAGTTCGTTGCAGTCAGGACGAAAGCCGCGTCGTCCGTCACCACGGATTCGATCGGCGCGGTTTTTTGCCAGTCGGGCACAAGCTCGGCCATGCCGCGCGGATCCATCACCGCGCCGGAAAGCTGGTGAGCCCCGATTTCACGTCCCTTTTCCAGGACGTATATATTTTCGGCTGAAAGTTCGGGCTTGGCGCCGGATGCGTTGTGTTGTGCAATCAAGTTTGAGAGATGCAAGGCGCAGGCCAGCCCAGCTGGGCCGGCACCGACGATCAAGACATCCGCATCCAGC
>Ga0209069_10001823_pt1 | contig 11003 bp, 9 predicted proteins | sample Str013_2_FD_187202 | JGI IMG/M metagenome (GOLD analysis project Ga0209069, IMG submission 187202) | Freshwater sediment microbial communities in response to fracking from Pennsylvania, USA - Straight Creek_MetaG_SC_2013 (SPAdes) (version 2) | ecosystem: Environmental > Aquatic > Freshwater >...
CGCGGTTCTTTGCGCCGGCATACTCCTGCAGCGCCTTGCCGAGCGGCAGATGCTGGGCCTTCGCCTGGGCCGACAGCCGCGTCGTGTAGGTGGCCAAAAAGGCGAACGGGGCTTCATCGTCCTTCCGGTTCTCGGCCAGATTGAAATGCACACGGCCGACTAAATTCCAGGCAGGATGCCTGGATTTGAGAAACTCCTGCACGGACAGCTTCGCTTCGATCAGCTCGGCATCGAAAGCCGCATCCATGCTGCGCCAGAGGTCGGCCAGGACGGAAGCCGTCAGATATTCAGCTCCCGCCATGGGCGGAGCAGCGGCAGCCATCTTGTTCAGGTCTTCATCGGCAGGAATGGGTACAGGAGACTTGGTCTGCCCCTCGCCGATATCCGGAAGCGCGCATAGCGCCGTTACGTAGCGCGTCGCAAACTCACGCCAATACGACAGCACCGGCGGCAGAATCGCCCCGACTTCGTCGGCGCCTAGACGCAACAATCCGTGTCCGGTGCCCCGGCCAAACGCCGTTTCCAGCCGCGCGCCGTGCTCGAACTCCGGCATCGCCGCCTCGCCCTCTCTCCTGAGGGTCAGCGAACCGTGCGGGGTGAGAACGAGTGCCAGCCTCATCAATACATCTTGTGGTTCACGGTGACGGTTAATTTGCGTACGCGGCTGCGGCGGTGTTCGAACTTTGCCACTTTAGAGCTGATTCTGCCGTGCCGCGAACCCCAAGCGGCTGCTTACTCCGTCACGGCCATTTGCGTTGCAATCCCGGCTCGACAGCCGCAGCGGCAAGACGGCCGCTCTTCCGCCGGCCCGCGCAATCGGTGTAACGTGAGCCTGAACTGGGCATCCGCGGCGACATCTCCATTCAAGGAAAATGGTCGGCGCGGCTTGGAGGCAATCACCGGAGGGTGCTTGATGTTGGGTAAGGGCTTGATCGTCATGCTCGCCGCGACGGCGGCGTTGGTGCTGGCGCCGTGCGGCGCGCGGGCGTTCGATGAATCGAAATATCCCGACCTCAAGGGTCAATGGGAGCGGGTCGGCGCGCCGCGCTGGGTCGCGCCGGGGCAAAAGGCGCCGCTGACGCCGGAATATCAGGCCGTCTACGACGCCAACCTGGCGGATCAGGCGGCCGGCGGACAGGGCGATTGGCCCTCATCGTTCTGCATCCCGCAAGGCATGCCGGCGATCATGAACCTGTACGATCCCATGGAGATCGTGGTGACGCAGGACACCACCTATATCCTGATCAGCCACATCAACGATTCCTACCGGCGGATCTACACCGACGGGCGCGACCGGCCGGCGGAGGGCACGGTCGAGCCGAGCTATGCGGGCTATTCCATCGGCAAATGGGTGGATACGACCGGCAGCGGCCGCTACGACGTGCTCGAGGTCGAGACGCGCAATTTCCGAGGTCCGCGGGCGTTCGAATCCACCGGCCTGCCGCTGCACCGCGACAATCAGAGCGTCATCAAGGAGCGCATCTATCTGGACAAGGCCGACCGCAACATCCTGTATGACGACATCACGGTGGTCGACCATGCGTTGACGCAGCCGTGGACGCTGCACAAGAAGATCGCGCGCGTGAATGCGGCCCGGCCGGTTTGGCGCTCGGACCTCTGCGAGGAAGACAACGCGCTGGTGCGCATCGGCAGGGATGGCTATTTCCTGAGCGCGGACGGCTATCTGATGCCGACCAAAAAGAACCAGCCCCCGCCCGATCTGCGCTATTTCAAGCAATCGCAGAAGTGACGACTTTGCAAAGCGACGACCTGCCGGACGACGAGGTCCATGCGCGCCGCCTCGAGCCGCGCGAATGGGCGGCGGTATTTCCCATCGTGGCGCAATTGCGCCCGCACCTCGACGCGGAGAAATTCCTCGACCGGGTTCGGCGGCAAAGCCATGGCGGCTACGAGCTGGTCGGAGCGTATCGCAACGGCCGGCTGATCGGGGTGCTGGGGATGCGCCCGGTTCACACCCTAGTGCGCGGCCCGCACCTGCACGTGGACGATATCGTCATCGAGGAATCGGAGCGAAGGGCCGGCGGCGGCCGGGCCCTGATGGCTTACGCGGAAGCCGACGCGCGGGCGCGCGGCATGACGGCGGTGTTTCTCGATGCGAGGCCGGAAGCGATCGGGTTCTATCAGGCGATCGGCTACGAGCTGCACGCGGTCCCGTCGATGAGGAAAACCCTGTAGTCCTCGATTCGGCGTGAAACTCCACGCGTTTCACCTTGCCATGGTGCCCACATCCGAGTGCGACAGTCTCTGCGTCAAGGCGAAGAGCCGAACTCCCCATTTATTGATCCGAGCAGGACACGGATACCGCTCCAGCATCTCGCGTCGTCTTCCCGGCGCCGCTTCATCGCTCAGTGGTATCCGAGTCCTGGATTCGCCATAGCGATTCGCACATTCAGGAAACGCCGCCTTAACCAGCTTCGCATGGCGCTGATCGCACGTGTCGCAAGACGATTATGCTGCGATTGCGGTTCACGCGCAGGAAATACGTCCGGCTCGACGATCGTCCCTGATTTGATTTGGGCGCGTTCAGCTTTTCTGCTCGCCAAGAGAACAAGGAGGGCAATGATGCCCCGCTACTTCTTCAACATCATGGAAGGCCAATCCCAGAATCTCGTGAGGGATATCGAAGGGGCTTTGCTCTCCGGTGTCGGCGAGGCGCGCAAAGAGGCGGTTGGCTTGGCCCAGGACATTACGCGGCACGGAATTCACGAACCGACCCAGACCTGGACGGTGATCGTCACCGACGAGACGGGAGACGAAGTTCTCACGGTGCCACTATCCCCGGCATCTGCCCGCAAGACTAACGGCGTCTTTGGCCTGGGCAACCGCATGGCCAAGCTCGAACCGAGCTCCGGCCGGGGCACCATCGTCTGGTTGATAGGGGCAGCGGTGTTTGCGATCACCGTGCAGACGGCCCTCACGGTCGTCCATGTCGCGCAACAGCACGGCAGCTACCAGACCGCTTCGGCACCAACCGAAAGCGCCGTCGTGGCGGTCCGCTTTGCTGCGGAGGCCAGCATGGCGGATGTCGGCAAATTCCTGGAGAGCTACCAGGCCTCTCTGGCCGGCGGCCCTGGTCCGGGCAATCTGTATCGCCTCAGCATCGGGGACACGGCTTTGCCGCCAGAGGAGCTTGCGAGGATCGTCGGCCGCATGGCGCAAGAGAAGATCGTCGCGTTTGCTGCTGCGGTGCAGTGAGCCTGGGTCTATCCCGCGAATCTCCTTGAGAGTTTGAGACCTGGGTCTGCGATCGCAGGGCGGCACGACTTTGCCGCAAGCGCGTCATTTTGCACCGATAATTTCAGTTAATCATTTTCAACTGATCATTCGTGGCTGAACTGCGTATTATCATTTTTGATGGAAAGTATTATTTGGTCTTGCTTCCAGAAGTAGGCGCTGGAAGCACCTTGTTTAGGCGCCAATTTATGCTGCGGATACAGAAAGTTTACTCCGTCAATACGCAACCCAAGCACAAAAATCGCTCAGATCCACGGGGATTACCGATTTTTAATGTCTCGTCCAGCTTGTAATCAGAGCGTCGGTACGAGAAATAATGTGTCTGCCGAGAACAACAGGTGCCGCCATGAAAGTGATTGCCGAGAAAGCCAAGGGCCGACCTCCGCGTCGGTTCCTTTGGATTGTCGGTGTCGCGGCGGTGATCTTGGCGGCGGGTGGTCTGTTCTGGCGATGGGGCACACCGCCGCCGCGCGCGGCGGCGCAGCCCCCCACGGTGCCGGTGACGGTGGCAATGGTGGCGCGCCGCGACGTTCCGATCCTCCTGCAGGGGTTGGGAACCGTGCAGGCCTCGAACACCATCGCCATCCGCAGCCAAATCGACGGCAAGCTGCAGTCCGTCGACTTCATCGAGGGACAGGAGGTCCACAAGGGCGACACACTGGCGGTGATCGATCCGCGCGCGCAGCGCGCGGCGCTTGACCAGGTGGTGGCCAAGAGGGCGCAGGATCAGGCCCTATCGAGCGCCGCCCAGAAGGATCTGGAGCGCTTCAAGACGCTGGTGCTCAAGAACGCCGAGACCCAGCAGAACGTCGATTCCCAGCAGGCCAAGGTGGATCAGCTCAAGGCCACGATCGACGGCGATCAGGCCGCGATCGAGAACGCACAGACCCAGCTCTCCTACACCACCATCACCGCGCCGATCGACGGCCGCGTCGGCTTCCGCCAGGTCGATGCCGGCAACATCGTCCATGCCAACGACCAAAATCCGCTCACGGTACTGACGCAGGTCCGACCAGTGGTGGCGACGTTCACGCTGCCGCAAAAGGACCTGGCGGATGTGCGGGCGGCGATGCTGCGCGGCACCGTGCCGGTGGTCGCCTTCGATCAGGACAATATCCGTCAGCTCGCTGCGGGCGAGCTCCTGCTGGTCGACAATCAAATCGACCAAGCCACCAGCACGCTCCGCCTCAAGGCCAAATTCGCGAACACCGACGATCGGCTGTGGCCGGGCGAATTCGTGCATCTGCGCGTCCAGGTCGACACCCGCGCGGGCGCGGTGACGATCCCTCCGGTGGCGCTGCAGCGCGGGCCGCAAGGCTACTATGCCTGGGTCGTCAAGACCGACAACACCGTGGAACAGCGGCCGATCGAAGCCAGCCAGGTGAACGACGAGGTCGCCATCGTGACCAAGGGCCTCGCGCCCGACGAGCGGGTGGTCGTCAACGGCCAATACCGTCTGCAGGCAGGATCGCGGGTCGACGCCAAGACCGATCTGGCGGCAAATGCACCGGACAACCGCTCGTGAACATCTCGGAACTCTTCATCCGCCGCCCGATCGCGACCTCCCTGCTGATGGGGGCGCTGGCGATCGTCGGGATCGTGGCCTTTCCGCTGCTGCCGGTGGCGCCGTTGCCGCAGGTCGATTTCCCGACCATCCTGGTGCAGGCGCAACTCGCGGGAGCTAGCCCCGACACCATGGCCGCGACGGTAGCGGCGCCGCTCGAGCGCCAGTTCGGGCAGATTTCCGGCGTCACCCAGCTGACCTCGACCAGCGTGCTCGGCGCAACCGCCATCACGCTGCAATTCGACCTCAACCGCAACGTGGATGCGGCCGCCCAGGACGTGCAGGCGGCGATCACCGCGGCCGGCCGCCAGCTGCCGACCACGCTCACCTCGCCGCCGACCTATCGCAAGGTGAACCCGGCGGACGCGCCGATACTCATCCTGGCCGCCCATTCGGACACGCTGCCGCTCACGACCGTCGACGATTTCGCCGACACCGTCGTGGCGCAGCAAATCTCGCAGATCACCGGCGTGGCGCAGGTCATCATCGGCGGCGAACAGAAGCCGGCGGTCCGCGTTCAGGTCGATCCGGAGAAGCTGCAGGCGCGCGGGCTGACGCTGGAGGACGTGCGCAGCGTGCTGGCGGTCGCCAACTCCAACGCCAGCAAGGGCAGCATCAACGGCGTCCGGCAGAGCTTTACGATCGCCGCCAACGACCAAATGCAGAGGGCGGAAGACTACGACAACGTCATTATCGCCTATCGCAACGGCGGCCCGATCCGGGTCCGTGACGTCGGCCATGCGGTAGCAGGACCACAGGACGTCAATATTGCGGCGCTGACGGGCGACAAGCCTGCCGTCATCCTGCTGGTGTTCAAGCAGCCGGGCGCCAACGTCATCGACACGGTCGATCAGATCAAAGCCGCGATGCCGGCGCTCGCCGCCGTCATACCGCCGGGCATGCACCTGGACACCATCGTCGACCGCACGCAGACCATTCGCGCCTCGGTGCGCGATGTCGAATTCACCCTGGCGCTGACCATTTGCCTGGTGGTGATGGTCATTCTGGTGTTCCTGCGAAATTTCTGGGCCACGCTCATTCCGAGCGTCACCGTGCCGCTGTCGCTGCTGGGGGCGGCCGCGACCATGTATCTGCTCGGCTTCAGCCTGGACAATCTCTCGCTGATGGCTTTGACGCTCGCGGTCGGCTTCGTCGTCGATGACGCGATCGTCGTGGTGGAGAACATCTACCGCCACGTCGAGGCCGGCAGCTCGTCGATGGCGGCCGCGATCAAGGGCGCGCGCGAGATCGGCTTCACGGTGCTTTCGATCAGCATCTCGCTGATCGCGGTGTTCATACCGCTCTTGCTGATGGGCGGCATCATCGGGCGACTGTTTCGCGAATTCGCGCTCACCGTGACCGCGGCCATCGTGGTGTCGGTCGTGGTCTCGCTTACGCTCACGCCGATGCTCTGCTCGCGTTTCCTGCGCAAGCAGTCGGAGCATCATGGCGGCCTCTATCGGGTCATCGAGCGCGGCTTCGAGGCGCTGATCAGCGGTTACCGGCGCATCCTCGACGTGGTGCTGCGCCACCAGCCGCTCACCCTCATGGTCTTCCTCGCCACCTTGGCGGTGACCGCTGTCCTGTTCGTCATGATCCCGAAAGGCTTCTTTCCGACGCAGGATACCGGCCTGATCCAGGGCCTTTCGGAAGCCGCGCAAGACGTCTCCCCGGACGAGATGAAACGCCTGCAAGGCGAGCTTTCGCGGGTGATCGCGCGCGATCCCGACGTCGCGTCGTTCGGTTCATTCTTCGGCAACGGTGGCGGCAATACGTTGAACACGGCACGCTTCTTCATCGGCCTCAAGCCGCGCGACGAGCGCAATGCCACGGCGCTCCAGGTGATCAATCGGCTGCGGCCGCAACTCGCCAAGGTGCAGGGCGTCAATCTCTTCCTGCAGCCCGCCCAGGACATCACCGTGGGGGGCAAGATCTCGCGCGGCCAATTCCAATATACCCTGCAGGACGCCAACCTGGAGGAGCTCAACACCTGGGCGCCCCGCATGCTCGCCAAGCTCAAGACCGTACCCGGGCTTGCCGACGTTTCCACCGATCAGCAGGGCAACGCCCCCCAGCTGCGGGTGGAGATCAATCGCGACGCGGCCGCGCGTTTCGGCATTCAGCCGCAAGCGATCGACGACACGCTCGCCGATGCCTTCGGCCAACGCCAGGTGGGGCAGTTCTTTACCCAGACCAACTCTTATTTCATCATCCTCGAAGCGCCGCAGGGCCTGCAGCAGAGCCCCTCGGCGCTCGACAAGATCTACGTGAAAGCGCAGGGCGGCGGACAGCCGGTGCCGCTGTCGACGCTCGTCAACGTCGACACCAACCACACCGGCCCGCTTTCGGTCTCCCATCAAGGGCAATTCCCGGCCGTGACGCTGTCGTTCAACTTGCAGACCGGCGTTGCGCTCGGCCAGGCGGTGGACGCGATCCAAAAGGCGGAAGCCGAGATCGGCAAGCCGCCATCGCTGATCGGCACCTTCCAGGGCAATGCCCAGGCCTTCCAAACCTCGCTGTCGAGCGAGCCGATCCTGATCGTCGCGGCGCTGCTGGTCGTCTATGTGATCCTGGGCGTGCTGTACGAGAGCTACATCCACCCCTTGACGATCCTGTCCACCCTGCCCTCGGCCGGCGTCGGCGCGCTGCTGGCTTTGTGGGCGGGCGGATTTGATCTGTCCGTGATCGGCATCATCGGGATCATCCTCTTGATCGGCATCGTGAAGAAGAACGGCATCATGCTGGTGGACTTTGCCATCAGCCGCGAGCGTGAGGGACTCTCCGCCGAGGCCGCCATTCGCGAGGCCTGCCTGCTGCGGTTCCGGCCGATCATGATGACCACGATGGCGACGCTGCTCAGCGGCCTGCCGCTGATGCTCGGAAACGGCTCGGGCTCGGAACTGCGCCAGCCGCTGGGCTATGCCATGGTGGGCGGGCTCGTCCTGAGTCAGCTGTTGACCCTGTTTACGACTCCGGTGGTCTATCTCTATCTCGATCGCCTGCAGACGTGGCTGCGCGGAGAACGGCATCGCGAGCCGGTCCCGATGCTGGAAGCGGCGGAGTGATCGGCGCAGCGCGGTTTTGATGCGGTAGAGCCGGTCCGGCGGGCGGGATGGCTTCCTTGCCCTCCCGCGGAATGGTACCGTTTGGGCCGACGCCGTGGATCGAAGGCCTCGGGCGCCCGGCGCCAGATCAGGGGGCAAGAACGGATCGCCCCGGGCACAGCTGAATTTTCCAGGAGCCACCCGTGCGGATCATCGATTCCCAGGTCCACATCTGGGCGGAAAACACGCCGGACCGGCCCTGGGCGCCGAACATGGAGGGCCGCGCGCACATGGCGGAGCCTCTGAGCGCGGAGAAACTTCTCGGCATGATGGACCAGGCCGGCGTCGATGCCGCGATCCTGGTACCGCCCTCGCTCGAAGGCGACCGCAACGATCTGTGCCTCGCGGCGGTGCGGAAATTCGGCGACCGCTTCGCCGTGATGGGTCGCCTCGACTTCACCAAGCCGGGCTCGCGCGCGGCGCTCGCGACCTGGCGAGACCAGCCCGGCATGCTCGGACTGCGTCTGACCTTCCATCGCCCCGATACGAGGCCGCAACTCACCGACGGCACCGCCGACTGGCTCTGGCCGGTCGCGGAAAAGCACGGCATTCCGCTGATGGTGCACGCACCGGAGCGCCTGCCCCAGCTCGCCGTCATCGCGGAGCGACATCCCGGCCTCACGATCATTGTCGACCATATGGGCTTCGGGCGTGAAACCATGGACGCCAATGCGCCCGCCGGCGCCGCGCGCGTCGCCGCGCTGGCGCAGTACCGCAACGTGTTCGTGAAGGTCTCGGCGCTGCCTTGCTTCTCGAGCGAGCCGTACCCATTCTGCAACTTGAACGAACCGCTGCGCCGCGTGATCGACGCGTTCGGTCCGCGGCGCTGTTTTTGGGGCACCGATCTGTCGCGCATGCTGGAGCATTGCACCTATCGCCAGGGCGTCACGCATTTCACGCAAGCATTGGATTTCCTGTCGTCCGACGATCTCGATTGGATCATGGGCCGCGGTTTGCTCGAGTGTCTGCGTTGGAAAGCCGGGAGACAGTGAGATCGAGCCCGCGGCATGCCGCCTTCGACGTTGACTCCGCGCCGACCTTGGGGCCTGCTCGCTCGGGTGCCGGCCAGGGCGCCACACGCAGGAAATGAGATCGCCATGTTTCGGTCGCTTGGTAGGATCGGGTTCGCGGCGCTGTGGATTTTGCTGAACGCGGGCGCGGCGCGGGCACAAAGCTACCCCACGCATGTCCTGCGTCTCATCGTTCCGTTCGCGGCCGGTGGCTTGAATGATACCGCGGCAAGGCTCATCCAGCCGCACCTCGAAAAAGCGCTCGGCCAGACCGTCGTGGTCGAGAATCGCACGGGAGCGACCGGGATCGTCGGCGCCGAATTGGTCGCCAGAGCCGCGCCCGACGGCCACACGCTCCTCATGGTGGCGTCGTCCTACACGGTGCTGCCGGCAACGACCGCCGTGCTGCCTTATGATTCCGAGCGCGACCTCACGCCGATCGCGCTGATGGGCACGAATCCGCTGCTTTTCATCGTCAATGCGCAAGTGCAGGCCAAGACGCTGGGCGAATTCATTGCCCTCGCCAAGGCCAATCCAGGCAAGCTCAACTATGCGACCCCGGGCGCTGCCAGCCAGACGCGATTCGTCGCCGAGCTCTGGAGCGGGCGCGCCGGTATCAAGATGCAACATATTCCGTATCGCGGCGGCGCGCCGGCCGTTCAATCGGTGATCGCCGGCCAGACCGAATTCTCGGCGCTCTCGCCGCTGGTGTCATTGCCGCAAATCGAGGCCGGCAGCGTGCGGGCGCTGGCCGTCGGCAGTCTCGCACGCTATCCGCAGTTGCCGAATGTCCCGACGGTCGCCGAATCCGGCTTTCCTGATTTCGAGGCGATTCAATGGGTCGGCCTGCTCACCACCGCCGGCACTCCAAAGAGCGTGGTCGACCGTCTCAATAGCGAGGTGAACAAGGCCCTCAAGAATTCCGATTTGATCGCCAAGCTGGCGCAAGAGGGCATGTTGCCGGCCGGCGGCACGCCGGATGAATTCCGCAACTTGATCGCAACGGAGATCAAGAACTGGAAAGAGACGGCCCGCGCCGCCGACATCAAGCCTGAGTAGTATTGGCAGAATTGCCGGCCCTTCGACGAGATGGATCCCTGCCGCGGCCCTCCCACATTGCCCCTTTCGTACCTATATGTGCTCTCTATCTCTGCCTATCTTCAGCGTATAATGAGAACAGAACACCCAGGAGGATCGCCATGTCGAAGGGTAACGACAAGAAGACGAAAGCCAGCAAGATCAAACCGAAGGCCCCTGTATCGTCCTACAAACAGGCGCAAGGCAAGGCCGCCCCGATCCCGTTCGCCAAGAGGATCGGCGCCAAGTAAGGTCGTGCAGGGTCGGAGACGTGCGCGAGCCGTCTTCGATCCTGTCCACAACGACACGTAGCAGACCAGGAAAAGCGATGACAAGCGACAGCGGTACGACAAAAAGCCAGCCCACCCCCAAGGCGGCGAGCACCCCGAGCGAAGGGGCCTCGAAGCCGGAGGGAAGTACGCCTTCGAACTACAGCCGAGGCGAAAACCAGAAGCCGGTCACCGACACCTACAAGGACAATTGGAACCGCATCTACGGAAAGAAGACGAAGCGCTCCAAGTAGCTATCGGCCCAACGATCGTCGGGGCGCCTGCCGTCTGAGCGCTGCCCCGCGCTACCTGCCCCGGCTCAGCCTTCCGCGATGTCCACGAAAGCATTGAAGGCAAGGGAACGTCGCTCGCCCGAGCCGCGAAAGGGCTCGGCTCCGTGGAGGAGCCATCCCGGAAACACGTAGAAATCGGCGACACGCGGCTTGAAGCTGATGAGCGATTTCGAGAATCTCTGCTTTCCCCCGATCAGGAAATTGATGTAGCCGGCCTGCCGGCCGGAAATGTAGGTCTTCTTCTCTTCGTGCTCTTCCTGATCGACGTCCGGGACCCTCAGATACATGACGCCCGAGATGTCGCCGGAATGAAAATGGACCGGGCTCGGCGTGCCGGCGAACTGGCTGACGACCCAAAACGCGTCGAGCCGGATTCGAGCAGCCGCAACGCCCTCCATTCGGTGCACGTAGCGTTCGATCAGACGTTCGGT
>Ga0209069_10001824_pt1 | contig 10998 bp, 6 predicted proteins | sample Str013_2_FD_187202 | JGI IMG/M metagenome (GOLD analysis project Ga0209069, IMG submission 187202) | Freshwater sediment microbial communities in response to fracking from Pennsylvania, USA - Straight Creek_MetaG_SC_2013 (SPAdes) (version 2) | ecosystem: Environmental > Aquatic > Freshwater >...
CGGAATGTGCGGAATCGGCGGGGGATTTTGGTTGGTCGGGCATGGAGAGGAAGGTAAATCGGGACGAGGAGGAAGGCAAGTTTGTGCCGTCCCTCATGTCCGCAGCGTGATTTCCGATAGACTTTTCGCAATTTGTTTGCTATGCTAAATCCTGTTCCAGGGGTGGGTGACCCTTCTGGAAATACGCCGCAGCCTGGAAGCTTAAAGGTTGTGGCTTTTGAGTTTTTAGGAGCGCCGGAGGGGTATCCCCGGGGATGAATCGGCTAAGTCTTTATTTTTCGGGGATGAAGGGGATAGGGGGTATCGGGTGATCTGGTGATCGGGTGATCGAAAAGCCAAGTCTTATAAAGATGACATGATAAGGAATGAAGGTGAGGGCCGTAGCCGTGGATTAAGTCCATGATTTCCACAGACTTAGGCGTGCTTCCACAGGCTTCAAGGGCAATGGTGATGGCTATAATCGAAAGGATAAAAGGATAAAGGGATCGGTTTCCAAAATCCATGTCTGAATTCGTCCATCTGCATTTGCATACCGACTACTCGCTGCTTGACGGCGCGTGCGGCGTTGACGGCCTGATCAAGCGCGTGTCGTCGCTGGGCCAGAAGGCCGTGGCCATGACCGACCACGGCAATATCTACGGGACCGTGGAATTCGTGGATGCCGCGCAGAAGGCGGGGATCAAGCCCATCGTCGGGTGCGAACTGTATATCTGTAAAAAGGACGACCATCGCGCCGCGCCAGAAGGCGACACATACAACCACCTGCTGGTACTGGCGGAAAATGAAGAAGGCTACAAGAACCTGATCAAGATCACATCTGAAGCCAGCATGCACGGTTTCTACTACAAACCGCGCATCAGCAAAAACTTTCTGCGCGATCATTCCAAAGGGTTGATCGGGTTGAGCGGATGCCTGGCCGGGGAAGTTTGCGAGAGCCTGCTGGCCGATAACTATGAAGCCGCCAAGAAAGCTGCGCTGAATTACCAGGACATCTTTGGCAAGGGCAATTTCTTCGTGGAAATCCAGGACCAGGGACTGAAGGAAGAACACAAGATCCATCCGGACTTGTATCGCCTGGAAAAAGAGCTGGGTATTCCCATGGTGGCCACGAATGACAGCCACTATCTTTGCGAAGACGATGCGCATGCGCAGGACGTGCTGGTGTGCGTGCAGACCGGCAAGAGCATTCACGATACGCAGCGGCTGAAGTTTGAAGGCGACCAGTTCTTTGTGAAGTCCGCGGACGAGATGGCACGGGTGTTCAATACGCGCGAAGACGTGCTGAAGCGCACGTTGGAGATTGCCGAACGTTGCAATTTCAAGTTGAACAAGGTCAAGAATCCGTTTCCAGAGTTTACCGTCCCTGAAGACTTCACGCTGGACAGCTACTTTGAACACGTAGCGCGGCAGGGAATGGCGCGGCGGTGGGAAAATTTGTCGGCGATGGCGGCGGCAGGACGGTTGAAGAAGACGCAATCCGACTACGACCAACGCCTGGCGCGCGAGATTGCCATCATCCAGCAGATGAAGTTTTCAGGATACTTCCTGATCGTGTGGGACTTCATCCGTTACGCGCGCGAGAACCAGATTCCCGTGGGTCCGGGGCGTGGATCGGCGGCCGGAGCGCTCGTGGCGTATGCGATGGGCATCACCGATATTGATCCGCTGCAAAATGAACTGCTCTTCGAACGCTTTCTGAACCCGGAACGCGTGTCACTGCCGGATATCGACATTGACTTCTGCATGAACCGTCGCGGCGAAGTGATCAACTACGTCACGGAAAAATACGGGCGCGCGAACGTGGCGCAGATCATCACGTTTGGCACCATGGCGGCCAAGGCGGCGATCAAGGACGTGGGCCGCGCCATGGACATCCCATACACAGACGTGGACCGCATTGCCAAGATGGTTCCCACCACGCTGAATATTTCCATCAGCCAGGCGCTGGAAGATTCTCCGCCGTTGCAAGAGGCGTATGAGAAGGAATCGCAAATCCGCGAGCTGATTGATACAGCGTTGAAGCTGGAAGGCCTGGTGCGTAACTCCGGCGTGCACGCCGCGGGCGTGGTGATCTCGCCCCAGCCGCTCACCGAGCTGGTCCCGCTACACAAAACGAAAAACGACGAAATTGTTACCGCGTATGACATGAAGGCCATCGAAAAAATGGGCCTGCTGAAGATGGACTTTCTGGGGCTTACCACGCTCACCATCGTGGACGATGCGCTCAAACTCATACGCCAGCGCGGCGACGAGATTGACCTGGAGAAAGTCCCGCTGGATGACGTGCCGACCTACGAAAAAGTTTTCCATACAGGATTGACGTCCGGCGTTTTCCAGTTTGAATCCGGCGGCATGACGGACGTGCTGCGCCGCTACAAGCCCAACGCCGTGGAAGACCTGACCGCTTTGAACGCGCTGTACCGGCCCGGACCGATTCAAGGCGGCATGATCGATGACTTCATCGAACGCAAGTGGGGCCGCCGCAAAGTTGAATACGAACTGCCGGACCTGGAGCCGCTGCTGAAAGAAACGCTGGGCGTGATCGTGTATCAGGAACAGGTGATGCAGATTGCGAACGTGCTGGCCGGATATTCACTGGGCGAAGCCGACCTGCTGCGCCGCGCCATGGGCAAGAAGAACGAGCAGGAAATGGCGGCGCAACGCGAACGTTTTGTAAAAGGCGCGGTGGAGCGTGGTTATCCGGAAAAGAAGATCGTCAAGATCTTTGACCTGATGGAGCAGTTCGCCGGTTACGGGTTCAACAAGTCGCACTCGGCGGCGTACGCGTTGCTGGCGTATCACACGGCATATTTGAAGACGCACTATCCGGTGGAGTTCATGGCCGCGTTGCTCACTTCGCAGACCGGCAACACGGACAACGTGGTCAAGTACATCAACGAGTGCCGCGAAATCAAGATTTCCGTGGAGCCTCCGGATATCAACGTGAGCGATGCTTACTTCACCCCGCATGAAGGCGCGATTCGCTTTGGCCTGGCGGCGGTAAAGAACGTAGGCCGCAACGCGATTGAATCGATTGTCGCGGCGCGAAAAGAGGTTGGCAAGTTTGCTTCAATCTTTGAATTCTGCGAAAAAGTTGATCTGCGTCTGTTGAACCGCCGGGTGATCGAGTCGCTGATCAAAGCCGGAGCCATGGACGCGTTCGGCAATCGCGCGCAGCTGATGGCCGTCCTGGATAAAGCCATGGAACGCGCGCAGAAGTCGCAACGCGACGCGGAAATGGGCCAGCACGGATTGTTTGGCGTTTTCGCGCAGGACCAGAACCCGAACGGCAATCCGGATAAACTGCCGAACGTCCCCGAGTGGGACGAGCACCAGCGGCTGTCGAGCGAGAAAGAAGTGCTCGGCTTCTTTATTACCGGTCATCCGATGGAAAAGTACGCGGAAAAATTGAAAGACTTCCGCGCGCTCAGCGCACATGAGATTTCTGAAGTGACCAGTGGCACAGGTCGCGATGAAATCACGACTGCCGGCGTGATTACAGGAGTGAAAGTCATGAAGTCGCGCAAAGGCGATCTTTACGCCAATGCGGTGATGGAAGACATGACCGGCACCATTGAAGTCATCGTCTTTCCGGAAGCTTACAAGCGGCTGCAAAACATTCTGAAGCAGGAAGTGCCGATGCTGATCAAGGCCAGTATTAGGGTGGAAGAAGGATCGAATCCGAAAATCGTGCCCGGCAGCATGATGCCTTTGGAAGAAGCCAAGCCCTCGTTGCCACGGTCCATACGCATCCGCGTGCCGCTGGACACGGCGACGCCGGGTTCCGTTGACGCTCTGCACAGCCTTTGCGCTGAACGCCGGGGTGAAGCCAAGGTGTTGTTTGACTTGGAACGGGGCGGTGACTTCATGGCTGTGATGGAAGCTGCCAGCTATAATGTATGTCCTGACCGGTCCTTTGTTGCCCGCGTTGAAGAGTTGTTCGGGCGGGGAGCGGTAAGGGTGGTGGATTAGCTTCTGGCTTCTTGTGCCGCCCCTGATAAGAAGATTGAAGTAATTCCTGAACGATGTCTAAGGCAGTTGCTAGTCGCTAGAAGCTAGCTGCCAGGAGCTATTTTTGGATCCAGCCGTAAAAGCGCAGCGCCAGTTGGAGAGCATTGAAGGCCAGATTGCCGAGCTTGAGTCTAAAGCCGGCGGTGACCAGCAAGCCCGGCTGAAGCTGAAGAACCTTCAACAACAGATTGATTTTCTGCGTGACCAGATCCGCGACCACGTGAACGCGTGGCACAAAACGGAGATGGCGCGGCATGCGCAGCGTCCGTTCACGCTGGACTACGTGGAGCGCATCTTCAGCGATTGGAGCGAAGTCCACGGCGATCGCGTTTACGGTGACGATCCGGCGATTGTCTGCGGCATGGCCCGGTATCATGGCGAAGAGGTTATGGTCATCGGGCATCAGAAGGGCCGTGACACCAAGACGCGCGTGTATCGCAACTTTGGTCAGGCCAATCCAGAAGGTTATCGCAAGGCGCTGCGCTGCATGAAAATGGCCGAGAAGTTTGGCCGTCCGGTATTCACGTTCGTTGACACGCAAGGCGCGTATCCCGGACTGGGTGCAGAAGAGCGCGGACAGGCCGAGGCCATTGCCCGCAACCTGCGCGAGATGTCCCGGCTGAAAGTGCCGATCATTACGACGATCATCGGCGAGGGCGGCAGCGGCGGCGCGTTGGCCATTGCCGTGGCCGATCGCGTGTTCATGATGGAGAATTCCGTGTACTCGGTGATCTCGCCGGAGGGTTGCGCGTCCATCATGTGGCGGGACGCAACCAAGAAAGAAGTTGCCGCGCAGGCCCTGCGCATAACTCCTCCGGACCTGATGCAGATGGGCATTATTGATGCAATCATTACTGAGCCGCCGGGCGGCGCGCATGAAGATTGGGACGCGGCTGCGGCCATGGTGGATGAAGTTCTGCAACGTCACCTGTGCGAGCTGAAAAAACTATCCGCGGAGAAGCTGGTGGAAGCCCGTTACGACAAATTCCGCAAAATGGCCCACTTCTTCACGGAATAAACGCTTGCCTCAAGAAACCAAGCCAATGAATGTTGTCCGAAGCGGCGCCGGAAATTCGCGCACTGAATCGGGAGACAATGGATCAAAGATCATTGCCCATGCGCCGTGCCGTATGGACCTGGCCGGCGGAACCATGGACATATGGCCGCTGTACCTTTTTCATCCCGGCGCGGTCACGGTAAATGTGGCGGTAAGCGTGATGACGCGTTGCCGCATCACGCAAACGGCGGGCAAGAAGATTCGCCTGATGTCACTGGACACAGGACGACATGAAGAGTTTTCCGATCTGGCCGCGTTGAACGCCGCGAAAAAATATCAACATCCTTTGGCGGCATATCTTGTCCGGTTTTTCGCACCGCAAGGCGGATTCGAATTGGAGACGAATTCCGAATCGCCCGCTGGAGCGGGGATTTCTGGTTCGTCCGCGCTGATGATCGCCGCCACAGCAGCGCTGGCCCGGCTCACCGGACGCGAGCTAACGCTAGAGAAAACTCGCGAGATCGCCCAGAACGTGGAAGCACAACTGATTAAAGTCCCAACCGGATGCCAGGACTACTATCCAGCGTTATATGGCGGCGTGAGCGCGATTCATCTGCGGCCGGACGGAATTCACCATGAGGTCGTCCGCGTGAATGCCGACGAGCTCGACCGCCGGTTTGTTCTGGCTTACACCGGAGCGCCGCGGCAATCGGGCATCAACAACTGGGAAGTATTCAAAGCGCACATCAACGGTGATAAGAAGATCTTCCGCAATTTTGAGCGCATCGGCGAAATCGCCCAGGCCATGCATTCGGCCGTGGCCGCCGCCGATTGGAAAAACGTAGCGAAGCTGTTGCGCGAAGAATGGAAGCTGCGCAAGACCAACGCTCCCAAGATCACCACGCCGTTGATTGAAAAGCTGATCAAAGCCGCCACCAAGAACGGCGCTCTTGCGGCGAAGGTCTGCGGCGCCGGTGGTGGAGGCTGTGTGCTTTTCTTCACCGAACCGGATCGTCGCGAAAAAGTGGCAGATGCAATCCGCGCGCAAGGCGGGGAAGTATTGCCGGCCAAAGTGGCCAGGCAAGGGCTGACAATAGCGGGGAACTAATCTTACGGAGCGGAGTCTAACCTACACCCCGAGTCGCTGGTGAGGCTGGCTGGGTTAGGGTCCAAAGACTTTGGGAATGCAAAGTTCTGTTGAAATACGCCTCAAATGGGCGGACAATGGAAGTATCACTGCCGGAAGGTGCCAAGGTATGCTCCGCCGAGCCATTTTTCTTTTTACCGTAGTGTTGGTTGTCCGCAGTTTGGCTGCCGGCCAGGAACCCCGTGTCGCGCAAACCAAGCCGGACGAGCCGGGCGTGATCATACTTAAGGCCCCGGAACCGCCTCCGGACCAACCGCAGTTCAAGCCACAATTGCGGGCCGTGGACCTGGAGAAACGCAACCATCTTTCGCCCGGGACCAAACTCCAACTGATTCAACTGATGCAAGCCGAATTTGTTCACGTCCGCAAATATTTGCCGTTGGGCGACAAGAGCGTGACCATCAATCCGGAAGGCGAAGTCCGTCCCGCCGACCAACGTTTGTTCCAGCAGATGCAAACGACCGGCGCGGCAGCGAAGCTGGGCGACAAGGTGCAGATTACCAACATCGTTTTCCATGAGAAGACGGTGTATCTGGAGATCAATGGCGGTCCTAAAAAGAAATCAAAATGGTATGACCACATTAGCGTAGGCATGGGCGGTGGCGCTGGCATGGGGAGCACCGATCCGAATCAGGCCCAGCCTTCAGGCGCGGCGATGACGCTGGAGTTCAAGAATTACGTTCCGGAAATGACCGGAGACGAGCTGAAAAAGATGCTGAGCCCGGTGCTGGATTTTTCCGTGAAGTCAGCGGCCCAGGTGTTTGTGGAAACGTTGCCACCCAAAGTCCGCGACGCCATCAAAGCCCATGAAGTGCTGGTGGGAATGAACAAAGAAATGGTGGTCATGGCCAAGGACCGCGCTCCGCAGAAGACGCGGGAAAAAGACGAAAAGGGCAAAGAGTACGAAGAATGGATCTACGGCACGCCGCCGCAGGACGTGGTCTTTGTCCGCTTCAATGGCGATGAAGTGATCCAGGTGAAGACGGCGAAGGTCGGCGGCCAGATCATTGTAAAGAACGAGAAAGAAGTGGACGTTAGAGACGGCGTGACCTCGCTGGCATCTCTCAGCGCCAGCGCCTCGCCGCAGGACAAAGCTAAGGAAGCCCCAGAGGCCCCACAACCCACGCATAGGCCTACCTTGAAGCGCGCTGACGAGGACGCGGATACGACGATACGTCTGGCTTCACCGGTCAACGTTCAAGGGCAGCAAGGGCACCCGGACGAGCCGCAATGGGGTACCACGGGTTCGGGCAAGCCGGATCCGACTCCGCCACCTCCGGATGCAAAAAAACCGCCGGTTGAATAGGCAGAAAGCCTAAGTCAAGTCGCGCCTGCGCCAGGGGGCTGACGAGGAGTTCGCGCGCGGTTTACACTAAATATGTGAAGATTGCGCTCGGGCAGATCAACCCTACCATCGGCGATTTCAGCGGCAATTCCCAAAAGATCATAGAATTTGCCCGTCAGGCGCACGCTCGTGGCGCGTCCATGGTCCTGTTCCCGGAACTGGCGGTATGCGGCTATCCTCCGCGAGACCTTCTGGAAAAACCTGCCTTTGTGGCGCGCAGCCAGCAAGTGGTGTGTGAGATTGCCAAAGCCGTGCCGGAAATCACCGTGGTCTGCGGATATGTTTCTCCGGCCAAGGTGGAAACGGGCCGGTCCGTGATGAATTCAGCGGCTGTACTGCGCGACGGCAAAGTGCAGTTTGTGCAGTCCAAGATGCTGCTGCCCACGTATGACGTGTTTGATGAAGCGCGCTACTTTGATGCCGCCACGTCCCAGCAACTCTATCCGTTTGACGGCAAGCAATTGGCGTTGACGATTTGTGAAGACGCCTGGAACGACAAACATTTCTGGCACAGGCGGCTGTATAGCGTTGATCCCGTGGATGAGCTGTTGCATGCCGGCGGCAACCTGGTAGTGAATATTTCTGCGTCGCCCTTTCACATGGGCAAGCGCGAACTGCGCAGCAAGATGCTGGAGACGGTTGCGCGCGACAATAAAGTTTCCGTGCTGTTCGTGAACCAGGTGGGAGGCAATGACAGTCTGGTGTTTGACGGATCGAGTCATGTTATTGCTCCGGATGGTCGCATCGTGGCTCAAGCGAAGTCTTTCGAAGAAGACCTGATCGTCTTCGATACTGAGACGCTGCAAGGCGACATGCATCCGCAGCTGGAAGGCGATGAAGCCAGCGTATACGCGGCGCTGGTGTTGGGGACACGGGATTACGTCCGCAAGTGCGGATTTTCCAAGGCGATCATCGCGCTGAGCGGCGGCATCGATTCCGCTCTTACCGCGGCCATTGCCGTGGACGCACTCGGCGCGGAAAACATTATTGGCGTGGGCATGCCCAGCCAGTATTCGTCCGCGGGCAGCGTGGACGATGCACGCCAGCTGGCCGCCAATTTGAAGATCCGTTTCGAACTGGTGCCCATTGCCGGGATTTTTGACTCCTACCGCAAGGCGCTAGCGCCGATGTTTGCCGGAATGCCGGAAAGCGTGGCGGAAGAGAACATACAGTCGCGCATTCGCGGCAACATTGTTATGGCCATGTCCAACAAGTTCGGACACCTGGTGCTCACCACGGGCAACAAGAGCGAACTGGGCGTGGGGTATTGCACGCTTTACGGCGACATGGTGGGCGGTCTGGGCGTAATTTCCGATGTGCCCAAGACCATGGTGTATCGGCTTAGCCGCTATGCGAACTCAATCAAGCCGGTGATTCCGCAATCCACGATTGATAAGCCGCCGTCCGCCGAGTTGCGCCCTGGACAACTGGACAGCGATACGCTTCCCTCGTATGAAGTTCTGGACAACATTCTGGAAGACTACATTGAGGACTATCGCACGGCCGAACAGATTGCGCAGGACCGCGGTTATGATCCCAAGCTGGTGCGCGACGTGATCCGCATGATTGAGCGCAGCGAATACAAGCGCCAGCAAGCCGCGCCCGGCATTAAAATCACGCCCAAGGCTTTCGGGTTCGGACGCCGGTTCCCCATCGCGCAAAAATCGGAGATCTAAGATGAATATAAAGATCCTGGCGCTAGCGAGCGTATTGTCCTTGTCAGTTATCTGTCTCCAGGCGCAGAAGCCCGCCGCCCGCAAGCCTGCCGGGCCGGCGCCGGCCAAGCTGATGACGGTGGAAGAAGTAGATGCGGTGATGCATCGCGTTTACGGATACGATCCGTCCATCCAGTGGAAGATTTTTCTGATTCGCAAGTCGGCGGTCCCGGGGATGACGGAAGTCTTTCTGAAGCTCAAAGAAGAGTTCCAGCACTTTTACATCACTGCGGACGGGCTCTACGCCATCAACGGTGACGCTATGCCGTTTGGCAAGGACCCCTTCGCAGCCAACCGGCACAAGCTGGAAGCCGCAAACGGGCTGGCGCGAGGTCCGGAGAAACCGGTCGTCGTGATAGTGGAGTTTGGTGATCTGCAGTGTCCAGTTTGCAAACAAGCCCAGCCGGACATGGAGAGACTGGCGGCAGATTTTCCGCAGGCAAAGATTATCTTCCAACAATATCCTTTGCCGCAGCACCCCTGGGCCATGAAGGCAGCGGTTCTTGCCGACTGTGCCGGACGTATGGACAAAGAGGCGGCCTGGAAATACGTCGCGGCAGTCTATGAGAATCAGGGCGGCATTGCGCTGGCTACGGCAGACGAAAAGCTGAAGGAACTCGCGACCGAAGCCGGATTGGACACACCGAAGCTGTCTGCATGCACGGCGTTACCACAGACGCAAGACCGCGTGAAACGTTCCATGGCGCTGGGCGATTCGCTGGGAGTGAGTGGTACACCGTCAGTTTACGTGAACGGCCACTTGATTGAAGGTTTGCCCGGCGCTCCTTATGAGCAGTTGAAAGCGATCGTGCAGTATGAGATTGAACATGCCGGGAAGTAGTCGCCGGCCATCTGAACGTCAAACTGAACAGCAAAGGGAAAAATTCATCACGATGAAACTCAAAATTGTTGTCATCACACTGGCGGCGTTCCTGGCAATTTCATGCAGTTTGGCAGCAGCGCAGGCCGCAGGCACGAAGACTGGAGCGGCCAGCAAACCGGCGTCTAGCTCGGCGTCCGCCCTGCCCACGCAGGAGCAAGTGAACTCAGCCATGCAGCGTGTGTTCGGCTATGACCCGGCCATCGCGTGGAACGTCGTTGAGATCAAGGCTTCAACCATCGGCGGACTGGCAGACGTTCTTGTTTCCATTAATAAGCAGCCGGCGCAGCACATTTATTTTTCCCAGAAAGATCAGATGGCGATCCCGGGACAGGCCATACCTTTTGGAGACAACCCCTTTGTCGCCACGCGGCAAAAGCTGCGCGCTACTGACGGACCAACCTTGGGCTCCAAGACTCCGGTGATCGAGATCGTGGAGTTCAGCGATATGCAATGTCCGCATTGCAAGTCCGCCGCGCCCATCATCGAAAAGCTGGCTGCTGACTTCCCAAAGGTCCGCATTACGTTCCAGCAGTTTCCTCTCCCGGCCACCTTGCATCCCTGGGCCATGAAGGGCGCGCTGTACGCTGACTGCGCCGGGCATAGCGACCCTGCCTTGTTCTGGAAATACATTGGCTCAATCTTTGAAAACCAGGGCGGCATTGCGCTGGCCACGGCGGATGAGAAACTGAAAGAACTGGCGACGGCAGCGGGCCTGGACGCGAACAAGATTGCCGCCTGCACGGAGTCCAAGGAGGCCCAGGCCCGGGTCCAGAAATCCCTGGACCTGGGACAAACCGTGGATGTTAATTCCACGCCCACGGTTTTCATCAACGGACGCGCCGTGCTCGCGATTGCCGGCATTCCTTACGATCAACTCAAGAACCTGGTGCAGTTTGAGAT
>Ga0209069_10001825_pt1 | contig 10994 bp, 9 predicted proteins | sample Str013_2_FD_187202 | JGI IMG/M metagenome (GOLD analysis project Ga0209069, IMG submission 187202) | Freshwater sediment microbial communities in response to fracking from Pennsylvania, USA - Straight Creek_MetaG_SC_2013 (SPAdes) (version 2) | ecosystem: Environmental > Aquatic > Freshwater >...
GCTCCGACCGTCGGCGCCGGCGAGTAGGCTTTCGGCCATGCACGGATCCGGGCCCTCCGTCCACGGACCGCGACCGGTCAGGGCCCCGCGCGGCGCGGAGCTCACCTGCCGTGGCTGGCAGCAGGAAGCGGTCCTGCGGATGCTCATGAACAACCTGGACCCCGAGGTTGCCGAGGACCCGGACCATCTCGTCGTCTACGGAGGGACCGGGCGCGCCGCGCGGAGCTGGGAAGCCTTCGACGCCATCGTGCGCGAGCTCCGACAGCTCGGCGATGACGAGACCCTGCTGATCCAGTCCGGCAAGCCGGTGGGCGTCGTGCGGACCCATCCGTGGGCACCGCGGGTCCTCATCGCCAACTCCAACCTCGTCGGGAAGTGGGCGACGTGGGACGTCTTCCGCGATCTCGAGCGCCAGGGCCTGATGATGTACGGCCAGATGACCGCGGGGTCGTGGATCTACATCGGCACGCAGGGGATCCTGCAGGGCACGTACGAGACGTTCGCCGAGGCCGGTCGCCAGCACTTCGGCGGAACACTGCGCGGGACGGTAACGCTGACGGCAGGCCTGGGCGGGATGGGTGGCGCGCAACCGCTGGCTGTGACGATGAACGACGGCGTCTGCATCGCGATCGAGGTGGACGAGGCCCGCGCGATGCGCCGGCTGGACATCGGCTACGTGGACCGCCTGACCCACGATCCTGCGGAGGCTCTGGCGTGGGCCCGCTCGGCGGCCGCGAATGGCGAGTCCGTCTCGATCGCCCTGGTGGGCAACGCTGCCGAGATCGAACCGGCCTGGGCCGCCGCCGGTGAACGCTTCGACCTGGTCACGGATCAGACGTCCGCCCACGATGCCCTCGGCGGCTATGTGCCGGACGAGATGACGCTGCCGGACGCCCTGGAACTGCGCGGCGCCCTCCCGGACGAATACCAGCGCCGGTCGCGTCGGGCGATGGCGGCCCACGTCCGGGCGATGCTCGCCTTCCAGCGCGCCGGGGCGGTCGTCTTCGACTACGGCAACAACCTGCGCGCCCAGGCCCAGGAGGCCGGCGTCGCGGACGCCTTCGACTACCCGGGCTTCGTCCCGGCCTTCATCCGACCCCAGTTCTGCGAGGGTCGCGGGCCGTTCCGATGGGTCGCGTTATCCGGCGACCCGGCCGACATCGCCCGGACGGACCGGGCCGTGCTCGAACTCTTCCCGGACGACGCCGGCCTGCACCGCTGGATCGCGATGGCCCAGGCGCGCGTCCCGTTCCAGGGCCTGCCGGCCCGGATCTGCTGGCTGGGGTACGGCGAGCGCCATCGGGCCGGCTTGGCGTTCAACGAGCTGGTGCGGACGGGCGAGGTGAGCGCTCCGATCGTGATCGGCCGCGACCACCTGGATGCGGGATCCGTCGCGTCGCCCAACCGGGAGACGGAGTCCATGCTGGACGGCTCGGATGCGGTCGCGGACTGGCCGCTCCTCAACGCGCTCGTCAACACCGCCGCGGGCGCGACGTGGGTGTCGATCCACCACGGTGGCGGCGTCGGCATCGGCTACTCCCAGCACGCCGGGATGGTCGTCGTGGCCGACGGTACGGCGCTCGCCGCGGAGAAGCTGGAGCGCGTCCTCACCACGGACCCCGCCATGGGCGTCCTGCGCCACGTGGATGCCGGCTACGAGCACGCCATCGAGGTCGCCCGGGAACGCGGCGTCAACGTGCCGATGCTGGCGGGCGACTGAGCGGCTAGCGCTGCACGACGGACGGCGCGTCAGCGGGCAGGTCCGGCGTCAGGTCCGGCGGCCCTGCATCGACCGCGTCGTCGACCGGTTCCGGCATGGTGACCAGCGTGTGGACCGGGGTGATCAGCAACGGGATGACCGCCAGGAACGACCCCATCGCCCCGACCCACAGCGCGGCGCTCAGGCTCACGCTCGTCGCGATGATCCCGCCGATGATCCCGCCGATCGGGATGGTGCCCCAGACGATGAAGCGCATCGTGGCGTTCATCCGGCCCTGCATCGTCGGGGGCGTGATGGCCTGCCGGAAGCTGACCTGGTTGATGTTGTAGACCACGCTCGAGAACCCGCCCAGCAGCCCGGACGCGATGAGGAACGGGATGGGCGACGACTTGGGTGCGAGGGCCACCAGGAGGACGCTCGGCGCCGAGAGGAACATCGAGCCCACGATCGTCCGGCCCAGGCCGAACCGCCCGCTCCAGCGGTTGCCCGTGAACGCCCCGAACAACGCCCCGAGATTGCCGATCCCGAACACGATCCCGATCTCCGCCGCCGACAGCCCCAGTTCGCGGACCGCGTACACGATGTAGGTCGCGAACGCGATGTTGCTGAACAGGTTGGAGGTGCCGGTGGCGCCCGCGATACCGCGCAGGTACGGGTTGCCCAGCACGTACCGCAGGCCGGCCGCGACCTCCTTGCGCAGTCCCTCGCGAGCCTGGCCGTGCTCGTCGACGTGCCGGTCCGGCGTGGGCTCCTTGCGCCGGATGAGGGAGACGAAGAACGCGGATGCGACGTAGCTGATGGAGTCGAGCAGGATCGCGATGGGGGCCGTCAGGAGGCCGATGAGCCCCCCGCTCAACGCCGGTCCGGCGGTCTGGGCGATCGTCCGGGTGATCTCGAGTTTCGAATTGCCCTCGGTCAATTGATCGCGATCCACCAACGACGGCAGGTATGACTGGTAGGAGACGTCGAAGAACACGGTCAGCGTCCCTGCCACGAATCCGACGACATAGAGCTGCCAGATGGTCAGCACATCGAGCGCGTAGGCGACCGGGATGGATACCAGCATCACGGCGCGACCCAGGTCGCCGACGATGAGGATCGGTCGGCGGCGCAGCCGGTCCACCCAGGCGCCCGCCGGGAGGCTGAACAGGATGAACGGGAGGAACTCGATCGTGCCCAGGAGCGCGACCTCGAAGGCGGTCGCCTGCAGGATCGTCACTGCGACCAGCGGGATCGCGAGCAGACTGACCTGCGTCCCGAACTGGCTGATCGTCTCAGCGGTCCACAGCTTCAGGAAGTCGGCGTGCCGAACGAGACTCCGGGACTGGGTCATCGCCGCAGCATAGCGCCCGTCATCGGCCTGTCCTGCGACCCATCGTCCGCCCGTCTGCGCCCGTCGGTGCCACGCCGGCACGGTGGGACGACTAGCATCGTCAGGTGCTGATCGAATCCGTCCCGAACGTCTCCGAGGGCCGCCGACTCGACGTCGTCGACCGCCTTGCGGACGTCATCTCGAGCGTGCCCGGCGTGTTCCTCCTGGACCGGACGAGCGACGCGAGCCACAACCGCTCCGTCTTCACCCTCGCCGGCGAGGACGGCCCGGTCACCGAATCACTCGAACGCCTCGTCGTCGCCGCGATCCACGACATCGACATGGACGTCCACACGGGCGAGCACCCGCGCATCGGGGCGGTGGACGTCATCCCGTTCGTGCCCCTGGCCGAGACCACGATGGAGGACTGCGTGGCCCTGGCCGGCGCCTTCGGTGAACGCATCGCGACCCGCTACCAGCTGCCGGTCTTCCTGTACGCCCAGGCCGCGGCTCGTCCGGAGCGGGTGAAGCTGTCAGACGTGCGGCGCGGCCAATACGAGGGCCTCAAGGCCGAGATCGACCAGCCGGGCCGCGAACCCGACTTCGGCCCGGCCAGGATGCATCCGTCAGCCGGCGCCGTCGCCGTGGGCGCTCGACCGTTCCTCATCGCCTACAACATCAACCTCGCATCGGAGGACGTGGAGCTGGCCAAACGGATCGCTCGTCGCGTTCGCGAATCGGGCGGCGGCTTGCCCAAGGTCCAGGGCAATGGGTTCTGGATCGAGGAGCTGCGCCGGGCGCAGGTGTCGATGAACGTGCTGGACTTCTCGGTGACGCCGCTGTGGCTGGTCTGGGAGACGGTCCGCGACATCGCCGCCGAAGACGGCGTGGACCTCGCCGAGTCGGAACTCATCGGGCTCGCCCCGCTTGCGGCGTTCCTTGCCGTCGCCGACCGAGCCGAAGCCCCGGACGACGATCCGGTCGAGACACGCCTGGCCGCCGCGGCGACCTTCCTGCAGCTCCGCGACTTCTCGCCGCTCCAGGCCCTGGAGCTTCGATTGGAGGCGGCCCGGTCCGGTCGGGTCCGATGAGCGGCGGCCTCCGGGTCATCGAGGGTGGCCGCGGCGACGAGACCAGTCCGGGCCTGCTGATCGTCGGGGCAGCCGAGGTCGCGACGATGGCCGGCGGGGTCCGATCGGGCCTGAGCCAGGGCCACATCGGACGCTTGACGATCGACCCGGACGGGGATCCGACCGGATCCGAAGCTCCGGTGGTCGCTTGCTGGGAGGGCCGGATCGCCGCCGTCGGTCCTCGCTCCAGGGTGGAGGCGGCACTCGAAGCCGAGGGCTACCCGCTCGGGCGGTTCGTGCGCGTAGATGCCGGCGGCGGCGTAGTCACGCCGGGGCTCATCGATCCGCACACGCACCTGCTGTTCGGCGGTTCGCGCGAGAACGAACTCATCCTCCGTCAGCAGGGCGCGAGCTACATGGAGATCCTGGCGGCCGGCGGCGGGATCCTCTCCACGGTCGCGGCGACGCGCCTCGCGGATGCGGAGACCCTTGCCGCGCACGGGCGGCGTTGGCTGGACGAGATGCTAGGCCACGGGGTCACGACCATCGAAGCGAAGTCCGGCTACGGCCTGGATCTGGAGACCGAGATCCGGCTGATCGAAGTGGCCTGGCAACTGGGCCAGGAAGGACCCATCGAGGTGGTTCCGACCTTCCTGGGAGCCCACGCCGTCCCGCCGGAGTTCCGCGCCCGACCGGAAGGCGTCGAGGCCTACGTCAAGTCCGTCATCGAGGAGCAACTGCCGGGTGTCGCGGCGCACGGCCGTGCCAGGTTCTGCGACGTGTTCTGTGAGGCCGGTGTCTTCAGTCCGGACCAGTCGCGCCGGATCCTCCAGGCCGCGGCTGCCTACGGGATGACGCCGCGTCTGCACGCGGACGAGCTGCACCCGTCCGGTGGAGCCGAACTGGCGGCCGAGCTGGGGGCCGCCTCGGCGGACCACCTGGCCGCGCCGTCGGATGCCGGGGTGGATGCGCTCGCGGCGATGGCCGTCACGGACGAGCCGGTCGTCGCGACGCTCCTGCCGGCCACCACGTGGTTCCTGATGAAGGAGCAGCACGCGCCGGCGCGGCGCCTGATCGAGCGGGGCGTGCCGATCGCGATCGGCACCGACTTCAATCCGGGGACGTCGCCCACAGCCAGCTTGCCGCTGGCCATGACGGCCGCGTGCCTGAACCTGAGGATGACGCCGGATGAGACGCTGGCGGCCGTGACGATCAACGCGGCCCGCGCCCTGCGCCTGGAGGACGAGATCGGTTCGCTGGAGCCGGGCAAGGCCGCCGACGTCGTGATCTGGAAGGTCCCCACCTCGACCCAGATCCCGTACTGGCCCGGCGCGAACATCGTGCGGACCGTCATCAAGCGCGGTCGGATCGTGCTGGACAAGCCCTGATCGGATAGGCGTCTGATCTGCGCAGACATGGGTCACCCTTGGGCCAGACCTGCGTCAGACCTGCTTGCCGCGCGACTCCAGCAGCACGGTCATCGTCTCGACCGGCAGGCTCGTCGCCGTCACCGACAGCTTCGGTTGGGTGATCGGTTCCGCGCCCATCTCGTGGAAGAACTTGGCCAGCGCTTCGGCGCAGTCCGCCTCGTCGTCGCAGATGGGCATGGGGATGACGATCTTGGGATCCAGCTGTGCGATCAGGGCCGCGGCCCGGGTCGCCGAGAGTGTTCCCCCGAGTGGGACACACGCGATGTCGACCACGCCGAGGTCGCCCAGCTTCTCCTCGGACAGGAGGTGGCCGATGTCGCCGAGGTTGAGGACATGCACGCCGTCCACCTCGACCGCGAACGAGACCTGCTTGCCGCCCTCGGCTCCGCGGGCGTCGTCGCGATAGGTCCGGACGCCCGTGATCAGGACCTCCTTGACCTCGTACTCGCCGGGGCCGTCCAGGACGAAGGCGTTCTCCAGACTGGTGGGCAGCAGGGTCAGCCCGTCGCGCGATCGCTTGCCCTTGGCGCGTGGCAGCGGGCTGTCGTCCGGGTGGCTGTACGTGACGATGTCGCCGCTGATCCCGCGGCCCGTCGGCCCAACGACCGCCTGGTACGGATCCGTGACGACGACCGCATCCTTGCCGCGAAGGCGGACGCAGGTGCGCCCGTACCAGGTGACTTCCATCGGCCCGATTCTGACACAGCGGGATGCATCGCCGCTTACGTGGCTGCATACGGCGTCGCAGGTCGCCTCGACAGCGGCCCTCCAGGAATCGAAAAGACCGGAGGCGCCTGCCCAATCGGCGCCCCCGGTCTCGAGGGAGGGAGGATAGAACCTTCGTTTGGTTCGTCCGTCCCGAACAGTAGGGCGCCCTGATTCAGGGTCGAGGCGCCAACCGATTAAGAAAGGGATACCCCGGCGGGCGCACCGGGTTCCACTTGGGTCCATCCCTCGTGGACAGGCCGGAATCCGGTCCCGGATGGCCCACTCGTACGGGAGGCCGAAACGGCAGCTCGTGCGACAATCCCGCCGATGTCCGACCCTCGAATGCCACCCCCACCCACCCACCGAACGCGCCGCGCGACGCTCCTTGTCGTCCTCAGCGTCGTCCTCGTCGCCTGCGGCTCGAACGCCCCGGCGGTCACGATCGGGCCGCCCGCCACGTCGGTCGTGACGCCGACCCCGGCCGCATCCACCCTCGCGAGCCCCACGGCCAGCGAGGATCCCACCGCCATCTACGACGCGATCGAGCGCCAGGTCATTCAGATCCGCGGCCTTCAGCCGACCAGGGCGGTCCCGCGCCAGCTGATCAGCGAAGCTGAGCTTCGGACGATGCTCACCCAGCAGTTCGACGAGCAGACGCCGCCGGCCTACCTGGCCGCCAACGAGCGGCTGTACAAGGCGCTGGGCCTCATGCCCCAGGACGGGAACCTGCGCAGTCTCAGCCTGGACCTCCTCAGCGGCGGGGTCGCCGGCTTCTACCGCGACGACCAGGGCAAGCTCTATGTCGTATCCCGCAGTGGGGGGATCGGCGGCAACGAGAAGATCACCTTCGCGCACGAGTTCACCCACGCCCTCCAGGACCAGACCTGGACGGTGTTCAAGGACCAGAAGGGCGTGCTGGACCGGAGCGACTGGATGATGGGTCGCCAGGCCGTCTTCGAGGGCGACGCGACCGTCCTGATGACCCAGTGGGCGATCGCGCACGCCACGCCCCAGGATCTGCAGGACGTGGTGGCGGCAGGGTCCGATCCAGCCCAGGCGGCGCTGCTCGCCCGGATCCCGGCGATCATGAAGGAGACCCTGCTGTTCCCGTATACGACCGGCATGGCGTTCATCCAGGCGACCAAGGCCGGGGGCGACTGGGCCGCCGTGGACAAGCTCTACGGCCGGATGCCCCAGTCGACCGAACAGGTCTTGCACCCGGAGAAGTACGCATCCGCCGAGGCCCCTGTCACGGTGACCCTGCCGAAGGACCTCGCAAAGCGCCTTGGCACGGGCTGGAGCGTGCCGCTGGAGGACACGTTCGGGGAGTTCCAGACCGGCATCTGGTTGCGCGAAGGCGGCGTCGTCGCCGCCGCCGCCAGCGACGCTGCGGCCGGCTGGGGTGGCGATCGCCTGGCGGTCGTCGAGGGCCCGAACGGGGCCTGGGCCGTGGCCTGGCAGACAGCCTGGGATACGGACGCCGATGCGGCCGCCTTCGAGACCGCCGCCACGACCGCGCTGAGCAAGGCCCAGGGCGTCTCGGCGGTCCTGCCGGGTGTCGGTGGCAAGACCCGTTGGATCCTGGTCGCGAGCGATGCGGGCACGATGGGGCGGATCACGACCGTGCTGGGACTCGCGGGCTAGATCACCGTCGCGAGCAGTGGGGCGTGGCCGCCCGCGCTCACATCGAATCCGGCGCGGAGATCCCCAACAGGGCCAGGGCGCTGGCCAACGTGATCTGGGTCGCCCGGGCGAGGGCGAGTCGCGCCGAGGAGCGCTCTGGGGCCGTTGTATCCACGACCCGGGCGTCGCGATAGAACGCGTGGAACGCCGTCGCCAGATCCGTCGCATAGGCCGTGATGCCCTGCGTCTCCTCGGCCGTGACCGCGTCGGCGATGACCTCTGGGTAGCGCACGACGACCCGGGCGAGGGCGCCCTCCGCAGGCTCGCCCAGGGCCTGCTCGACGCCCGTCGCGGGCGCCAGTCCCGCCTCGGCGGCCTTGCGCAGGATGGACGCGATCCGGGCGTGCGCGTACTGGACGTAGTAGACGGGGTTCTCGTTGGACTGCTTCTTGGCCAGTTCGATGTCGAAGTCGATCGCGGAGGTCACTCCACGCGACGCGAAGAACCAGCGCGCAGCATCGACGCCCACCTCGGTCAGGAGATCGTCGAGCGTGATGAACTCACCGGCTCGCTTGCTCATCGAGACCTCTTCGCCGTCGCGGACGAATCGGACCCATGAGTACAGCAGCATCTGGACGGCATCGCGGTCGTAGCCCATCGCCTCGGCCGCGTTGCGGACGCGAGCGACGGTGCCATGATGATCCGAGCCCCAGATATAGATGAGGTGATCGAAGCCGCGACTGAACTTCTCGGTGACATAGCCGATGTCGGCCGCGAAGTAGGTGGGTCCACCGTTCGAGCGGATGATGACGCGATCCTTGTCGTCGCCGTAGTCCGTGGAGCGGAACCACAACGCGCCGTCGAGCTCATAGACGTGGCCGCGCTCGCGCAGACGTTCCACCGCGCGGCCCACCCAGCCCTCCTCGTGTAGCCGGGCCTCGCTGGTCCAGACGTCGAAGTGGACACCGAGGGCGGACAGGCTCCGTTCGATGCCCTCCCGGACCTCGCTGGCGGCCCACCGCCCGATCAGATCGGCGGTGTCGGCGTCTCCTGCAGTCGCGGTCGCCCAGACGTCGCCGGGGAGCGCGGCGGCGAGATCGGCCACGTAGTCGCCCTTGTAGCCATCTTCCGGGACCGCTTCGCCACGCCTGAGGGCGGCGACCGAGGCGCCGAGGACGCTGATCTGGCCGCCCGAGTCGTTGAAGTAGTACTCGCGCGTCACGCGCTGGCCGCCGGCCTCCAGCACGCGGCAGAGCAGGTCGCCGACGAACGCGCCCCGAGCGTTCCCGACATGGAGCGGGCCGGTGGGGTTGGCCGAGACGAACTCGACGTTCACGACGCGCGGTTCGCCGAACGCCGTGCTTCGTCCCCAGCGATCGGGCGCGGCGAGGATGCTAGCGACGGTCGCCTCGAGGGCCCGGTCGGCAAGGTGCAGGTTCACGAAGCCGGGGGGCGCCGCCGTCGCGCTCGCGATCGGCGTCGAGGTCGGCGACTCGCGAGCCGCTCGCTCGAGCGCCTCGGCCAGGGCGGTGGCGATAGCGAGCGGGGCCATGCGCAGCGGTCGTGCCAGCCGCATCGCAAGGTTTGTGGACAGGTCGCCGTGCTCCGGGCTGGCCGGTCGATCGACCTCGACGAGCGGTCGCGGCCCGTCCTCGGGAAGCCCCGGCAATCCACCGACCGCCACGGCGTCATCCCACGCACGCTCGATCGCGGCGGTGGCCTGGTCGCGGATGGACGGCTGGGTGGTCATCGGACGCACATCCTAGCCGCGGCGCCGGCGGCGCGAGCGGCCAGCGATCGGCTGCCGTCCGGGCGTCCGATGGCTCGTCGCCGGGCGCCGACGACGCAGGAAGTGTTGCCCACGGGCAACGACTGGGCTCCGGAATAGCGTTGCGTGCGAGAACCGCCGCCAAAGGTCCTGCACGCGCTCGGCGGACGCATGGGACGATGGGCAGGTCGACCATCAACCGAGGCGGTCCGCCTCCCTGCGGGGTCCCGATCCCATGCGAGCTCGCTCCACCCGACGGCGCGCGACCATCGCTCGCAAGCTCTCGTGGCTCGTCGTCCTCGGGCTGGTCGTGACGGCCTTCATGATCCCGGCCACGACCCCAGTCGCTTCAGGCCATCAGGGCTACCCAGGTGGATCGCCGAATGCGACCTGGACCGAGGAGCCGACGGGTACTCCCTCAGACCGCCCGACCGGCACGCCGAGCGACGAACCGACTGCTACGCGGACGTCTCCACCGACGGGGACACCGACCTCTCCACCGACGGGGACACCGACGTCTCCACCGACGGGGACACCGAGCCAGCCGCCCAGCGGCACGCCCAGTCAGCCGCCCAGCTCCACGCCGAGCGGACCGCCCAGCTCTACCCCCAGTTCGCCGCCCAGCGGTTCGCCGTCTCCGCCTCCGAGCGGTTCACCGAGTACGCCGCCGAGCGGTTCACCGAGCGGCTCCCCGAGTTCGTTGCCGAGTGAGACGCCGACCTTCTCGCCGACATCCACTGTCGAGACGGAGACCGGGACGCCGGGTCACTCGAAGCCGGGCCACACCCTGCCGCCGACAGACGGCCTGTCCGACGCCACCGGCGTCGCCCGCTCCAGTGTGTCGATCGCGCTCCTAGTGCTGGCGGCCCTGCTCACGGCGGCGCTCTTCATCACGCCGTCCTGGGCACAGCCCACTGCGCGGAAGGACCGTCGCTAGGGACGCTCGCTCGGCGGGCTCGGCGCCGATCGCCACCGGCGTCGACCTCGCGCACCGATCGGGGTCGGTTCGGTGCCGTCCGGCAACGAGCGGTGCGGTCTGGTGTGGTCGAAAGTACTAGACGAGCAGTAGTACGACGTGCGACTATCCCGAGGTCTTCGACCGAACGACACATCATCGTGGGGGCGCCAGGTCTGAAGGCCATCTATCTGGGTCGGGGGTTTCCTCGATCACCTCTCAGACGAGATCCGCAGGGATCAGGAGTGCTATCGATGAAACTACGCACATTGGCGGCGCTGGCCTGCGCGATGGTGCTCTCGCTGAGTGCCGCAGGCATGGTGTTCGCCGCAACGCCAGATTGCGGCTCCACGGAGCAGGGCGCTTCAGTCGACTGCCCGACCGGCACGGCGACCGCGACCGCGAGCG
>Ga0209069_10001826_pt1 | contig 10993 bp, 14 predicted proteins | sample Str013_2_FD_187202 | JGI IMG/M metagenome (GOLD analysis project Ga0209069, IMG submission 187202) | Freshwater sediment microbial communities in response to fracking from Pennsylvania, USA - Straight Creek_MetaG_SC_2013 (SPAdes) (version 2) | ecosystem: Environmental > Aquatic > Freshwater >...
CCTGTACAGCTATATCTTAATTCATTTTTTTGTCTTAAACTCCAGCCACTTGTCCGAATGATTTTATAAATGTACCGATTAATTGGTTGAACCGTTCGCCCTCTCCAAACAGGAAGCTTTGTTCAATAGGCAACACATAAAACGGCACACCGTTCAGTTCCTGTTCAAATTTCACCAGTCTTACCGCATCTTTCTCCGTAGTCAGGATTATTTTCTTTGTTGCGGAAATACCTTTGAACCTGTTCTTTATTTCCTTCAGGTCATCGATTGAAAAAATGTAATGATCATTGTAGGTCATCTCATAATAGGTCTTTGATTTCTCCTGTAATAAATTCTTCATTGGTTTCGGATTAGCGATACCTGTTACCAATAATACCTCCACCTGTTCTGATAAGGGATAGGTCTTTTTATTAATGATATGATAAGGCGCCCCGTATTGAATGGTACTAAAAAATACCTGTTGTTTCGTAAAGAGTCCCATTTCATTTTCTATAGATAGTTTTTCACTTGGTGTCAAATCCTTCTTACACTTGGTTACCACAATAATATCTGCACGCTGTATACTGCGTTTTTCATCACGCAAATCACCCGTAGGCAGGTACCAGTCGCGCGTATAAAGGTTGCTGTAATCGGTCAAAACAATATTCAATCCGGCTTTTACGGCCCGGTGCTGAAATGCATCATCCAGAATAATCGCCTGTGTGTTTCTTCTGTCGTGCAAAATTTGAGGGATGGCATCCATTCTTTCTTCACCCACTGCAATGGCTACATCAGGAAATTTCAAATGAAACTGCATGGGTTCATCCCCTATTTCCAATGCAGTAGAATGTTCATTGGCCAATGCGTAACCGGTTGTTTTCCTTTTATAACCCCTGCTAAGTGTAGCCAGTATAAATTCATCCTTCAGGTTCCTGACAAGGTACTCTACCATGGGTGATTTACCGGTACCTCCAACTGCAATATTACCTACACAAATAATAGGGAGATTGAATTCTGCTGATTTAAGAATATTATTGTCGTATAAAAGGTTGCGCAGATAAACAATGGCAAAATAAACCAGAGAAAAAGGAAACAATAAAATGCGTATGGGTTTTAAAAACTGGAAATTAAAATTCATAAATAGCGTTGGGAGTAATGCCTGTGGTTAAAGGTACATCAAATTGATCGATGTCGCTGATGGCAGTGATGGGTTCAAAAAACGAAAAGCCCACACGCATGCAATGATCTGAGCAATTGACCAGTAAGCGATCATAAAAGCCTTTCCCATAACCTACCCGGTAGCCATTCTTATCAAATGCGAGCAATGGCACAAATACAAGGTCTATTTCTTTTGGATCAATCTCAGTTCCATCAACGGGTTCAGCAATGCCATACTGGTTCACGGCAAAATTGGTCTTATCATTTACCAGCAACACCTTCATGGAATGATCGGTAAAGTCTGAAACAGGGTAAGATACCTGTAAACCCGGAATACGAAACTGCAGGTAATTCGTCATCAAATGAGTATTCACTTCTGTATGCTGCATCAATGGCCAGTAACTCAGCAATACATTTACATGAAAAGGAATTTCCACCTGCTGAAATTGTATCAGCAACAAATCATCCAGGCGCAGTCTTTCACTTTCGGTTAAGGCCGCTCGTTTTTCTTTGTATACCTGCCGTAATTCCCTTTTTGTCATAACAGCAATTTCAGGTTTTCCCTTATCTGTAAAGCCTGTTCCGCTATAAACGATTTGTCCGGGTTTTTGGTAAAAGGAATGGAACCAATTTTAGGAAACCCCGACCAACGTACAATCTCATCTTCGTACATCATATACTGGTCGTTAAATATCCAGCCGGCTACATCCATTTTATATTGTTTGCACAACTCAGCCGTTAGCAAAGAATGATTGATACTGCCCAGGTAATTCCTGCTTACCAGTATAACCTTTACAGGAAGTAATTTAACTAAATCCGCCACGAAGGCCGTTTCATTCAAAGGAACCATGATACCTCCGGCCCCTTCTATAATAAGCGTGGAATTGTCAGATGAAAGCGAAGAAACTATATCATTAAAACGATTCTTTATTGCCTGCAGGTCAATAGTTAATCCTTCTTCCCTTGCTGCAATATGAGGTGAAGCCGCCAACTGCAGTTTATATAATTCAGGAAAAATGCTGGTATTTTTATTACTTACCATCGATGCCAGCCACAAAGCATCCGTTACTCCTGCCTGGCCCGCCTGTACCGGTTTCCAGTAATGTGCCTGTAAAGCTTCAGTAATAATTGCAGAAACTATTGTTTTGCCTACATCGGTTCCAATACCTGTTATGAATATTACCTGTGCCAATAATAAATAGAAATTATATGTGAACTACAATCGGAAGTGTTTAGCTGGTCCCCACAGGATTTATGAAAATGGAAAATACCGTGGTACCATAATTTCTTGATGTTTTATACAATTCAAACGACTCGTAATTGTTCCTGGGCGTATGTTCCAGTACAAACCATCCTCCTGGTAATAACAATTTCCTTTCCACTATTGTTGCAGGAATATCATCAATTGCAGTAAGGGCATAGGGCGGACCAGCGAATATAAAATCAAATTGTTCGGTGTACTGGTTCATGTATTTGAACACATCCATTTTTAATACACGGCAATTTTCAATCCTGAGCAATTGAATATTCCCTGTAATAAATTCATACATAGTATTATCCTTCTCCACAATGGTAAGATCAGATGCACCTCTTGATGCCAATTCATAACTTATACAGCCGGTACCGCCAAACAGATCAAGCGTCTTCATGCCTTCTATCGCAAGATTATTTTGCAAAATATTGAACAATCCTTCCCTGGCAATATCTGTGGTGGGCCTGGTATGGGGCATATTGGCAGGCGGGTTGATTCTTCTTCCCCCCAGCATTCCACTTATGATACGCATACAGCCAGTTTCAAAATAGGTGAAAAGAAATGGGCTGGATATTCTTCAAGAGAAGGGGTGATGGAATCCATAGGTAACGCATCCGGTTCCACCTGCAAAAAGTATTTCAGCATTTCCGTATACATGGCAGAAGACACATCCACCATGCCTGCAAGCTTTACGGTAACGGTAGCAGGTTCAAGTTCCAGTTGCTTACAAATGTTAAGCAGATAATAGGACACATCTTCCGCAGCCTGGTAAGCATAACTTTGCACCAGTTGCAGTTGCTTGTTTTTTATTACGGCAACAATAATACGATTGGGATAAAAAATTACAGAAAGACAATCTTTGCATTTACTGAATTGCTGTTGACCACATTCCATCCATAAACTATAATAATGCCAGTACTTCCCATTACCAAACCTGCGCTGGAACAATGCATGGATATCTGCAGGTACACGAAATACATTGTATTGGTTCCATCCACTGATTTTTTCACTTAATATGATCCCTTTATTTAAATCTCCGTTCAGCAATTCCATCAGTTCCTGGTTAGCATTTATATGGAAATACTTTTCAGGCACTAACTGGCTTTCAGGAAAATTATATACCAGAACACGCTCTTTCATATTTTGCCGCAATACTTCGTCCCCTTCTATAATCTCTTCCATCTCATCGGCCAGTTCACGGTTGTTTCTTCCATCCAGTTCATGATAGCGCAAACGAATCAGCTTTTTATTACTGCCCAGTATGGCATAGGAGAAATTGTACCGCCCCATTTCCATAATCAAATGACAACGCTGCCAGTCAATGGAATCTGTTGTTTCTGTAATATCAAACAATGTCTTTGCCATAATAGAGCGGTGCAAAATAATGTATTTTGTTCACTGAAAAACCAGGATTCCCTGTTGTTTAATTTGGTAGGTTTGCAGCCATTTTCAAAATGGCACATGCACCACATAACGACCTGCAGGTTAAAATAACCAACCGCCAAATCCTGGGCATCGCCCTGCCCATCAGCTTTGGCATACTGGTGCCCCAGATGAATTTTATCACGAATAATATATTCCTGGGCAGGCTCAGCGAACAGTCGCTCGCAACAGCCGCTATTACAGGCGTATACTATTTAATATTTGCGGCAATTGGCTTTGGACTGAACAATGGATTGCAGGCCCTTATCAGCCGCCGGGCAGGCGAAAACAGGCCAAAGGAAATCGGAAAACTGTTTATCCAGGGCGTCGCAATTTCTATGTGTATCGCCGCTATTGGCATACTGCTCACCTATACAGTTTCCCCCTATATTCTTCGCTTCAGTATCCATGATGAAATGATTTTACACCAGGCGGTATCCTTTTTAAAGATTAGAATTTGGGGGCTCCCTTTTTTATATATCTACCAAATGCGAAACGCCTTGCTGGTGGGTACCAATCAAAGCAGGTATCTGGTGGCCGGTACCCTGGCGGAAGCGCTTTCTAATGTATTTTTCGATTACGGATTCATTTTTGGGCATTTTGGCTTACCCGCATTGGGTTTCAATGGCGCTGCCATTGCCTCCATCATTGCAGAATTCCTTGGAATGCTGGTGGTATTTATCGTTATTCATTATAAAGGTATTAGCAAGCGCTTTTCGCTGTTTTCACAAATACGTTATGATGCCGCGAATACTAAACTTATTTTGGTTCAGTCCTCACCACTAATATTCCAGCACGCCATCAGCATCATCAGCTGGGAATTTTTCTATATTTTAATTGAGCACCATGGCGCGCGGGATCTTTCAATTTCCAATACCATGCGCAATATTTTTGGGTTGTTTGGTATGTTCTCCTGGGCATTTGCTGCTACCTGCAATACCATGGTGAGTAATATCATCGGCCAGGGTTTGCAGCACCGTGTTCCGGAACTTATCATGAAGATTGTCAAAATCAGTTCAGGCCTTGCCATCGGGGTTTGTGTATTACTCAATCTTTTCCCCGCTGCCTTTCTTTCCATTTATGGACAAAGTGATGATTGGGTACAACATGCCATTCCTGTGGTAAGGGTGGTTTCCTGCGCACTGGTACTGATGTCTTTTTCCGTTGTATGGCTGAGCGCGGTAACAGGTACAGGCAATACAAGGGTAAACCTGTTGATAGAATTCATCACCATTATAATGTATTGCTTCTACGTTTGGCTGGTACTGGAATTCCTTAACCAATCCATTGTTATTGGATGGATGAGCGAATGGCTGTACTGGACTTCTATGTTCAGCATGTCCTATTACTATATCAGAAGCGGCAAGTGGAAAGGCAAGGTTATATAAACCTGTAGCTGGCTATTTCAACGCATTCATTAATTTTTTCCCCTCTTCTTTTACCCGTGGATCATCAGCCGTGGAATTGGGAATCGTCATCAGTTTTGTGAGATATTCAATGGCTTTCTTTTTTTGACCGTCCTGGTTATAGGCCTTCGCCAGTTCCAGGTAATTCAATGCAAATTCGGGTTTCAATTGCCTGCTCTTGTCATAATAATAAATGGCCATTTTCATAGAAGCAGGCGGCAGTCCGCCATAAAATATTTTAGCCGCCGTGCGCTCAAAGCCACTAAGCGTACTTACCTCATAATGCCATTTACCCAATACATGATAGGGTTTGAAATTATTGGGATCATATTTTATGGAAAGCTCCGCGTATTTTTTGATTTCATTTACTGCTTCTATTTTCTTTCTTCCACCCAATACCATGGCCATACGTCCTACTGCGATTGCCATCACGAAATTCGCTTCGGAATTGGTAGGATTTACCCGCAGGGCCAGTTCTGCGAAATGCCTGGCGGCTCTGAAATAATCAATCTTGGAAGGATTGTTCGTCTGACGATGCCCAATAGAGCTGCACAATTCACTGCTTTTACAGAGTGCATTGATATTAATAGGTTGAATCGCTAAAATATCCTGGTATTTTTTAAAGGCTAGCTCCTGGTTGGTAATCTCCAGCTTCTCAGCATCCTTTTGCAATGAGGCAATATCCTGTGCATTTGCCAGAACTGGCGCAGTTAGAAAAAAGATAAGGATACTGTAAAAAAGCTTATTCACTAATCGTCAAATTTCTTATGTAATGTCACCCCCACCTTTCCCTGGAATCCTTCCATAGGCGGATGCAGCTTAAAGATAGAAATACTTACGTCCTTTACAAAGGAATATTCGTGCCGGATTTTACGAATGATGGCCTCGGCTACCTCCTCCAGCAAGGGTGTTGGTACCAACATGCGCTTTTTTACTATGTGAAAGAGTTCTTCGTAGCTCAATACGTTCTTCAGGTTATCAAATTTGATCTTCTTTTCCTCATAACTGGCCTGCAATTGCACCTCGTATTCACTGCCAGTGGCAGATTCACCATCGTAAACACCATGATGCGCAAAAAAACGGAGATCAGTTAAATGAACAGTCAGCATAAAATAGATATTCGGACAGCAATACTGTCCGAATATAAATAGATTTAATAATGTGGTATATTAATTTTAAACAATACCGCTTGCTGAAAGATATCGTTCCGCATCCAATGCAGCCATGCATCCGCTTCCTGCTGCCGTGACCGCTTGCCTGTAGATTTTATCCTGGACATCTCCTGCCGCAAATACCCCTTCAATATTGGTCTTTGATGTACCAGGTATGGTTTTGATATATCCTGCTTCATCCATATCCAGCCATCCTTTAAAAATATCACTGTTGGGTTGGTGACCAATCGCTACAAAGAATCCGCTGACTGAAACCGTCGTTTTATCACCCGTTTGAACATTCTTAATCCTCACCGCTTCTACTTTATTTTCGCCCAGTATTTCATCTGTTTCAGAATGCCAGTACACTTTAATATTCGGCGCATTCTTCACACGGTCCTGCATTACTTTGGATGCTTTCATTCCTTCTTCCCCCTTGCGCACAATCATATGCACTGTGCTGCAAAGCTTGGACAAGTACAACGCTTCTTCGCATGCTGTGTCTCCGGCGCCTATAATAGCTACTTCCTTACCGCGAAAGAAAAATCCATCACATACCGCACAGGCACTTACACCATATCCGTTCAGGCGCTGTTCGCTTTCCAGGCCTAACCATTTGGCGGAAGCACCAGTTGCAACAATCACTGCATCTGATTCAATTAGTTTCTCCTCGTCTATCCAAACCTTAAATGGCTTTTTGGAAAAGTCAACTTTTGTGGCCAAGCCAAACCGAATATCTGCGCCCATCCGACTTGCCTGTTTTTCAAAGTCAACCATCATCTCAGGACCCTGCACACCATTGGCATAACCCGGATAATTTTCCACTTCAGTGGTAATTGTCAGTTGTCCTCCAGGCTGAATACCCTGGTATAACATTGGTTTCATGTTGGCACGTGCAGCATAAATAGCAGCAGTATAACCTGCGGGACCAGATCCGATTATCAGGCAGTGTACTTTCTCAGTGTTATTATCCATACGTTTATTCTTTATCCTGGGTTCAGGGAAATGATTCCCGGTAAATCAAGTCGACAAAAGTAACGGTTAACCGTCAAAACATAAGTCGTCCAAACGACGACCTGCATTTCCTGTGCAAAAACTTATTTGGGAACGATGATTGACTTGTACTGCACGGCATATCCTCCAAAGTAACCCAATGCCCCCGGCACATTGCCCAGCACTTTTATGGGAGACGCAAAGGGATTACCAATACTGCCATAACTGTATTCCATTGTCCGCCAAAAATCATAGGTGGCTTTATCTATATTGCAAAACTTCACCGTAATGGTATCACCCCGGTGAAAGAAAGAATAGTTTTCTAAATCAAGTTTCTGGTTCCTGTCCACCCCTCTTTCCACATCAAGCGAGTAGGTTTTACCATCTACGATATTGTCGTCAAATACAGAATTCAAACCAGGGTAAAAGTTATCACTGTTCGTCCTGGTAAAATAACGGATATAATTACCCAGGCCCGGGGGATCTGTTGCCTTGGCAACCAGAACAACCAGGCTTGTATCGGGGTTATTCGGCGCGGGCTTCCACCACAATGAATCCAGTTTCTTGGCCAGCAGTGGTATAGTGGTAACTGCATGCAAGGTCTTTCCGCTCACCTGTATATCCATACTGTAGGAAGTATTGAATGCTCCCGTAAAAGCAGTTGCCAGGTTGGATGAATCAATGCTGTAATAATAGACTTTTATATCGGCCGATGGACTAAACGAATACTCCTTCAATTGATGTGTTACAATGCCATTCGACATTCTTATAACGGCACCATGAATAAAAGAGTTGGCAAGTATATCGGGTGATATTTTACTGAAATAATCAAAACTGCTGGAAAGAATCACCACCGGAGCTTTGTCATTCTCAATAGTGGCTTCCACTACCACGGAAGCTGCAGTGGTATTGAGGTTAAAGGTAATTCCCTTTTCACAGGAAGAAAAAACAACAGCCGCAGCCACAATAAACATCCATTGCTTCATGCTACAAAAATAATGAGTGCAAAGTAATAACAGATGATATTATGCTTTTGTTATAAAATGGCGGTACCACAAAAAAGCCCTCCGCATAGCGAAGGGCTTTAAAAGAATGTTCTGGTGAGATATTATCCCAAATATGCTTTCAGTGCATTGCTGTAGCGTGCTTTCTGCAAACGCTTGATGGCCCTTTCCTTGATTTGGCGGATGCGCTCCTTGGTCAAATCATATTTCTGACCAATTTGCTCAATGGTAACACCATTTTCGCCATCCAGTCCAAAATAAGCATTTACAATTTCTGCTTCCCTTGGGCTCAGTGATTTCAATACGCGACGGATTTCATTTCTCAGTGAATCCTTCATCACATCGTCATCTGTATCGTCACCACCTTCCAGCAAATCACCCATGGCTACATCTTCTGCTTCATGTACAGGTGCATCCAGTGAAGTGTGACGGGTATTGCTTTGGAATATGTTGTTGATCTCAGTTTCACTCATTTCCAGCAACTCGGCAAGTTCTTCAGTAGATGGCTCGCGCTCATGCTCCTGTTCAAAAGCCATATAAGCTTTGTTTGCCTTGTTGTAGGTGCCAATTTTGTTTTGAGGAAGGCGGACCAATCTGCCCTGCTCTGCCAACGCCTGAAGGATAGACTGGCGAATCCACCAAACAGCGTAAGAGATGAATTTAAAACCCTTTGTTTCATCGAAACGCTGGGCGGCTTTAATCAAACCAAGGTTACCCTCGTTGATGAGATCGCTAAGTGAAAGGCCCTGGTGCTGGTACTGCTTAGCAACAGAAACCACGAAACGTAAGTTGGCCTGCACGAGTTTATCCAGTGCTCTCTGGTCACCCATCTTGATTCGTTGAGCCAGTATTGTTTCCTCTTCAGGTGTAATCATGGAAATTTTCGAAATCTCCTGTAAATACTTTTCAACTGCCTGCGAATCCCGATTGGTAATCTGTGTAGCGATTTTTAGCTGTCTCATATCTTATCTTAAATAATAAAATGGCGATACCTGTTGCGGGTACAGTATCAACGATCATCAGACAAGGATTGTTCGGGGGAAGTTGCAAATGATATGCAAACAAGGCGTTAAGCCTGTTTTTAGATCCGTCCAGAACCGTCTGCAAATTTACATCGCAATATCCAAACGTCATAGCGTTTATACAAAAAACTGTCGGAGGCCTATCACAAAAGATTGCCAAAACCATCGCAAAGAGCGCCGCTTACACTTCACAGTTATTATCGTGTAACCAGCCGCAGTACTGGCATTGGGCTTTTCTTGCGTCGCACACTTCAACTGCAGTACGCCTGCTCAAAAAAATATTTAATTATTTTCCACATTTTGTTCCATAACTAATTATTTAGTTATAGATTTGTCGTACAACTAACTTTTTAGTTATGATGAAATCACTTACAAAAGCCGAAGAGCTGGTAATGCAGATCCTCTGGAAACTGCAGCATGGTTTTCTCAAAGACATCGTGGAAAACAGCCCCGAACCAAAACCCCATTCCAATACCATCGCCACCCTGCTTAAAATACTGGTGGATAAGGGTTTCGTTGACTATGAGGTACAGGGCCGTAATAACCTCTACCGCCCCAAAATCTCCAAAACAGAATACGGCAAAAAAAGCATCAACCAACTGGTAAAGGGCTACTTTGAGGGCTCCCCCGCCAAACTGGTATCCCAGTTTGTAAACGACAACAAACTAAGCCTGGAAGAATTGGAAAACCTGCTCCAGCAAATTAAATCATCCAAAAACCAGTCAGAATGATAACTATACTGTTGTTTATCATAAAAATAATAGCGTCCTCAGGACTTCTTTATGATTATTATTTCCTGTTTCTCCGCAATAAACGGTTTCATCATTACAACCGTTTCTTCCTGCTCCTGCTTTCCATCACCTCCTTCCTGCTTCCCTTTGTGAAGATTCCAATTCATTGGATGGGCTACAATGATCAAAACACAACCCTGGTCAATACACTCCGCGTTGTTAGCATCAACAACTGGGAAGAGCCCGTTACCATCTACGCCTCCAAAGGATTATGGTCGCATTTATTTACAATCCAGAATGGTTTGAGCTTATTATATATCGCCGGATTGATTACGGGTCTGGTTTTACTTACGCGTTCATTGCTGTATATCCAACGAATCAAAAAGAAATATCCTTTTGAAATCTTCAATAAGACTTATTTCTTCCAAACCAATGAAAAAGGAACACCCTTCTCTTTTTTCAGGAACATATTCTGGAACGAAAAGATTGCACTAAACAGCAACGAAGGACAACAAATATTCCGTCACGAATTATTCCATGTAAACCAGCAACACAGCTTCGATATTTTTCTAATGGAAATTATTTGTATCATCGGCTGGTTCAATCCCTTCTTTCACCTGGTCAAAAAAGAACTCAGGGCCATTCATGAGTTTTTAGCAGATGAATATGCGGCATCCGCCAGCAGGCCATGCTTGATCACTTCCGCCAGTCCGGCCGACACTTCGCGCGGCGGCAAAGTCGTAAGCGTGTTGGTGTCAGCGACGACGACAGCGGGCTGATGAAACGCGCCGATCAGGTTCTTGCCGCCCGGGTGATTGACGCCGGTCTTGCCGCCGACCGAGGAATCGACCTGCGCCAGCAGCGTCGTCGGGCAT
>Ga0209069_10001827_pt1 | contig 10990 bp, 13 predicted proteins | sample Str013_2_FD_187202 | JGI IMG/M metagenome (GOLD analysis project Ga0209069, IMG submission 187202) | Freshwater sediment microbial communities in response to fracking from Pennsylvania, USA - Straight Creek_MetaG_SC_2013 (SPAdes) (version 2) | ecosystem: Environmental > Aquatic > Freshwater >...
GCGGCAAAGCCCGCGACTTTCTGCGGCGCCAGGATCAACTCACCCGCGTCCAGCACCTCGCCGCTGGCCAGCGAGAAGGTGGCGAGGCTGCGCGTCCAGTGTTCGGACTGCCAGGGCACGCCATCGGCCTTGGGATTGGTGCCGGCGTGGACCACGTTCGCTCCATTGCGGCAGGCGAGCGCGACCACATGATAGGTGCCCGGATCGAGCACCAGCACCGCCGCGCCCGCGCCGCCGCCAAAGCGGGTGTCGATCCTTTCGTGGTGGACGGTGCGGAAGCCGTCGCCATCGGCCTGGGCGAGCACGATATGGGTCTCGGCGCAGCTCAGCCCCTCGATGCCGGAGGCGAACATCACCGTCGCCTTGTCGCCTGCGACCGTTCCGGTGGTGGAGGCGAAGGGATTGACCGAGGGCAGCGTGAAATCCGACTTGGGCGAATAGCCGGAGCAGGCAGCAAGGCCCGCCGCCGCCGCCCCCAAGGCCAGATACCGCACCAAGCCGCGCATCGCCAAGTTTCCCAGTCGTTCCCACCAGCCCCAAGGCATCGCAAATGGCCTCTAACTCCCTCTCCCCTTGGCGTTTTTCACGCCAAGGGGAGAGGGTTGGGGTGAGGGCGGCGTCAAACTCCGCGGCTTGTGGCGGCCCCTCACCCTAACCCTCTCCCCCCTTAGTAAGGGGGAGAGGGGATAGAAAGTGCCACCTGCGAAAGCACTGCCGTTTGCCCGGTATAGGCCGGGAGCAGGCGCGGCGCAAAGTCAGGCGGATTTTCCCGGCTTTTTGGCGGCGGGGGCGGCATTTGACCACCACTGATTCGTCACCGGGAAGCGCCCGGCCGCCTGCTCGATGACCTCGGCGGCGCGGAACAGCGTTTCCTCGTCGAAAGGCTTGCCGATGAGTTGCAGGCCCAAGGGCAGCCCATCCGGCGCAAGGCCACCGGGAACCGCGATGCCGGGCAGTCCCGCCATGTTCACCGTCACCGTGAAGATGTCCTGGAGATACATCTGGATCGGGTCGGCGTTCATCGAGTTGAGCGCGAAGGCCGCGCCGGGCGTGGCGGGCGTCAGCAGCACGTCGACTTTTTTGTACGCCTCGTCAAAGTCGCGCTTGATGAGCGTGCGGATTTTCTGCGCCTGGTGATAGTAGGCATCGTAATAGCCCGCCGACAGCACATAGGTGCCGATGATGATGCGCCGCTTGACCTCCTTGCCGAAGCCTTCGGCGCGGGTCCTTTCGTAGGTATCCGTCAGGTCCTTGCCGGGCACGCGCAGGCCGTAGCGCACGCCGTCATAGCGGGCGAGGTTGGACGAGGCCTCGGCCGGGGCGACGATGTAGTAGGCGGGCAGCGCGTGCTTGGTGTGGGGCAGGCTGACATCATGGATGGTCGCGCCCGCCGCCTTCAGCCAGTCGATGCCCTGCTGCCAGAGCTTTTCGACCTCCGCCGGCATTCCGTCCACGCGGTATTCCTTCGGCACGCCTACGCGCAGGCCCTTGACGCCCATGCCCAACGCCGCCTCGTAATTGGGCACTGGCGCGTCAACGGAGGTCGAGTCCTTGGCGTCGAAACTCGCCATGGCTTTGAGCAGTATGGCGGCGTCGCGCACCGTCTTGGCGATGGGGCCGGCCTGATCGAGCGACGATGCAAAGGCCACAGTGCCCCAGCGCGAGCAGCGCCCATAAGTCGGCTTGATGCCGACAGTGCCGGTGAGCGCGGCGGGCTGGCGGATCGAGCCGCCCGTGTCGGTGGCCGTAGCGCCAAGGCACAAGGACGCCGCGACCGCCGCCGCCGAGCCGCCTGACGAGCCGCCGGGCACCAGGTCCGCGTTCTTGCCCTTGGAGCGCCAGGGATTGATGACCGGGCCGTAATAGCTCGTCTCGTTGGACGAGCCCATTGCGAACTCGTCCATGTTGAGCTTGCCCAGCATCACAGCGCCGGCATCCCACAGGTTTTGCGTGACGGTCGATTCGTAGGTCGGCTTGAAACCATCGAGGATGTGGCTGCACGCCTGGGTGTGCACGCCTTTGGTGGCGAACAGGTCCTTGATGCCGAGGGGGATGCCCTCAAGCGCGCGCGGCTTGCCCTTGGCGATGGTGTTGTCGGCAATCCGGGCCATCGCGCGCGCCTGATCATGGGTGACCGCGACATAGGCGTTGAGCGCCGGGTTGGCCTTGTCGATGGCGGCCAGGAAGGCGTCGGTCAGCTCCAGCGCCGAAAATTCGCGCTTTGCAAGTTTGTCGCGCGCCTCGGCCAGCGTCAGGTTTGTAAGTTCGGTCAAGTCGCCCTCAGATGTCGCGGGGAAAGCTGTCCGCTGTTCCCTAACACGGCGGCTTTGGGCAGGCCAAGTGCGGGCTGCGCGGCCTGATCACGGCAAGCTGAACAGGAGTTACTTGCACCGGCATATATCCGTGCCCTAGCCTATCGGGGAGTTTCGGAACAGCCCACAAGCCGCCCAGGTGCCCCCATGCAAATGCTGAAAACCCTCTTCCTCGCCTTCAGCCTGCTGGCCTCGTTCGCGGGCCTTGCCCATGCCGACCAGATCACCAACTTCGTCCAGGATGGCGTCGCCATCGCCGGCGCCGATCCGGTCGCCTATTTCACCCAGAACACGTCCGTCATCGGCAAGGCCGAGTTCTCGGCGGACTGGAACGGCGTCACCTGGCGCTTCGCCTCGGCCGAAAACCGCGACGCCTTCAAGGCCAACCCGGCCAAATTCGCCCCGCAGTTCGGCGGCTACTGCGCTACTGGCGCCTCATTCGGTAAGAAGATCTCGATCGACCCCAGCCAGTTCAAGGTCGTCGATGGCAAGCTCTACCTGAACCATTCCCACGAAGCTCAGGCGGTATTCCTGAAGGACGAGAAGGGAACGATCGCAAAGGCCGAAACCAACTGGTCCAAGATCGAAACCGTGCCGGCAGACAAGTTGTAATAAGTTCGCCCACGCCCGTTGAGTTGATCAAAAAGCGAGCAGCGTCACGGCCACCCCACGGGGCCGTGACGTTTTCATCTAGCCGCGCGCCAGATGCGTATTCACGTATAGGTCGGCGATGGGACAATCCAGGCCAATGCTCGTCAATCGCAGGCGGCCGCCCACTGCCACAATTTCGGGCAGTTCCGGCCAAGCGCCGTCGGCGCCCTTACGCAAGACGAACGCGCCGATCCTCGTTGATTCCACGACCAAGACCTCAACCACTGTTGGGATCGTTGCATAGGCCCTGACGTTTTCCCACGTATCCCCCTTGTTCCCGGGCGAAAGTATTTCGACAAGCAAAACCGGTGAGGGCATTTCGAGTTGCCTGGGCTCGTTCGGCTGGCAAGTGACGCCAAGATCTGGCACTCGCAAATTCACATCGGCGCGGAGCCTTGGCCTAACAGCAGGTTCAGTCGCTACCCAACAGCCTTTGCCTTGATTAGCGAGTAGCTGGTCGATAATGGACGCGAGTTTTGACTGCAAATTCCCGTGCGTTGAACTTGCAGGCGACATCGCTCGCAGCTCGCCGTCCACGAGTTCAAATTTCTCGCCAGGCAATTCTCCTTGCCACTCCCAGAACTCATCCGCAGTGAGATGTGGCAAAGTGTTTTGGCGTGCAAGTGACATGAGCTGCTTCCGATTACATCGCGCTACTCTACCACTTTCGGCACCACGAAAAAGTGGTCCTCGCTCATCGGCGCGTTCTTGACGATGTCGGCGGCTTTTTCGCCATCCGTCACCACGTCGTCGCGCTGCCTGAGCTTCATCGCGACCGTGCTGGTCATCGGCTCGATGCCCTTGGTGTCGACCTCGGACAATTGCTCGACCCATTTGAGGATGGCGTTGAGTTCGCCCTTGAGGCCCACGGCCTCGGCGCCGCTCACCTTCAGCCGCGCCAGCCGCGCGATGCGCCGCACCGTATCCTCGTTGACCTCAGCCATCGCGTTCTGCTTCCCATTGGGGTTTGCGGTAGATAGCCTGACGGCCGGATGAGTTGCAACCGGGGTTGATGATGACGGAACGCAAGGACGGGCCGAGCCGCTTCGTGGCGGCGGCCAAGCGGCTGGGGCTGGAGGTGGCGCTGACCGAGCACGCGGCCAGCACCCGTACCGCCGAGGAAGCGGCGGCGGCCTGCGGCTGCGCGGTGGGGCAGATCGTCAAGTCGCTGGTGTTCAAGGGCCGCAAGTCGGGCACGCCCTACATGCTGCTGGTGTCGGGCGACAACCGCGTCAACCAGAAGGACGTGGCTGCGCAGATCGGCGAGCCGCTGGACCGGCCAGACGCCGGCTTCGTGCGCGAGCTGACCGGCTTTGCCATCGGCGGCATTCCGCCGCTCGGCCACGACACACCGCTGGCGACGTTCATGGACGAAGACCTGTTCCGCTTCGAGGCGATCTGGGCGGCGGCAGGCTCGCCGAACGCGGTGTTCCCGGCAACCCCCGCAGCGCTGGAAACCGCCTGCCGCGCCAAACGCATCAAGGTAACCTGAGCCGCAACACGCCGCCGTGATTGCGCCACGCGGTTGCGGCACGGTTGAGCAGAATAGAAACCCGAATCTTTGGCTGCCATTCAATGAATTTCCCGCTGACCGCCGCCGCTCTCGCCCTGCTCGCCGCGGCCAGCCCGGCGTTCGCCTTCGACTGCGGCAAGGCCCAGACCAAGGTGGAAAAGGCGATCTGCGCCGACCCCAAGTTGAAAGCGGCCGATGACGCGCTCAACGTGGCCTATGACAAACTCCGGGCCACCGGCGATGCCAGCACAAAGGAGGCCTTGCGGGTGTCGCAACTGCGCTGGATCAGGCAGCGCGAGGGTTGCGCCTATCCCGATGCGCCCGACATGCCCGCCTGCGTCGCCGAATCCACCGCCCGCCGCCGCGCCGTGCTGACCGCGCTGCCCGAGAGCGGTCCCGGCGATGGCGGCGACCTTGCCCCCTGGTTCGTACAGAAGGAAGGCAAGAAAGGCGGCTGGGACATCGGCTTTGACCTGGTGCGCTTCGCCCAGCCGCAAACCGCAGGCGAGGAAATGTTCAACCGCGAGGTGGCGGCGCTGCTCACACCCGCGCTGCTTGAAAATTCCGCGCTCGGCACGGCGACCGAAAAAGTGCCGGCGGACAGGATTTTCGCCTACTCCGTCAGCCTGACGCCAACCTTCGCCTCAAAGCACTTCATCTCGGCGCTGGCCGAGGCCTACTGGGACCGGGGCGGCGCGCACCCCAACACCTGGGCGCGGGCGATCAATGTCGCGCTCGATGACGGGCGGCGGCTCGGCTTCGGCGACCTGTTCCCGCGCGAGGCCATCGGCATCTTCGCCAAGCAGTGCTCGGACCAGTTGATCGCCACGCGCCGCGCTCGCCTGTCCGATGCGGGCATCAACCTGGAGGAGGGCGCCGACGAGGTGATCCTGACCCACGTCAAGGACCTGGAGGCCTGGTCCTTCCGGGCCGGCGGGGCGACCATCCTGTTCGATCCGTACCTCATCGGCTCCTATGCCGAGGGGCCGTACCGCTGCGATCTGGACATGGCGGGCCTCAAGCAGCACGCGCTGCCGGGCGCGGTGCTGCCGTAGCAATCTGCGTTCAGCCACGAATCCTATTTCTGCATTGCCGTCTTGAAGGCGTCCATCTCGGCTTTCGGCGCGCTGACGACGTAGTCATCCGTCGGCCAGGCTCCGCTCTGCACATCCTTCACGAACGCCTTGAAGGCGTCGATGCGGATGGTCTGGATGCGCTTGTATTCGGCGGCGAGGTCGGCGTATTGCTTGGCGTGGCGCGGCACATGGCCGCCATTATAGCCGAGAACGTCGCAGGCAAAGAGATACTGGCAATCGCCGCCCTTGCCGCCGCCCATCGACACCAGGAACAGGTTGGTGTGCCCGGCGATCTCGGCCGTGACCTCGGGCGGCACGACCTCGATCTCGACGCCGAACGCGCCGGCATCCTCGTAGCGCTTGACCAGCTCATAGACCTGCCTGGCGCTCGCCGCCGTCTTGCCGACGGCCTTGAAGCCGCCGGTCCAAGTGGCCTTGGACGGGATCAGGCCCACATGGCCGATCACCGGCACCGCCTCCTCGGCCAGCCGCTTCACCGTTTGCAGCGACGCCGAGCAATAAACCGCATCCGCGCCCGCCTTCAGCATCTTGAACGACCAGTCGATGAAGAAGCCGGTGTCGCCGCCCTCGTAGTAATTCATGCCCGGCACCGCGAACAAGCTTGGCGCAACGTCGCGGAAGCGCGGCTCCACGATCATCTCGGGCGGCACCGACACCATGTCGATGCCGGCGGCCTCGGCGGCGGCCAGCTCGTCCCAGGTCTCGGTGCGCATCATGGTGTACTGGTACTTGCCCTTGTTGGCGCGGACATCGGCGACGGTTGGCCTCTTGCGAGCCATGGCGGTCTCTCCCTGCATCTTCCTGGATTTCGGCTATTGGGTCCGGCTTCTGCTGCCACATTTCGGCGGCGGTGTCGCTCAGGACTTCGCTTTCTTCGCCGGTTTCGGCTTGCCTGCCGTGTTGAGCGCGGCGGCCTGCTTGACCAGCGCCTTGAAGGCGGCTTCGTCCACAACCTCACCCTCGCGGATGTCGATGGCGCGGCGGGTGTTGCCGTCGAGGCTGGCGTTGAAGAGCTTGGCCGGATCGTCCAGCGCCGCGCCCTTGGCGAAGGTGAGCTTGACCACCGCCTTGTAGGTCTCGCCTGTGCAGATGATGCCGCCATGCGACCAAACCGGGACGCCGCGCCATTTCCATTCCTCGATGACGCCCGGCAGCGCCTGCCGGATCAGCTTGCGCATCCGCCCGAGCGTTTCGCCGCGCCAATCGCCAAGCCCGGCGATGCGCTGCGAAATCAGCCCGGATGCTGATGTGTCCTGGCCTTCGTCCGGCTTTTTTTTGGGCGTCATGACGTCCACAATAGCCGGTGGGTGCGCGCCGCCACAAGCGGCCCGTCCCGCGCGTGGGCCGTTGCCCCCGCACCACACCCGCCCGGACTTCTCCTCAATGCTTAAACATCTGTTCACCCCTGTCCCACACTCTTGTCACACGGAAGCGAATCGTTTGGCGGGGGACGACATATGGCGCGACGGCTTATGGCCGCCGGCTGCAAGGCTGGATTGCGGAAACTCGGGCTGGCTGCGCCGGTTATCCTCGGCGCGATGCTTGGCGGCTGCTCATCGCTGTCTGACGGCCAAGGGCTGTTCACATCGGGCGACGGCGGCGAAACCACCGGCTCATTGTCATCCCTTCCGGCGCCCGCTCCCAAGGACGCTTCGGCGGCGCGCGACTACTGGGCCACGGCCTATGCCAAGAACCCGCACGACGAGAAAGCCGTCATATCCTACGCCCACGCCCTGAAGGCCGATGGGTCCAAGGACAAGGCGCTGAGCGTGCTGCAACAGGCAGCCTTCTACAGCCCCGACAGCAAGCCCATCGCTGGCGAAGAGGGCCGCGTCGCCCTCGACATGGGCCAGGCGGGCCTTGCCGAAAAGCTGCTCACCCGCGCCAACGACCCGGCCGCGCCCGACTGGCGCATTCTCAATGCGCTCGGCACGCTGGAGGCGCAGCGCGGCAACCGGGCGGGCGCCCAGGGCTTTTTCGAGAAGGCCAACCAGCTCGCCCCCAACGCCCCCGCCGTGCTCAACAATCTGGCGCTCGCCTATGCGCTTGGCGGCGACCCGGCCAAGGCCGAAGCGCTGCTGCGCAAGGCTGCGGCGGCGGGTGGCGACGTGAAAAAGATCCGCCAGAACCTGGCGCTGGTGCTGGGCGTCGAGGGCAAGACCGAGGAGGCGCAACAGCTCGCCGCCGCCGATCTCGGCGACGACCAGGCCAAGGCCAACCGCACCTATCTGGAGAAAATGGTGGCCGCGACGCCGATGGCCCTCGGCAAGCCGATGAAGCCCTGGAAGACGGCGGTTGAGACCGCACCCTCGCCCTCGGGAGCGCCCAAGCCTGTGCATGTGCCCTATGACGCCTGGGTGGTGGATGTCGCCAGCGCGCCCGCGAGCTGGTCAACCAAGGTGGCCGCCGCCAAGTAGCCAAATGCGGGCATCCGGGCCAATGTGGCCGGATGCTCGACGCGCCCGATCCCGCCGCCGCCATTTTCGCCGCCAACCGCGCCAAGGCTGGCGCGCGGCTGGCCTATGGGCCGGGCGAACCTGCCTCGCGGCTGATCGACCTGGCCGAATGGGGCGGATACCGGGTCAAATTCCCCGCAGTGCAGACCCGCGCCGAAGCCGTGCTGCTCAACACCGGCGGCGGCATGGCGGGGGGCGATACGCTTGACGTATCGGTTGTGCTTGAGGCCGGCGCGGCGCTGACGTTCACCACCCAATCGGCCGAGCGCGTGTACCGCTCGCAGGGCCCGGCGGCCACGATTACGCTCGATGTCAAGCTGGGAGAGGGCGCGGACCTCGCCTTCATCCCGCAGGAAACCATCCTGTTCGACCGCGCGCGGCTCGCCCGCACGATTTCGGCGGATGTGGCCGAAAGCGGCTCGCTGCTGCTGGCCGAAACCATCGTGTTCGGACGTGCGGCATCGGGCGAGCGCATCACGGATGGCAGCTTGCGCGACCGCTGGCGCATAAGGCGCGGCGGCGCATTGGTCTATGCCGACGATGTGCGGCTGGACGGCGCGATGTCGGATCACCTGCTACGCGCGGCCATCGCGGCAGGCGCGGGCGCGGTTGGCGCGCTGCTGCTGGTTGCCCCCGGCGCCGCCGACCGGCTGGAGGAAACCCGCGCGCTGCTGAGTGGCGCCCCCTGCCGCGCCGCCGCCAGCACCTGGAACGGCCTGCTCAGCGTTCGCGCTGCCGGAAATCCGGGCGATGTGCGCAAAGTGTTTGCAGGCCTTATTTCGGGACTTTCGCGCCGCGCTTTGCCGCGTGTATGGTTGGGGGGCTAGTGTTTTGGCCCAGAAATAAGGTTCCTGTCGTCATCCTCGGGCTTGTCCCGAGGATGACAGTGGTGGGTACCATAGGAATGAGTCAGAACACCAATGGAGCCTATCGCATGAACCTGACGCCACGGGAAAAAGACAAGCTGCTCATCAGCATGGCCGCGATGGTGGCCCGGCGGCGGCTGGAGCGCGGGGTCAAGCTCAACCACCCCGAGGCGATTGCGCTGATCACCGACTTTGTGGTGGAGGGTGCCCGCGACGGCCGCACGGTTGCCGATCTGATGCAGGCGGGCGCCAAGGTCGTTACCCGCTCGCAGGTCATGCCCGGCATTGCCGAGATGATCCACGATGTGCAGGTGGAAGCCACCTTCCCCGACGGCACCAAGCTCGTCACCGTCCATGAGCCGATACGATGAGCAAGCCAAACACCCTCATCCAGCGCCCAATTCTTTTTTGCGCTGCGCGCAAGGGGGCGCCACCTTCTCCCCATGGGAGAAGGGAAGAGTGAGGCTACCCCTCTCCCATTGGGAGAGGGTGCCCGAAGGGCGGGTGAGGGGTTATGATCGCAAATGCTGGGCAAATATGTGAGGCGCGGCCGAAATGAGCAAAGACATGATCCCGGGTGAGATCATCACCGCCAAGGGCGACATCGAGCTGAACGCGGGCCGCAAGGCGGTGACGCTGAAGGTGTCGAACACTGGTGACCGGCCGGTCCAGGTCGGCAGCCACTACCACTTCTTCGAGACCAACCCGGCGCTCGCCTTTGACCGGGCCACGGCGCACGGCCACCGGCTCGACATCGCGGCGGGCACGGCCGTGCGCTTTGAGCCGGGCCAGTCGCGCGAGGTGCGCCTCGTGCCGGTCGAGGGCAGGCGGACGATTTATGGGTTCCGGCAACAGGTAATGGGGAAGTTGAAGTGAGCCAATGAGCCGAGCGGCCCCCCGGCGATGATCATCCACCCCGCCCATCGCTTGACATTCGCCGAACTGGCAGCTGGCTTGGCTGATGCCGAGGCGGGGCGTCTGCTCACGCGCAGGCAGAACGCGAGCGGCCTGGAGCTGTTCACCTACACCAAGCATTGCGTCTACGAGCAGGCCTGGACCCCGGCCACGATCGTCGCGCGCGGCCTCATCCTTGATCCCGCGGCCCGGCGGATCGTCGCCACACCCTTCCCCAAATTCTTCAACCTTGGCGAGCGCGATGGCGCGGCCCCTGACCTCTCCTTCGAGGTCACCGAAAAGCTCGATGGCAGCCTGATCATCATCTATCACCATGACGGCGCGTGGCGGACCGCCACCAAGGGCGCGTTCGACAGCCCGCAGGCGGTATGGGCCTTGCAGCATCTGATGTCTGCCGATCTCTCGGCGCTCGCTCCGGGCACAACCTATCTTGCCGAGGCGACCTACCCCGAGAACCGGATTGTCGTCCCGCACACCGAGGCGCGGCTTCGCCTGCTGGCAGCTTACGGAGCAAACGGCGCGGAACTCGCCTTCCAGGATGTCGCTGCGGCAGGCGAGGCGACAAGGCTTGGCTCGGTGGCGCGGCGCTCGTTCGGATCGCTGGCCGATCTCATGGCGCACGCCCAGGGCCTGTCCAAGCACGAGGAAGGCTTCGTCCTGCGCTTTGCCGACGGCCTCCGGCTTAAGGTCAAGGGCAACGAGTACCGGCGCATTCACGCCCTCATTTCGGGGCTCAGCCCGCTCTTGGTCTGGGAGGTGATGGCGACGGGCGGCGACTTGACCGCGATACGGCGCGAGCTGCCCGAGGAAGTCTGGGGCGACTTCGACAACATTACCGGGGTGCTGGAGGCCCGCCGCGCCGCGCTGGTGGGCCGTATCGAGGCCGAAGCGGCTTCCGTCGCCCACCTCTCGGACAAGGAGTTGGGCCTGAGCCTCGCCGCCCTCGATCCCGAAACGCGCGGCTTCGTCTTCGAGGTCCGCAAGCACGCGCCCGATTGGATCAAGGGCCGGGCGCGGCAGAAACTCTTTGAGCGCATCCGGCCCGATGCCAATGTGCTGCCAGGCTACAAGCCCTCGTTCATGATATCGCGCGTTCAGGAAGACTCTCTCGGCTGACGGAGCCCCACATGCCCCTTAAAATCCCCCGCGCCGCCTATGCCGGCATGTACGGCACGACCAC
>Ga0209069_10001828_pt1 | contig 10981 bp, 7 predicted proteins | sample Str013_2_FD_187202 | JGI IMG/M metagenome (GOLD analysis project Ga0209069, IMG submission 187202) | Freshwater sediment microbial communities in response to fracking from Pennsylvania, USA - Straight Creek_MetaG_SC_2013 (SPAdes) (version 2) | ecosystem: Environmental > Aquatic > Freshwater >...
TAATCGAATTGATAGCCGATGGAGCCGCCACACTCGATGTGATTACTGCCTTTGTGGACGATAACGCTGGAAAACAATGAAAAAGGCACCGCTATTTTTTCCGGCGACAACTGTGCCGTGCCACTCAATCGCGCAGTATGGTACTTGACGGGCATGACCGCTATCGTCTTGGCTCCGCGTGCCCGATCACCCGCGTGATCGCCGGAAAACGCCGGCGCAGGCCGCGTTCCACCCCGTCGACCAGGTCATGTACGGCGGCGACCGTGCTGGCCGGGTCGACGTCGCAATGGAAGTTCACGATCTCGCCGTCGGCGGTGTCGCGCACCCGCACGTCGTGGACATTGCGCAGCACCCCGCCGGCGGCCGCAAGTTCGGCGAGGGTGGTCTGGACCGCGGCGACGTGGGCGGCGGCGGCGTCGCGCCCGGCCGAGCCTCCCATCTGCAGCGGTTCGATGTGGGTCTCGACCTCTATGGTGGGGCCGAACTCGTCGCGGATCGCGGCTTCGAGGCCGTCCGCGATGTCGTGGGCGGCCGCGAACGACAAAGTGCCGTCGACTTCGAGGTCGAGCGAGATCGACAGCTTGTCGGCGAGGGCATGCACCGTCACGTGATGCACCGCGAGCGCCCGATTGCGCGCGATCACCATGACGCGGTCCATCACGGTTTCGTCGTCGAGGGCGCGGGGGATCACGCTGACGCCGATCTCGGCCTGGGGCAACGCCGCCTTCACGGCGGCTTCGATGTCGGACTTGAGGGTCTCGACGCGGTCGAGCGGCAGGGTGCGGCTCGCCCCGACCTCAAGCTCGCCGAACACCGTGGCGCCGACCTGCCGGGTCCGCACCCGCTCGACCGACACGACGTTGCGCACCCGGCGGGCGATGGCGACGATGCGCTCGGCGACGCCTTCCGGCGCGGTGTCCGTCAGGGTGTCGAGGGTGCGGCGGCCGAGCCGCCAGCCGGCCAGGCACACGAACAGTGCCACCACCATGGCGGCGGCGGAATCCGCCCAGTCGTAGCCGAAGCGCACGCCGAGGAGTCCGAGCAGCACGGCGGTCGACGACCACATGTCGGAGGAAAAATGCAGGGCGTCGGCTTCGAGCGCCTGGCTCGACGTCGCGGTGGCGACCCGCGACAGCACGCGGGCGCGGAAGAAGTCGATCGCGATCGAGATGACGATGATTCCGAACGCCGCGGCGGTCGCCTCGACGGCGTGGCCATGGCCGCCGAACAGCCGTTGACCGGCCTCCCACAGCACCACGCCGGACAGCACGAACAGAAGCGCGGTCTCGGCCAGCGCCGACACGCTCTCCACCTTGCCGTGGCCGTAATGGTGCTCCTTGTCGGCCGGCTTGTCGGCGATGCGCACCGCGAAATAGGTCATCACGGTGGCGGCGAAGTCGATCAGCGAATGCGCCGCCTCGGACAGAATCGCCAGCGATCCGGTGGAGGCACCCACCAGGGCTTTGCCGATCGTCAGGGCGGCCGACGCCCCGATGGAGCCGAGTGCGACTCGTTCTTTTTCGCTCATGGCGTCACCATGGCGTAGATCGGCCGCGGCATCAATTCCTGACGTGTGACCGGCTACGAATTCGTAACTATTACATCGTATGGTTCGGAGGTCGGACGCGTTGCGTATTGTCCGCCGCTCGGTTCCACCCCCGGCCAGGTTTGGCCGGGGGTTTTTTTACTTGTGTCACTCCTCACGTCGCCAGGAGCGTATCATTGACCTTGCGTCGCGATCTGGTTGCTCCCTCTCCCCGCTCTTGCGGGGAGAGGGTCGGGGTGAGGGGCAGCCCCACCAATCGCGGACTCGCCGGGCCACCCCTCATCCCGACCTTCTCCCCGCAAGCGGGGAGAAGGAGAAGCGACCGTGCGGACATCATCGGAACGTGCTCTAAGAAAAGCGCACCCTTCAATTCGGGAAAAGAGAAACCATGTTGAAAGCCGAAGTCGGGTCCGGCGCCGTCATGGCCTATGAGGACGATTGGTTCGGGCCGCCGTGGACGCTGGCGGACGCGGTGGTGATGATCCACGGCAATTCGGAATCGTCGCGCGCCTGGACCTGCTGGGTGCCGCACCTGGCTGGCCGCTATCGTGTCATCCGTCCGGACCTGCCCGGGTTTGGGGCCTCGACCGCGCCGGCGCATTACGGCTGGAGCGACGGCGAACTCGCCGGGGACCTGGCGGGCTTTCTCGACGCATTGGGGATCGGGCGTTGTCATCTGATCGGCGCCAAATACGGCGGCTCGGTCTGCATGCGTTTCGCAAGCGATCATTCCGACCGGCTGTTCTCGCTGGCGCTGTTCGGCTCGCCGTTCCGCGGCTCCGGGAGCGGCAATGCGGACCGCATCCGCGCCGTCGGCGTGCGGCAATGGGCGGCGGACACGCAGCGCGCCCGGCTCGGCAGCACGGCGTCGCCTGCCCAGACCGCGTGGTGGACCGACGAACTCATGGGCAGGACCGACCTGCGCGCAGCGCTAGGCGCGGCATCGGCGCGCATCGGCATGGACCTCGACGACCGTCTCGCCCGCATCACGGTGCCGACCCTGATCGTGACGACGCAGGAGAGCGGGCTGCAATCGATCGCGGCGGTGGAACGTTCCGCCGCGCGCATTCCCGATGCCCGCGTCGTCGTGCTTCCCGGCGACAGCTTCCACATCGCCGCCGTGGAACCCGATCTTTGCGCGCAGCATGCGCTGCGGTTCATCGATGACGTGCGGGCACGCGGCGCGGCTCCTTCAGCCGCAGGCGCAACCGGGGCGGTGGTGCTGTCATGACGGCAAGTACGCGCATCACGCGCCGCGCCGCGGTCCGCAGGCTTGCATCCATTGCGGGCGCTGCGGCATTGCCCGCCGTGCCGGCGGCGGCGCAATCCTATCCGGCAAGGCCGGTGCGAATCGTCGTACCGTTCGCGCCGGGCGGCGGCGCGGACCTGATCGCGCGACTGCTCGCTCCCCAGTTGCAGCAGCGCCTCGATCAATCTTTTTTTATCGACAACCGCGCCGGCGCGGCCGGCCGTATCGGCGCCGCCGCGGTGGCGAAATCGGAACCGGATGGCTACACGCTGCTGATGACGACGGAGTCCTCGCTCGTCATCGCGCCGCATATCGGCGTGGCGATGGCCTACGATCCGCTCAAGGATTTCTTGCCGATCTCGCTCCTTACCCGTAACGAGATCATCTTCGCGGTCAATCCTGCGGTTCCCGCCGAAACGCTTCGGGACTACATCGCGCTCGCCCGCGCCCGGCCAGGCCAGCAGTTCTACGCGTCGTCCGGCGTCGGTGGCCCCAATCATCTCGCCGGCGAAATCTTCAAGCAGATGACCGGCCTCGATATCGTTCATGTGCCTTATCAGGGAACCGGCGCTGCGATTCCCGCCGTGATCTCGGGCCAGGTCGGCGCCATGTGGGGCTTTCTGCCGGGGCTGCTGCCGCACATCCGCAGCGGCACGCTCAAGGCCCTCGCGGTCGGCGGTGGGCGTCGCTCCGCGACTTTGCCGGATGTCCCGACCGTGGCGGAAGCCGGGGTGCCGGGTTACGAAACCTCGTCATGGATCGGGCTGCTGGCGCCCGCCGGCACGCCGGCGCCGATCACCGCCAGGTTGTGGGACGCCGTGCAAGCCGCCATGCAGGAACCCGCCGTGCGGGAGGTGCTGTTGCGCGACGGCTCGGACATTGTCGCCGGCACGCCCGGGCAGTTCCGCCAGGTCATCGCTGACGACTATGCCAAATATGCCAGGCTTGCGGGATTGTTCGTGAACGGAAAGTAGGACGCAACGACCGGGTGTTTGCCGACGCCGCGGGCTGTTCGTCGCCGTCAGTTGTTGTTTCCGCGTAATGATTCCCGCATAATCACACGTCAGCCCTCAATCTCTCCCAGCTCTCCTCTCAGACCCGTTCGAGGCCGTCGATCATGGCGCAATTCCTGCCGACCCGTGGGCTTGCCGCCTTCGCGGCTGAACTCGATGGCGCGCGACTGCCGGCCCCGGTGCGCGAAAAACTCGGCTGGCTGCTGCTCGACTATCTGCGGGTGTGTTCGATCGGAGCGCGCCTGCCGTGGAGCGAATGGGCGCTGGCTTATGCCAATGTGGTGGCGCGGCCCGGCGCCGCGCGCGTGTTGTTCGCGGCGGATGCGCTCAACCCGGAACATGCGACATTCGTGAATGTCGCCTTCGGTTCCAGCTTCGATGCCGATGATACTCATGTGGGGGCCATGCTGCATCCGGGCGTGGCGGCGTGGGCGGCGGCGTTCGCCGTCGCGGAGCATGTGGGCGCGGCAGGCCCCGATGTGGTGGCCGCGGTTGCGGCCGGCTATGAGACCACGATCCGGATCGGGCTCGCCATTCAGCCGAGCCATTTCCGGCGCGGCTTCCAGAGCACCGGCACCTGCGATGTGTTCGGCGCCGCGGCTGCCGCGGGCCGTTTGCTGTTTCCGGTCCGTGACGCCGCGCGCCGCATCCTCGGTGCGCTCGGTTTGGCTGGCGGCTTTCCGAGCGGCATCGCGCAATTCTATTTTTCAGGCGCTTCCGCCAAACGCATCCAGGCGGCGCATGCGGCGCAAAGCGGTGTGGCGGCGGCGCTGCTCGCCGAGCAGGGGTTTGCCGGCCCGTCCGACATTATCGAGGGCGCCGGCGGTTTTGCACGCGCCTATGCGGACGCCTTTGACGCGTCCGCGATCGCGGACGGACTCGGTGCGCGTTTTCATCTGATGGATGTGCTGGTCAAATCGCACGCCGCCGCGGCGCGGGTCGCGGCCGGCATCGATGCCATGCTGGCGCTGCGTGCCGAGCACCGTTTTGCCGCCGCGGACATTGCTTCGATCGCGCTCGGCATCCCGCGCATCATCGAGGGGCGACTCACCAACCGGCACCCCGCCGACCTGCAGGCGGCGCAAATGTGCCTGCCGTTCAGCGTCGCGCTCGCCGCCAAGGTGGCGCTCGCGCCTCGTGGGGGAACAACACTCTCGGTCGAGGATTACCAGGCCTGGCTTGCCGATCGGGACTTGTTCGACATCGAGGAGCGCACCGCCATCACCCTCGACGACGAGGTCGAGGCGGTCAGCAACGCGCTTTCCACCGCGGTGCGGGTGAGCGTGACGCTGCGCAATGGCCGCGTGCTCACGCGCCTCGTTCGCGCCCCGAAAGGCAGCGCGGGCGATCCGTTCACCGCCGCGGAGCATGAAGCGCGCTTCACCCGCGAACTCTCGCGCCGCGTGCCGGAGCGGGTCTGCGCCGAGATCGTCGGCATGTCGAAGGACCTCGACAATCTGGATCCGCGCTGGATAACGCGGGTGTTGAGCCGGGATGCTGCGGGGTGAGAAAGGTTGCCGGAATGGATAAATGTCAATGCGTGGCAACAGGGGATTCATGGGGCGCCGAGGTGAGGCCGATCTTGTCCCGCAATTGTCTTGTTAACGTGACCGGGATCGCACCTCCAAGTCACTTGACGGTCACCGCCATTTTCACTGATGGATGAATGTTGCACCGGATCCGATAACCGCCCGACTTGTCGAACTTATAACTCAGGGTCGCGCCCGGCTTCTGCAGGCCAAGGTCTGTGGAATCGTCGTTACTTGGCCCGAAGATATGGATATTGTGAATGACGTCGTCTTCATTGGTGAATACGATGCGGTCGCCCTTTGCCAGCGATGCCGCGCTTTGGGTGAACAGCATTCCGTGTTGTCCAACGGTGATCGTTGTCGCCGCCGCGGCGGCGACAACGATTCCTATCAAGAAGGCGGTGGCGGTTGCAAGGCGAATCGGCATGTGCATTCCTGCTTCAGGGGCGTGAGGTAACCGAAACGGTTAGAGTTTCATGGCGGTCTGAAATCCGAAAAAGAAATTATTATTGCCGCGGGTATTCGTCGAACTGCCGTTGAAGGTAAAATAGTTCACGTACTGCGCGGTCAGCCGCACGTTGACGTTTGCGAATGGCGAGTCCGGTTTGCCCCAGGGCACGTAGGCGACTTCGAAAATCATGCCATCCGAGTTGGGGCTGCCGTTCGGGGTTCCCCAGTATTTCACGTCGGCGGTGCCGGTGGTGCGGAAATATTGGATCGATGGGGTGACGGTGGCGGCGAAGCTGTAGGAGATGTCGACGCGCGCGGTGTCCAGCGGATGAACCAGCGACGCTTGGGCGAGTGCCGGCGTTGAACTCGCCTCTGTTCTGGCGGTCTCGTGGATATAGGTCGCATGGGCGGAGAGCCGGTCGCTGGTCACCTTGGTGGGGTCGGAGATATACTGGTAAGTCGCATCGAATGCCGTGTCGGTCTTGCGGGTGCCGATGCCGGAGGTCTGATTGCGGCCCGGAATGACGTTTGCGGACATCGCAAAAGCGCCGATCTCCGCGTGATGGCTCTGCCAGTCGCGAATGAGGGCAAGCCGCCCATAGGGCATAACGGTGGTGGTGCGGTCGTTGCCGTCGAAGGGGACCTGTCCGACCCAGCTCAGTGCCTCGGTGTTGAGACCCTTGTAAACGTCGGCCTCCCAATACACCAAGTCGTTCCACAGCATATAGGCGCCGACGCCGGCGACCCGCTGGCTGAGACGGCCGGCGACCAGAGGCGTGGCAGTGGGCGTAGACGCCAGCCCCGATCGGACGTAGGGAAATCCCCAGGCCGGCGTCGAGTTCCAAGGGTCCTGCACGGTCGGGCTGTTGTTGGCCGTCAAGCCCCAGAGAACGCCCTGGCCAAACAGTTCACCGTCGCGGGCGTGTCGGATGTCGACGCTGCCCACCTGGCCCTGCTGCCTCACGCCGCTGTATCTGAGCTTAATAAATCCGCCGACTTCGGGCGTAATTCGTCCCGCGTAAAAAGCCGCGACCTGATCGATAGCGAGGTTGTCGTTTGGCCTGAAGTCGGGCGCCGCCCCGCCTCGCCGGGATGATTCGGTGTGTGTAAAGGAAGTTTGGGTGGTGGCCGCCACCGGCAATCCGTGGTCCTTGCCGTCGCTGGCGATATAGCCGTGAAGCTTGAAGTCTCGGCCTTGCGGCGTCAGTTGCGGGCCGAACGACCCGATGTGACAGGTGGCGCACGGCTGGCTGGTCTGAGCGGCGAAAGCCGGCACGGCCAGCGCCTGCCTCGCTCCCAGGGCGGCGGATAGCAGCAGCAGGATCGAATATCCTGAACCACAAAGCACGACGGCCACCGGCCACCCGCAATGGAAGTTCGATCCGACCTCGATCGAGGCCCGAAGAGCCGTCGTTTTGTCCCGCATAGTCAAATCCAGAAACTCCGCTGCAGGCCGATTTTCTCAAATGAATCTATTTCAGCCAATAAATCCAAACTTGGTTAACAATAAATAAACGTGATGTTTTCGCCCTGATCGGAGGCAGCGCACTCGCGGTGCCAAATTGGCGACGTTGGGGGTGCGCCGAAACTTCGGCCGATCGAAAAGACATGTCCACGTTGCTTTAATATAAACAGCTTATCGTCCTTCGGCTTCCCAATAAAATGCAGGTACGGGAGTGTGGCGGCGTGCCCTTTGCTGGAATTGATTCGGGATTGAAACACGTTCCGACCGTCGGACCCACTCAGGCCGATCGGATAGCCGACAGATATCATCGCTCGTTTCGGCGGCAGCTCCGCGTCGGGGCGATCGGTCTGCTGATGGTCAATCTTGCGGTCGGCCTGTTCGCGCGCCAGCAGCAACATGCGATCATCGACTACGCCATCAACATTTACGACACTGCCTTCATCTCCACCAACTATATTCATCTCGCGCAGATGTCGTTTCAGCGTTATGTCGATGACCGCATCCGTGCAGTGGAACCGGTCCAGATTTCCAAGGCCAACGAACTCCTGGAAAAAGTGCTGGACGAGGTCGAAGTCGCGGTTGAGAGGTCAAGTTCTCAACGCTTGCGCGACGAGGGCCTGGAAATCAGGGCTAATATCGCCGCGCTCCGTGATCTCGGAATGGATGCTCCGGATCTGGCGGATCGGTTGAACGAGATTCAGCGGGAGATGGAGCAACTGGGCGTCCGAAATGCAGCCGCCGGCCTCAAAGCCCGGGATGACATCGAAGACTATTCCTTCAACTCGGATCTCCTCCTGCTGGGGTCGATTGTCACCAGCATCATGCTGGCGGGACTGGCGCTGCTGTTGCTCCACAGGGTAATTAACTCGTTGAAGCGGTCAGGTGCGCAACTTTCCGCGGCTCTGGAGGGCATGCCGCAAGGGCTCGTCATGTCCGATGGCCAACAGCGCCTGATTGTCTGCAACGCAAACTATGCCGCGATGTACGGACTTCGTACCGAGCACACCCGGCCGGGCACCCCGCTTCGAACCATTCTGGAGCACCGGGTCGCGACCGGAACATCCCCCACCAATGTTGAAAATTTTGTCGAAGAAGCGCTGTCGTCTTCATCTCAGGTGTTTCTTGGCGCTGCGGAGCGACAATTGCAGGATGGGCGCATTGTTTCGGTGATTAACGCGCCGCTGAGCACCGGCGGCAGGGTCTCGATACACATGGATGTGACCGAGAAACGAAATTCGGAGAAGCAGATCGCGTTCCTGGCCCATCACGATGCGCTGACAGGATTGGCCAATCGCGTTCAATTACGCGAGCAAATCGAAAAAAGCTTGAAGCTTGTGGAGCGGGGCGAAAGGTTCTGCGTGCTCTGTTTGGATCTCGACCACTTCAAGCACATCAACGACACGCTGGGCCACTCCATCGGAGATGCATTACTGTGTGCGGTTTCCAAGCGATTGCGCGATCTCGTGCGCGAGACCGATTTGGTGTCGCGGACGGGCGGCGACGAGTTCTCGATTGTGCAGTTCGATATGGAGTTGCCGATGGCGGCCTCGGCGGCCTTGGCGGCGCGCGTTGTCGAAGCCTTGAGCGTGCCGTTCGACCTCGGCGATCATCATGTTGTGATCGGCGCAAGCGTCGGGATCGCGATTGCGCCTGATGACGGAAAAGAAGCGGATCAGCTTTTGAAGAATGCCGACATGGCGCTGTACCGGGCAAAGGCCGATGGTCGCGGAATATATCACTTCTTCGAACCCGAAATGGACTCCAAGGCGCAGGCCCGCCGCATCCTTGAACTCGATCTCCGCAGAGCCATCCCGGCCGGAGAGTTCGAGATCTTTTACCAGCCCATCGTCAATCTCGCGAAAAACGAGATTAGCGGATTTGAAGCATTGCTGCGGTGGAACCATCCGACGCGCGGCAGAGTCGCGCCGGACGTATTCGTTCCGCTGGCTGAGGAAACAGGGCTTATTGTTGCAATCGGCGAGTGGGTGATCCGACAAGCATGTGTCGAGGCGAGCGCATGGCCTTCCGATCTGCGGGTGGCGGTCAATGTATCGCCGGTGCAATTCCGTAACAAGAGCCTGGTTTCCACCGTTGTGTCCGCCCTGGCGGCCTCTGGCCTGCGTTCGGATCGGCTGGAGATCGAAATCACCGAAGCCGTCCTGTTGCATACCAATGACGCAACGCTGGCGATGCTGCACCAGTTACGCGACCTTGGCGTCAGGATATCCATGGACGACTTCGGGACCGGATATTCGTCGTTGAGCTATCTACGCTGCTTCCCGTTCGACAAGATCAAGATCGACCAGAGCTTTGTTCGGGACCTCATCGACAAGCCCGACGCCATCGCCATCATTCGCGCCGTCACCGGGCTTGGTCACAGCTTCGGCATGACCACGACGGCAGAAGGCGTCGAGACCCAAGAACAGTTGGATCAGATGCGCGCCGAGGGCTGCACCGAGGTCCAGGGGTACTTCTACAGCAAGCCGATGCCGGCCAGGGAGATTGCCGAGATGCTGTCCGGGTTCCAAAAGCGATCGCAGGCGGCGGCATAGCCGGCAGGACAGTGTTTCCGAATTTTGATGCTACGACACCAATTGCGGCCGGGCAGTCCTTGCCGATATCGATGAATTTTCCGGCCGCGCGAAAAAATCCCCCGCTCCGGGCGCAGGCAATTGCACCGATGTGCCTGCAATGTACTGTGATCCCGGGGCAATTCAACGCCAGGGACGCCGAATGGCTCGGAAATTTGAAGACCGTTCCCGGCTAAATTTCCTGCCAGCCGGAATTCGCGGATCAGGCGTGATCCCTCGATCGCGGATCACGTGATATGAGTGGCGGTTTGGAAACGCCCCACCAGTGATGACGGAGTAACCGATGCCGCAGTCGCCTGAAGCCCTTGTCGAAGGCAAGCAGCGCCCTTTCAACGGCGCCGAGTTTCTGGAATCCCTCCGCGACGGGCGCGAGGTCTACATTTATGGCGAGCAGGTCGATGACGTCACGGCCCATCCGGCGTTCCGCAATGCGGCCGCGTCGGTCGCCCAGCTTTACGACGCGCTGCACGACCCCAAGACTAAGGACTTGCTCACCGCGGCGACCGACACCGGCTCCGGCGGTTACACCCACAAGTTTTTCAAGGCCGCACGCTCGCGCGAGGAGGTCATCGCGCAGCGCGACGCCATTGCGGCCTGGGCCCGCATCTCCTACGGCTGGATGGGCCGCAGTCCGGACTATAAGGCCGCCTTCCTCAACACGCTCGGGGCCAACGCGGAGTTCTACGGAGAATACGCCGACAATGCCCGCGCCTGGCACAAGCGTTCGCAGGAGGCGGTGCTCTATCTCAATCACGCGCTGGTCAATCCGCCGATCGACCGCAGCAAGCCGGTCGAGCAGGTCAAGGATGTCTATATCACAGTCCAGAAGGAAACCGACGCCGGAATCTTTGTGTCGGGCGCCAAGGTGGTGGCCACCAATTCGGCGCTGACGCAGTATAATTTCCTTGGCCAGAACATGGGCCAGGAGATCACTGACCCCGCCATGGTGGTGATGTTCATCGCCCCGATGAGCACGCCGGGCATCAAGCTGATCTGCCGGCCGTCCTACGAATTCGCCGCCGCCGCCACCGGGTCGCCGTGGGACTATCCGCTCACCTCCCGGTTCGACGAGAACGATGCCATCTTCGTGTTCGATAACGCCTTCATCCCCTGGGAGAACGTCATCATCTATCGCGAC